>OCTX012112021.1_pt1 | contig 11300 bp, 10 predicted proteins | sample 1539691 | NCBI WGS metagenome assembly OCTX01 (sample SAMN02144231, study PRJEB22623) | gut metagenome | biome: sheep rumen | host: Ovis aries | place: New Zealand | reverse complement strand
GCGCGGACACAGTTTGCGGCTTCAAAATCTTTTTTACCCATGCCGTAGCCGATTGCGCTCATCTTAATTGGTGGCATAGTTCCAAAGTGATTTACAAAATGCTTGAGAAGGGCAGCTCCTGTTGGAGTGCAAAGCTCGCCTTTTATATGATTACTGTAGATTGGAATGTCTTTTAAGATAAAGGCTGTTGCAGGGGCTGGAACCGGAAGAATACCGTGAGCACAGTGAACCTGACCTGAGCCAACATTAATTGCAGAAGCAAAAATATTTTTAGCACCAACCTTATTAAATAAAAGACAAACAGAAGTGATATCTGCAATTGCGTCCATTGTGCCAACTTCATGAAAGTGAATGTCGGTTACAGGCTTTCCGTGAGCGTTGCTTTCAGCTGCGGCAATAAGTTTATAAACTTCTATAACATCTGCCTTTACATTTTCCGGGATATTGAGAGAGTTTATGATAGCCTCAATTTCTGCCATGCTTGTGTGATGGTGATGATGTTCATGGTCGTGAGTATGTTCGTGCTCAAAAGCTTCTTCATGATGATGCTCGTGAGAATGCTCATGCTCGTGATGATGATCATGACTGTGCTCTTCATTATGGTGATGTTCATGCGAGTGTTCATGTGCATCATGACTTTCTTCTTCCTGACCATCTACAGTTACCTTGAAATGAGTGCCTGTGATTCCACACTTTTCTGATTTTTCGGTGGTAACTTTTACACCTGGAATTCCTGCTTTATTGATTTCTTCTATAAAAGATTTACGTTCTTCTTCATTTAAGAGCTCATAAAGGGCTGCACTTAGCATATCGCCTGCGGCACCCATTGGTAAGTCTAAATATAGTGTTTTCATAAGTTACCTCTTTTTTGTCATGCTGAACTTGTTTCAGCATCTTGTAAAAAACAGATTCCTGCCCCTTCGCAGCATAGCTGCTCGGAGACTCGCTCAAAATGCTCCACTGGAGCATTTTGACGGCTTACTGCCGTCGCTCCCTAAGTTCGGAATGACAGTTACTTTACATGATTAATCATGCTTGCCTGATATCCTGCTCCAAATCCGTTATCAATATTTACAACCGAAACTCCGCTTGCGCAGGAATTCAGCATGGAAAGCAATGCAGAAAGTCCATGGAAAGAAGCTCCATATCCTACGCTGGTTGGTACTGCAATAACAGGGCAGTCTGCAAGACCGCCTATAACGCTTGCAAGCGCACCTTCCATTCCTGCAATTGCAATGATTACAGTTGCACTCATAATTTCGTCCATGTGGGCTAGAGTGCGGTGAAGGCCTGCGACACCTACATCATAAAGCCTTGTAACTTTGTTCCCCAGGGCCTCAGCAGTAAGAGCAGCTTCTTCTGCAACAGGAATATCACTTGTGCCGCCGGTTGCAACAACAATGGTTCCAATTCCATCTGGAGCAGGCAGATTTCCTACAATACCTATTTTTGCGTCTTTTCTATAATCAAAAGGAATTTCACTGGCAACAGCCTTTGCTTTTTCTTCATCAATACGGGTAATTAAAATTGTATTTTGCCCGGCGTTTTGCAAAGAGCGGACAATGCCAGTAATTTGCTCAGCAGTTTTACCGGCACCATAAATTACTTCGGCTGCGCCTTGTCTTGCTTTTCTGTGTAAATCAACTTTTGCATAACCCAAATCTTCAAAGGGCTGCTTCTTTATTTTAAGAAGGGCGTCCTCAACAGAAACACTTCCGTTTTGAACGCCCTCTAATAAGTTCTTAATATCGCTGTTCAATCTTATTATTTGTTTTTCTTAAAAAGTGCTGTTTTTACAACACCCTTCGGATCGCGCACAAAGAGAATTACAAGCCAGATAATCAATCCAAGTGCAACAACAGAAAGTCCAAGATAAAAATCATTGAGCATATCAAGAGGAGCCGGAACAAAAGATTCAGCACCGAGTTCTGCATACTCAAAAATTGCATCAATAAGCCACATCAAAGAAGCTCCCCAGTACATAAGACAAAGAGTTCCAACCTTGAGAGTACGTGCTTCTTCTTTTTTGTACCAGATTGCGGTACAGATGATTGCAGCGAAAACAGTAGTCAACAGTGTCATGCAAGGCCTCCTGCGAGAGTTGCAGCCTTGTTTTCTTTTTTTGATTTTTTCTCAAACATTGAAACAACGCCAACCATAATACCCCAGACTGCAGTTACAAGAAGTGCCATGCAAACACCAGCAGTTGCCATTTCGTGAAGCATTTCCATAGCGTTTCCATCTTTTACTGCTGTAAGGAATGGGAAGAATGGAACAACTTCTCCATGCCATACATGTTCAAATGCGAGAAGGGCTGAACCACCCCAGAGCATTTTGTTGAGCCAGCCGATTTTTGTAGATAAACTGATTTTTTCTGAACCTTCTGATTCAGCTTTTGTATTAACAGCACCACTGAGTGCCATCTTCTTTTCTTTTGATTTAATGATTTTTTCTGCAACGGTTGTAATAATTGCTTCTGCTGCAGGTACTGTAAAACATGCCATTTTTGACCTCCAAAAAATAAATACTTTATAATTATATATCATAAATTGTAAAAATATATAAAAAAACGACTTAAAAATTGTATTTTTTTTAAATAATGAGATCTAAAAAAAACTGACGGGCTCCCGCGGCTACGATGTACGAACATGCTCGCTGAGCCGTTTTTGTGTAAGAATCCTGCGGTTTTCGCTACGAAAATCCTCGGATTCTTGTTATGCAAGTCTGCAAAGACGGTCAGAGGCAGTCCGTACCTCGTATCCGCTCCGCCCGCCAGATTTTTACATTTCGTGATTAATATAATTGTTCATATTTGTTTGTTTCTATATAATACTTCCATTATGAAATACTCTCTTGCAATTTTTGATATGGACGGAACCATCCTTAATACTCTGGATGATATGACTGATTCTCTTAATGTGATTTTGGAAAAATATAAGCTGCCGTTGCACACACTGGATGAAGTTCGTTTTATGGTAGGAAACGGTATTCCAAAGTTGATTGAACGCGCTATTGAAGGTGGACGCGAGAATCCTGAGTTTGATAAGATTCTGGCTGATTTTATTGCTTACTATGAAGAACATTGTGCAATCAAAACTGCGCCTTATGCCGGTATTCCTGAATGCATTAAAGCCCTGCGTGCGGCAGGAATTAAAATTGCCGTAAATACAAACAAGGTTGAGCCTGCAGCCATTGCTCTTTGTGATGATTATTTTCCTGGCCTTTTTGATATTATTTCCGGCAGCCGCCCAGGCATGCCTCCAAAGCCGGCCCCTGACGGAATTTATGAGATTTTGAACCGAGCCGGAATGGATGGTAAATCTGATGGTCAGAAGGCAGTTTTCATTGGGGATTCTGATGTTGATATGCAGACTGGCATGAATGCAGGCCTTGATGTGATTGGAGTAGACTGGGGCTTCCGCGGTAAAAAGTTTCTGGAAGAACATGGCGCCAAAGTGATTATGATGTCTGCCGAAGAACTTGCTGAATATCTTGTTCGTTAAAAACAGAGGGACTGACTTATAAAAAGCCAGCCCCAAAACAGTTATAGCAAGAAACTCCAAATTAAAATGACAGGGAATTGCCTGTTTATCCTTTTTGGATAACTTCTTTCTGCAATTCCAGAACTTTTTCGAGAGGAAGGTCTTGAGCCTGTGCAATTTGTTCAGGTGTTAAAACTTTCATGTTTAAAAGATTAATAGCAGCTTCAATAGATTTTTGATATGCAGCCTGAGCGGCTCGTTCATCGCCGTATTCTTCAACTACTTTACACATATTCTGTACCCCCTTTGAATTTTGTTTGTGATATTTTACTTTTTGAGCAAGCGTGTTGTAATACATTTCATCGGCATTTGGTGTTGAAAAATCATGCATCAGCTTGCCAAGTGCATCGTTACCTCTATAATCTCCATTAATGTACATTATATTACAACCATCATCAAATGGCAAACAGTGCCCTTTATCATCTGTAACATTCATTGTTTTATTTACATAGTATATTGGGTATCCTTTTTTGAATAAATCATGTTCCAGAATGAATATGATGTACAGATTTGGCAATTCCTTAAAATCATCTTTTTTCTTTAGTGTGTGGCTGTCTAACATAGCCTGATGATATCTTACTCTTCTAGCTCCAGCTCCTTTCCCTGCGCGCTGAATTTCAATGTTATATTCTGTTTTGAAAATATCTTCTGCAACAATATCAAGCTTAACAGAGCGTCCGAATAAATTATGCTTTTGTACCTGTGTCATTGACTTTGTTACGGTAAGATCATTTCGATTCAAAAGTATCTTGATTAGAAAATCAGTTGCTTTTTTATCGCCGCTAAAAACAACAGTCATAAGGTCATCATCAATAAGCCTTAAAGATTGGACTCTTTTTAGTACTTCTGGATCAATGTTATCAAAAACTGTTTCAAAAGTGTTTACTTTAGACATGTATACCTCCGGGAAAAACGTTGTAAGTGTAATTTTCCCTCAGCTATATTATGGAGAGACTTTTACGATTTTATGAAGTGATTTTGGTAAAAAGTGTAAATTTCTTTGAGTTTTTTTATTTTTAAGTTGTTTATACTCCGTTTTCAATGGGACATTCTGTATATAAATGACAAAAAGTAAGTATTATGTTATATTCTGTTCGTGTATTTCAATGGAATCAGGTGAGAGGCCTGAGCTGAATGCGCAACGGTATGTGGTTGAAAGATCCCCGGGTCAAGCCCGGCGATGTTTGCGAAGCAAACTCGGTCAAGGATGACAAACTTTCTATGGGCTGTACAATCACTGGAATACTTATTCTGGGAAGATTAGTCTTGATATGTCACGAGTCCGGAAACTTTGGTACACGCCCTTCGTATGAGGGGATATCTCAACTTTTGGAAAGTGCGCAAGTTCGCTTTCCGGGTAGGAAATAATGAAAAATTTTAAATTTTCTCGTTTGTTTGCAGCGGTATTGTTCGTTGCATGTTTGGTGTTGGTGGGATGTAAGCAGCCAGATGATCCAACAAGTCCTAAGGAAGTAACAATTTATAGTACTTGGGCAGATAATGTTGAAACATATAATGCTTATACTGGTTATGATTGCAAAATCACAGCAGATTATATTGAAACAGCAAGCTATGGAAAACATAACGGCCCGATTTATGTAGCAAAAACTTCTGAAACATCTGGATATATTTATTATCAGTTTTCACAAAATATGACAGGTTATGGTCCAGGACCAGATTATGAACCATATACTGTAGAGTGTGCAGGAAAATGGTGCGCTGTTGCATATAAAAATCTTACAGCAGATTCAGTACAGATGTGTGATGCGTATAAAACATATGATTTTGCAGAGTCTTTGTCTAAGGCTGTAGAATTATATACTGTTGACAACGGTTGGTTTGCAGGTATTAATACTACATTTACTAAAGTAAATTAACTGTCATTCCCCGGCTTGACCGGGGAATCTGTACAGGACTTGCCTTGTACAGATTGTAAACGAGTTTGCTTCGCAAACGTCGCAGGATCAAGTCCGACAATGACTGTCATGTCTAACATAGGCATGCAGAAATGGATTGCTTCGCTTCGCTTGCAATGACGTGATGAAGAAACTGCTCCGTGCGCTCTTTAGCTCTGTGAGGAATTTACGGGGGCGTTGCGGGGGTGTCCCCCCCGCTGGGTGGGGTAGCCGAAAACACCGCAGGTGGTTGAGGCGTAGGGCGGGGCTCCGCCCTCCTTTATATCAATGAAAAAATATTTCTTTTTTATTTCTATTCTTTTTCTTAATTTTCTCATTTTTGCTCAGGACGCGGAAATTGTTTTGCCTGAGGTGACTACTTTTATTTCGAAGTCGATGGAGCAGAAGCTTGTAATTACGGCTGAGGAAATTGAGGCGGCGCACTTTGAGGATTTGAGTGATGTGATTGAGAGTACGGGGATTCAGAATCTTGCGTACGGACCTTATGGAATGGAAAGTAAACCTAGTGTGCGAGGGTTTACGGATGAGACTGTGCGCGTTGTTGTAGACGGGATTTGTGTGAATAACGCGCAGTATGGCACTTTTGATTTTTCTTCTATTAATATGGCGACGATTGAGCGTATTGAAATTGTGCGCGGTGGTTTTACGGAAGGCGTGGAAGATGAAGGTGCTGTTGGCGGTGTAATTTACATCACTACAAAAAAAACTGCTGATAAAAATCGCTTGAGTGCTGAGCTGGCTGCTAAAACTTTTTTTAATTCTGCACGGCCGGTGGATTCTGTTTTTCAAAAGCTCAACTGGTCTGGGAATTTGAGTGAAGCAACTTTTTTGACGGCAGGGCTTTCTGCTGGTTTTGCGGCTAATAAATATTTTTACAAAATTGACAGGATGGGCTCGCTTGCAAGTGGTGCATTTGATGGAGCTGTCGGAATTGGCTCTGGTGTAAAGGGCGGACCTGATGGTAATGCGCAGGGAATGAGAATTAAGACTCGTGATAATTCTCAAGTGACGGACGGTCATGGGAATGTTGCTGTGACTCACTATTTTGGAAATGGAAATTATTTTTCTCTTTCTGATTCTTTGTATGGCGGAATAAAAAATACTCCGGGCAAGGCTACTTCGAAAGATTCTGGTGTGCTCAGAGATTATAATAATGACCTTTCTTTTGCACTCTGGAATCCGGCTGTGGCTGGGCTTTTTAATTTGAAAAATAATGTTGCGTGGTTTTGCAAGAATCGTTTTTATAAAAATGATTCGGGAAGTGAAGACAGTACGCATCATATAAATACTTTAAAATATTCTGGTTCGGCAGATTTTACTTCACTGGCCGGCGGAAGGCTTCGTCAACTGGCGGGGCTTTCTTTTGATTATACGAATCTTGATTCTACAAATGATGGTAAGCACAATCAGTTTTCCGGTGTTGTGAAGGAAACTACAAAATTTGCTTTGGGGCTTGGTGATAAGGGAGGCTGGACTTTCAGTTTGCCGCTGGCTTTTAAGTTTTGCATTAATGATGATAAAGTGAATGCTGCCTTTGTACCAAAACTTGGTGCTGCCTGGGAAAGTGCCGGCGGTGCTGTGCGCATTTTTAGTGACCTTTACCGAATGGTTCAGTTTCCGAATATGGATGATTTATTCTGGCAGGGCGGTGGCTTTAAGGGCAATCCTGATTTGAAGCCTGAGTTTGGCTGGGGGGCTGATTTAGGCCTGACTTTGAAGGGAGTGACACGTGGTGGCACTGCACTTAATGGTGGCCTGACTTTATTTTCTGATTATTATAAAGATAAAATCAAATGGGGAAGCGGCACTACAGAAAATCTTTCGAGTGCATTTTATTTTGGCCTTGATTTTAATTTTGGAGCAGAATTTCTTGGCCGGATGATTTGCCTTAGTGTTAATGGGGAGTACCTTTATAATGCTCTTCTGGATGAGTCTGAACTAACTTATGGCAAACAGATTATGTGGACTCCGGATTTTGTGTGCAGTCTGAATGCGGATTTTAATTTTGAACTTATAAGGCTTGGAGTGAGTGCTCAGTATACAGGCCTTCGCTATACTTCGAATATGAATGTCTATTATCTTCAGCCTTATGTGCTTTTAAACTTTGTTGCTGAAGGTGTTGAAATTGCCGGTCACTTTACTCCGTATATCAAACTTGATAATGCCTTGAACTGGCAGTATCAGGCGGTGGAAGGGTATCCTATGCCGGGCATTTCTTTGACAATTGGGGCACGTTACATTTTTTAATAAATTTGGTATGATAGTCGGAATTAAAGGTGGTTTCGACAGGCTCAACCACCGGTTTACAGAGGTCTTAAATGAAAGTTGCAATTGTGCATTACTGGCTTGTGACTATGAGGGGCGGCGAAAAGGTTGTTGAAGAATTGTGCCGCCTTTTTCCGGATGCTGATGTTTATACCAATGTTTATAATCCGGATAAAATTTCTGATACTATAAAATCTCATAAAATCTATACGACAAAAATTAACGGCTGGCCTATGGCACGCAAAATGTATCAGAAGTACATGCCTTTTATGCCAAACGCTTTGATGGAACTGGATCTGACTGGTTATGACCTTATTATTTCCAGCGAATCGGGACCTGCAAAAGGGGTGTGTCCGGCTCCTGGAGCATTCCATCTCTGTTACTGTCATACTCCAATGCGCTACCTCTGGGATATGTATCATGAGTATTTCAGAAAATCAAATCCGCTGGTAAAGTTTTTTATGAAGATGATGATTCCGGGGCTCCGCCAGTGGGATGTAATGTCCAGCAATCTGGTAGACCACTTTGTGGCTAATTCTTCTTTTGTTGCGGCAAGAATAAAACGTTATTATAACCGCGATGCAGAAGTGATTTTCCCTCCCTGTGATATTAAACGATATGAGTCTGTGGTGCGAGCGCCGGAAGATTTCTATTTATTCTTTGGTCAGCTGGTTGGTTACAAAAGAGCGGATCTTGCAATTGAAGCCTGCATCAAATCCGGCAGAAAGATTGTTGTGATTGGAGACGGAAAATCTAAGGAAGCAAAAAAATATGCAAAGAGCGGTCTTGTGACTTTTACCGGCCGTGTGAGCGACGAAAAAATCTGTGAGTATTTTGCAAAAGCTAAGGCTCTGCTCTTTCCTGGAATTGAAGATTTTGGAATTATTCCGGTTGAAGCTAATTCTGCGGGTTGTCCTGTCCTGGCTTACAGAAAGGGCGGGGCTTGTGATTCAATTCTCGAAGGAAAGACTGGTCTTTTCTTTGATGAGCAGACTGCAGAAAGCTTGATCGCCTGTATGGAAGAGTTTGAAAAACGTGAGAGTGAGTTTACAGACCGTAGCGTTTATACTGCACACGTGCAGAAGTTTTCGAAGGAAGAGTTTGACAAGAAGATTTTACAAGCAGTTGGGGAAAGAAAAAGAATTTAACATTGAGTGTCATTGTCCGGCTTGACCGGACAATCTATATAAGATTTGCCTTGTGCAGATTCCCCGGTCAAGCCGGGGAATGACACTTTGGAAAGAATATAGGAAGAAAAATAAATGCCTGGTTTTTATGATTATTATGATGTTGCCGTGGTCGGTGCGGGACATGCCGGAATTGAAGCGGGACTTGCCTGTGCCCGCATGGGACTTAAGACTGTTTTGATTACCCAGACTCCGGATGCAATTGCCCGCATGAGCTGTAACCCTTCTATCGGTGGAATTGCAAAGGGAAATATTGTTCGCGAAATCGACGCGCTCGGCGGTCAGATGGCAAAACTCATAGATAAGTCTATGATTCAATTCCGCATGCTCAATAAGAGCCGCGGCCCTGCAGTTCAGGCTCCTCGCAGCCAGGCTGATAAGATTACTTATTCTCAGCTGGCTCGTAAGATTTGTGAAACTACACCTAATCTCTATACATTGATGGATACAGTAATTGATATCCTGACTACTGCGAGTTCGACACCGCTTCCTCCAAACAGTGATAGTTCTGCAGAAAAGGGAACTATCCCTGGTGAAAAGCGTGGTGAAGCAAGAACCGCTGCCGCAAAGAGCGGAATGCGACAGAAGGTGACTGGCCTTGTTACAGAACGAGGCCGCATTATTCCTGTACGTTCTGTAGTTTTGACAACCGGTACCTTCCTTGGTGGTCGTATTTTTATTGGTGAATATGATGCTCCTTGCGGACGTGTCGGCGAGCCTGCAGCTTATGGTTTGACAGAAAGTCTGCACAGACTTGGCTTTACAACAGGACGCCTTAAGACTGGAACTCCGCCGAGAATCCTGCGAAAAACAGTAGACTTCTCAAAGCTTGACGAGCAGCCCGGTGATACAGAGGTCATTCCATTCAGTTTTGAAACTGAGAGGGTAGAGCGTCCTCTGGTAAACTGCCACATTGTTTATACTAATGAAGAAACTCATAAAATTATCCGCGAGAACATTGGTCGTTCTCCTTTGTACAGCGGTAAAATCAGTGGAATTGGTCCGCGCTACTGTCCTTCTATCGAAGATAAGGTTATGCGTTTTAAAGAGCGTGACCGCCATCAGATTTTTGTTGAGCCGGAAGGTCTGGAAACTGATGAGATTTATTTGAACGGGCTTTCTTCGAGTCTTCCTGAGTGTGTTCAGGATGCCTTTATGCGCACAATGCACGGTTTTGAAAATGCCGTTCAGAGCAGACCTGGTTATGCTGTTGAATATGATTTTGTTGAGCCTACTCAGCTCTATCCTTCTTTGGAAACAAAACGTGTTGCGGGGCTTTTTAATGCCGGTCAGATAAATGGAACTTCTGGATATGAGGAAGCTGCAGGCCAGGGACTGATTGCCGGAATGAATGCCGGTCTTTATGCCCGCGAACACATTAAGGTTTGCGGACCTTTGGCCGAGATACCGCACACACTCAACGGCGTACCTTCAAGCACTGAGGCGGGCGCCTTCCGTCCAAAGGCCGACATGACTAATGAAGAAAAAGCACGCTTTGCAGAAATCAGTGAGCGCGAAACAAACGAGCTCAACGACTATGAGCGAAAAATCCAGAAGGATGCGGGCTTTGACAAGTTTGACGTAATTCCGGAATTTGAGCCGGTCATTTTAGGCCGTGACGAAGGATACATTGGAGTTCTGATTGATGACCTTGTAACCCTCGGTACAAAAGAACCTTACCGAATGTTTACGGCCCGCGCCGAGTATCGTCTTAAGCTCCGCCATGATACGGCAGACCGCCGCCTGGCTAAGTATGCTTTCCGCTGCGGGCTTAAGACTCAGGCACAGCTTGATGCGGTGAACGAAAAATATGCTCGCCTTTTTGAAATTGAAGCTATGCTTCTGAAAAAGCCGGATATGGAAAATCCCGGCTACCCTGAAGCGGACTGGGAAATGGCAAAGATTGACGCAAAGTATAAGTATTATATAGAAAAGCAGGATAAGCGCGTTGAAAAACTCCACAAAATGGAAAATGCGCGAATCCCTGCAGACTTTGACTACGGCAGCATTCCGTCGCTTTCTGCTGAAAGCCGCAACAAGCTTGAGGCAATTCGTCCGGTAACTCTGGGACAGGCGAACCGCATCAGCGGAATACGTAATAGTGATATTATGCTTTTAATGGTATATTTGAAGCGGTAGTTTCGACAGGCTCAACCACCGCTTCAAATATTCGATTGAACAAATGTAATGAAACGCTGCGCGACTGCTCGCGTTTCTTAACCCACATGGTATATTTGAAGTGGTAAACCGTTAATGTGTGGTGTCATTGTCGGGCTTGACCCGACAATCTGCATGGGACTGTGTATTGTACAGATCCCCGGGTCAAGCCCGGGGATGACATAAAGGAGAACTTAATATGACAATCATTCCAATTATTCTTAGTGGCGGGG
>OCTX012105737.1_pt1 | contig 11302 bp, 11 predicted proteins | sample 1539691 | NCBI WGS metagenome assembly OCTX01 (sample SAMN02144231, study PRJEB22623) | gut metagenome | biome: sheep rumen | host: Ovis aries | place: New Zealand | reverse complement strand
TCCTCGGCAACCGCCGCAAACGCGGCAAACCCGATCAACGCGGCCGTCATCAACTTCTTCATTTACGAACTCCTTGGTTTTTTGCTTCCTGTTTTACGAAAGACGCCGCGGAAGCTGCCCGACGCTCTCCTTCCCATTGAAAAAGACATGAATATTATACCTTATTCCCCTCCTAAAAATCAAGTGCCAGACTTACGGGCGCATAGTCTGCGGACGCCTCGCACGCAGAGGCAGGTTTCACTTCGCCGCCCGGTGCCAGGTAAGAATTTCGTTCCGTGCGAGACGCGGCGAACTTGCAACGTCGAACTCGTCAGGCGGCGCGCCGCACGCGACGACCTGCACGATCGCCTCGTTCGCGGGAATGTCCAGAAGTCCGTGGACGGCTCGGTCGGCCTCCGGCGCGACGCTCCAGTGCAGAATGCAGTGTGCGACGCCGTGGAAATGCAGCGCGTAGCAGAGGTTCATCACGAATATGCCGCCGTTCACATAGCAGTCGTGGCGTTCCCACGCCCAGCGGACAGACGACAAATCGGCCGTGACGACGATCACCTTGTCGACAGTTGAACCGAATCCGCGCGTTCCGCCCTGCAATGCAAACAGTTTATCGCGAAGGACAGGATCGTCTACGACATGCACGCGTGCATGCTGGCGGTTGCAAGCGCTGGGGGCTGTCATGGCAAGGTCTACGGCGGCTTCGATTGTCGCGCGCGGCACCGGCCCCGCGAAGTGGCGCACAACATGGCGCGACGCGGCGAATTCGTCGAACGGCGCGCGCCGGGCGGCGAAGAAATCGTCGCGCCTCACATGCGGCTGGTACGCAGCAGATGCATGCGGGTGCGCCGCGAGAAAAGCGTCCAGCCTAGGCATGGACTCCGGCCAGTCGCGGTGCAGCTCGCGATAGGCGCGAAGAACGCCTGCCGCATGGCAGACCTGCGGATCGTCGCATCCAAAGCGTCGCTCGAACGAGTTTATGAGATTTATCAGGTGAACGACCGCGCCCTTCCCGAAACCCAGGCGCCTGCGCGGCATGGTAAGACCTTTTTCGAGAACGTGGTAGCCCATCACTATCTCGGCGCGTGAGGCTGCCTTGCGGTCGAGATGGAGCGCGCCGGCATTCGCCATGAACTGCTCCTTGTCGTAGCGGAAGGCTCTGCCCGCCTCCGCGCGCAGCCGCATATTCAGAAGCGCGCCGGACGCCAGGCGCTTGATCCTCCGCAAACAATCAAAAACACCGGACATGGCAGACGGCCTCACTTGTTTTGCATGGCGGCCGACATGTCGCGACCCCATATGTTTTTGTACCGAGCTCTGGCGATGGCCTGCTTGATCTCCTCCACCATTCCGTCCGTCACGAAGCCGCTGTCGGGAATCTCCCGGTAGAAGCTGGCGACAAGCCCGTCTTTCAGCAGGCGCTTGGAGTTCTCCTCTTCATACGCTTTTAGCATTGCACCGCCCTCGCCCTCGCCTATGAACACAAACGGGCGTCGGCCCTCGTGATGGTACTTGAAATACCAGTCAAGTGCAAGTTCAAGGTCTTCAGGATTGGCGACAAGCGGAGAGAACACACGCGCAATCCCGGCAAATCTGCCGTTCCCTACCTCGCCCTTGGCATGCGCATGAATATGCGAGGCGGACACAGTGTTCGTATAAAGCAGGCTCTGGACATAGAACACATCCGCAGGAACGGCAAAATCCCGCACTGGATCTTCCCGGATAACCCAGTTCTCGGCGTAGTCGTATGGAGAGGACAGGCTGAAACATCCGGCGGCGCAGGCGGAGAGGATGAGTGGGACGACGATTGTCTTTACGTTCATGTGATGCAACCTTTGATATCGCGCAGACAAACAGGCTACATGGCCGCAGGATTGGAGCACGCCATGCGAAAACCGAATATGCAGTTACGCAGGTTCGGCTCGCGCTTCAGGCGGTAGGCCGTGCGGCAATCCCTGTCGTAAAAGAACCAGCATCCGCCGCGAAGCACCTTGAACGAACCTGATGGAGGTCCCATCGGATCGACCGCTGCCGCCTTCTTCGGAACATAATACCAGTCGTTGCACCATTCCAGGACGTTCCCGCGCATATCGTAAAGTCCCCATTCGTTAGGGGTCTTCATCCCAACCTCGTGCGTCTGGTTGTCGCTGTTCGAATCGTACCACGCCACCTCGTTCACATCGGGCATGCCGGATGCGCCTGCGCGACACGCATACTCCCACTCCGCCTCGGTCGGCAGTCTCGCCCAACCACCCAAAGCAAGATTCACCTTGCGCACGAACGTCTCGCAATCGTGCCACGAGACGTTGTCGACAGGGGCGTCGAGATCCTTGAATCGCGAAGGATTGTCTCGCATTACGCTGGCCCACTGTCGCTGCGTCACTTCGTACTTGCCTATCCAAAACCCCTTGGTTATGGATACATTGCGTTGAGGTTCGTCGGCGAACCGGCCCGGTTCATCCTCTGGGCTGCCCATTACGAACGAACCAGGCGCACACCAGACCATTTCCATGGTGGCTCCGCCAGGCAGCGCAACGGTCATCGTGTCGCCGCTCTTTTTTGCATCATCCGCAAGACATGAAAAAGCCGCAATAACGGACAACGCGCAGAAAAGGCATAGGTTGTCTTTCATACAGCTTGTATTATACCATATTTCAGACAGGAACGGGGGAGCGACACTCGTCAACGCGGCGGCAGGCCTAGAGCGCGGGCAACCGCCGCGCCATATGCCCTGGCGAGGCTCTTCATCCCGTAATCATTGGGATGCACGCCGTCGACCGTTCCCTCGAGATCGTCAGGATACATGCCGTCCTTCGGCAGATAGACGATATTCTTCCAGCCTTCCGCCACGAGCTTGTCGTATATCTCCTTGAGCAGCATGTCTTTGGCTGTAGGTGCCGCACAGTATACGTCGCACTGTCCTGCCATGACGATCGGCACATCCGGTCGCTTTGCGCGCAGGTTGCGTATGAACGGCTCGTAGTTCTCGTCCATGTTGCGTCCGGGGCGCGATGTTGTGTCCGTCGAAAGCCGCATGTTGTGCAGGCAGTCCAGAACATAACAGCTGGCGTCGATGCGTGCGAGGTGTTCGCTCATCTCTAACTCCATCACGCCCGACCCCGAAAAGCCGAGATTCACAACAGGCACGTCAAGTTCACGGCCGATGATGTTCACAAAACCCATTCCAGGCCGCGATGCGCAGCCGCCGTGCGTGATCGAGGTCCCGTAAAACACCACAGGCCTGTCGACGCCGCTTCTGCGCGGGCCGAGCGGCTCGACCGACGCACCAGGCTCGACGCCGAGAGTGAACTCCTTCACGCCGTTGTAGAGCGGCAGATTCACCGTGCACGGAGTGCCGGGCGTCCACGGCAGCTCCAGCTGCGCGCCCGACGGCTTGGAGATGCGGCCTGTCTTCACATACAGCCAGCGCCCCTTCTGCTCGTCGAAGCGGTATATGTCGATTCCGCTCATACCTGATTTCGGCATGTGATCCATCGACATCCATCCGCCGTTGTATGGAACCCACTTGAAGACGAGCTTCTTAGAGTCCGTCGAAAATCGGAACTGCATCCCCGACGTGTGGTGCTTCATGCTGCGGACGCCCTCGTTCACGTTGCTCGTCACGTTCGACGGGAGCCTGTCGTACCAGTGATCCACATCATCGAAAGCACGCCCTTCAATCGGCAGAAGGCGGCCGTCGATCCACTTCAAGCCGTTCGTGACGACAACGCCGGGCGCGGCCATGTTTTCGTCGAACTTCTCCACAGCACCCTCGCACACCGCGGCAACCACGGCAGCCGCGGCAAGAATCACAACCGGCATATTCGCTTTCATTTCTCCTCCTTCTCTGCCGCCCGCACAGGCTTGACATGCACCGCGCCCTCGCGCAGAACCTCCAGTCCGCCTCCGCCGACCTTCACAACCGTGGACGGCACTCCGCCAGGGCTTACGCCGCCGTCAACGACTATATCCGCCGACAGTCCTACATCCGCAAGCGCCTGCGGCGCATCCGTCGCCGGGCGCCTCCCCGAGAGGTTCGCGCTCGTCACGCGCAGCACGCCACCGCACGCGGCGATGAGGCGGCGCGTCCACCCGTGATCTGGAACGCGCAGCCCTTCACCTCCCGCGACGATCGTAAGCGCGCCAGGCCAATGCCTCTCAAGCGCCTTCGCCGCCGGCGGGAAGCCTCCGACAAACGCCTCCGCAGCGTCGGCGTCGCTCGCGAGGAGTGCTATCGGTTTCGCCTGCGAACGCGCCTTTATTGTATAGAGCCTGTCCACGGCGTCCGGGAAGCGCGGGTGGGCCGCAAGGCCGTAGACGGTATCCGTGGGGATCACGGCCACGCCTCCCGAAAGCAGAACCTCCGCGGCCGCGCGAAGGCCTTCATCATCGCACAGGACCGTCCTCACCGCTCGCACACCTTTCGCAGAAGCGCGACATCCTTGAACCCAGCGAGAAGAACGCGTTTCGTCTTCGACGTTTCGCCGCTTCTTATCACTACGGACGACTTGGGCAGTCCGAATGCATCCGACAGAACATCGACAAGCTCCTTGTTGGCCTTGCCGTCTACCGGCGCGCAGCGCATTCGAACCTTCACCGCATCGCCGAAAAGTCCGTCGACGCCGGCTTTCGACGAGCGCGGCTGCGCCTTGACATTCAAGACCGTTCCCTCTGGAGTTTCGGTGTAGTACATAGGTCTGCGCCCCGTCCCCTCGCGTCGTTATTTCTGCCCGAAGTCGGGCTGGCGGCGGCCGAGGAAGCTTTTGTGCTTCTGGCGCTTGCGGTTGGTGCGGTTGCGGTTCGCGGGATGGATCCACTGTTCCTGCGAGCGGACGTTTTCGCGCCCGTTTGCGCGGCCGCCGTCCGGCGACGAGGCGTGGAAAGGCTGGTCGCGGTCAACGGGAATCGTCTTCTTTATGAAGCGCTCGACCGCCTTGAGCTGACCGCGCTCGTCGGCCGTCACGAAGCTTATCGCAGCGCCGCTCTCGCCGGCACGCGCCGTGCGGCCGATGCGGTGGACGTAGCTTTCGGTCTCAAGAGGCAGCTCCATGTTGATGACGCACGAGACGTCCGGCACATCTATACCTCGGCTTGCGATATCCGTCGCCACGAGCACGCGAACGGTCCCCTTCCGAAATCCGTCCAGAGCGCGCGTGCGCTGGTTCTGCGTCTTGTCGGAATGTATCGCCGCGCACTTCTCCTCGGCGCGCAGAAGCTTTTTCAGTATGCGGTCGGCGCCGTGGCGCATCTTGGTGAACACGATAACACGCGTCCACTCGGGGTGCGCCTTGAGCAGATAGACGAGAAGCATGTCCTTCTGCGACTTCTCGACGAACATCACCTTCTGGTTGATCTTCTCCACGGTCGGCGTCTCGGGAGAGATGGAAACCTGCACAGGGTCGTGCACAAGCTCGCCGGCGAGCTTCATGATCTGCGGCGAGAGCGTCGCCGAGAAAAAGAGCGACTGGCGCTTCCTGGGCAGTTTTGAAATGATGCGCTTGATATCCGGCAGGAAGCCCATGTCGAGCATTCTGTCGGCCTCGTCAAGGACGAAGCATTCAACCTGGTCGAGAAATATGATTCCCTGCGTCATGAGGTCGATCAGACGTCCAGGGCAGGCGATGACGGTTTCGGCGCCCTTCTTTATATCCTTCACCTGCCCGAACTGGCTCACTCCGCCGAACACGCAGGCGAAAGGCAGACCGGCGTATTTTGAATACGCGCGCACGTTCTCTGCGGTCTGTGCGGCGAGCTCGCGCGTAGGTGAAAGGACAAGCGCGCGAGGGTGGCCGATGCGGCGCGGGCGACGCACCTTGACGAGATGGTCCAGGATGGGCAGCATGAACGCGGCCGTTTTCCCGGTCCCTGTCTGAGCGCACCCTATGAGATCGCGTCCGTCGAGGACGTGAGGCATGGCCTTTTCCTGTATGGGCGTAGGCGTCTTGTAGCCGGCGTCTGCGACGGCATGCTGGAGCTTCTGGTCGAGTTTCCCGAAAACTGTTCCTTCAAACATTGCGGATGGTCTTGCGTGTCATGCGTTTGGCCGTAGGTAGGTCGCCTTGAGCGCGCGCCAAAGAACCACGCAGAAGGCGGAGAGCGGTATGGCCAGCAGCATGCCGAGAAGCGGCCCGAGCAGCGTCGACCAGAATATGAAGCTGAATATAACCCCTGCGTAGCCGAGGCCTGTGCGGTTGCCCTGTATTCTGGGCGTTATGACATAGCCGTCCAGTATCTGCCCCGCGCCCCACACGCAGAGCACGAGCACAAGGCGCGTGAGCGAGCCGTCGTGGACGAAATAGGCCATCGGCAGCGCGACCGGCAGACACACCAGCGAGCCGAGGAACGGCACAAGATTGAGGACGCCGAGAGCGAAGCCGATTAGAAAACCGTAGGGCAGGCCGACGAGCGCGAAGCCCGCGCCGTAGAGACAGCCTTCAATAAGGCAGATGACCGTCTGACGCTGGAAGAAGCTTACGAGGATGTCGAAAAACGTGTCGATCTGCACGGCGACGAAATGGCGTGTGCCGGACTTCAGAAAGAGCATTTCGTCCGCAACCTCGCCGCCCCGACGCGCCCGCGTCGTGAGGAAGAATACGAAAAATACGAGCGTAAGCACCGCCGTCACCACGCCGCCGAGAAGCTTTAGCGCGCCGGTTCCCGCTCGAAGTGCCGTAGGGCCGTATACCGTATAAAGCTCGCCGAGGTTCTCGTACGGAACACCCAGCTGGTCAAGGAGCGCCTTGCCGCGCGGGAACGTCTGGCGGAACCACTCCGTCGCCTGCGCGATGAGCTGCGGCGCCTGACGCATGAGGTTGAGCGCCTGGTCGGTCAGCACCGCGCCGGCGTACCACAGAAGAAGCCCGAGCGGCACGAGCACCGTCGCCAGCATGACGACGAGCGCGAACGTAGAATTGCGCACCAGTCCCTTCCAGAAGATGTAGTAAGGCTTGAAGAACATCGAAAGGAAAAGCCCCAGCGCCAGCGGCACTATCGCAGGCGCAGCGAGCGCAAGCACCTTGAGAAGCAGCCATGCAACCACGCCGACGAACGCGAAGACCGCCGCAAGCGACAGAACCGTCAATCCGCTTGCGACCGTCTTTCTCTGACCTTCGGTGAACTCTATCATGTCAAGCCTCCCTCATCCTCCATCTTTTCACAGAACCGCCGTCTCGGGCAGCTCCCCGACGAGCGGCCTGGCGTATTCGATGAACGCACGCGTCACGTCATGGCCGTTTTTCGCGATGAACTCCTTCGGCACGCTTCTCGTGTACTTGGCGGCCTCGGCTATCGGCCGCGGCACGAAAGCCGCCTCGTATCTGCGCCCCTTCGCGCGCAGTATGGCGACAGTCCCTTTTGAAAGATCGCCCTTGAGCGCGGCCGCGACCGCGCACTGTCCGGCGGCGAACGCCTCGCGACTGTCGGTTTCTGACGCAATCCCGGGGAAAGACCTCTGCAGATAGCCGAAGGTGTCGGCCCGGACGCGCGCGACGCCGGCCTTCTCCTTAAGCAGGCGCGCGAGCGCATCGCCGAGCGCGCCTGTACCGGACATCTGCACATTGCCGTGACTGTCGCGCTCGCCCGACCCTAGCTTCGCGCCGATCGGCACGCCGTCCCTGCCGCGGATTCCCTCCGAAACGGCGCAGACGCAACGGCCGAACTTCTTCATCGCCGCCTTCACGTCGCGGACGAACCGTTCCTCCGAGAACGGAACCTCCGGCAGATAGATGAGGTGAGGGCCGTCGTCTTCGCGGACGCGCGCGAGGGCCGACGCCGCCGTGAGAAATCCTGCATCGCGCCCCATTATCACATCAATCTTCACACCGCCGAGCGCACGGTTGTCTAGATCGTCGCCTTTTATCGCGCACGCGACGAAACGAGCCGCCGATCCGAAGCCGGGCGTGTGGTCGCAGCTTCTAAGATCGTTGTCGATCGTCTTCGGTATGTGGTAGACGACAAGAGGATAGTTCTCCTTCTCGGCCTCTTCCGCAACGATGCGCGCGGCGTCGGCCGAATCATTGCCGCCTATATAGAAGAAGTAGCCGACGTCAAGCTTGCGGAAGGCCTCGAAGATTGCGCGGCAGTCGGTCGCATCGGGCTTTCTGCGGCAGCTCCCGAGCGCGGAGGAAGGCGTGGCGGCGATCGCCTCCAGCTTCTTCGCCGAAAGCCTGCGCATATCGACGTAGTCGCCGCCGAGAATCCCGAGCAGACCATGGCGCGCGCCGAGAATGCGGCCGATCCGAGGCGATCTGCGCGCCTCCATGACGGCGCCGACGAGGGACTGGTTTATAACCATCGACGGTCCGCCCGACTGCGCCACGACCATGTTCATCTTCTTCATTAAAGCTCCTTTGCGTCTTCCCGAGGGACTCCCCGGCGTGTGTGTCAAGGTATTATATCATTTTTCACCCGCCTCGTGCGACCTGCCCGCGCTACTTCAAGCCGAAGTAGCGTCGTACAGTCTCCACGGACTTCTTCGCGCGCCGCTGCACGTCATACAGCCCTGCTATGCTGAAGCCTCCCATCTGCTTCGCCGGCTGGTCGCGGCTGTTGCGGTGGTAGGTTCTGTTGTCGTTGAGCTGCCAGACGGCGTAGCCTGCAACATCAGGATTGGCCCAGAGAGTGCCGAGGATGTCCGCAAGATACTCGTTCTGGAACTCCTCGCTCATCCAGCCCGCGCCTTCGTCGTGAAGCCCGTACAACCCGGCGCAGCCGGATTCCGAGACGATTATCGTCTTGTCGGGGAATCTCTCGCGGAAGCGGCGCACTATCGTGTTGAAACCGGCCGTTGGAGAATCGGCCACGATCTGCCGCAGGTCGTCAGGCTCGCCCGGGCGGCAGGGAATCGTGCCGGGATAGGCGTTGAAAGCGATGATGTCCGTCTTGTCGTTGCTTATATCCTTCTCCCAGCGGTTGCAGGCGAAAGTGACGAGCCTTCCAGAATCCTCGGCCTTCACCACGTCGACAAGCCTGTCGACAAGCGCCTTCGCAGTCTGCGAATAGCCGCCGGGCTCGTTCAGGAAGCCGAATATCACGACCGACGGATGGTTGAAGCTCGTCCTCACCATCTCTCGCGTCTGATGTATCTGAGCCGCGATGAAACCCTCGTCGGCGCATTCGTCGACGCCGTCTATCGCCGTGTAGTTCTGGCCGTTGCCCCACCCTAGCGACTCCTCCCACACGAGAACGCCGCACTCGTCGCAAAGGTCGAGGAAACGCTGCGACTGCGGATAGTGCGCGCCGCGGATGAAGTTCCCGCCGAGCGACTTCACGTGCTGGATGTCGATCATCATCTGCGCCTCTGCAGTCGCCGCGCCGAGAGCGAAGTCCGACTCGTGGCGGTTGACACCCTTGAGGAAGATTTCCTTCCCGTTGAGGTAGAGCTTGCGGTTCTTCGCCTCTATCACGCGCACGCCGAACCGTTCCGTCACGCCGTCAAGCGAGACCGTGTGGAGGCTGGGTTCTTCCGGCGACCATGGGCTGAGGCCTGGAACTTCCACCGTGGCGCGGGAGTTTTTGAACGATGCCGCGACGCCGCGCGAGCCGTCGAAGACCAGCGTAGCGTCGAAGTCGCGCGAGGCGAAGCCGACGGCTTCCACCTCTATGCGCCCCGTCTTCCAGTCGCGCGTGCGAACGCGCAGGCGGCGGTTGTCGAAGACAAGCCGCACGCCGTGGTAGAAGCCGCCGTAGAAATAGAAGTCGTAATATGTGCGGGCGAGCTTCATCGTCGACCAGTCGAAACGGTTGTCGAGCGCCGCGAAAAGCTCGTGCTCGCCGGCGGCGAGAGGTCCGGTTGGTATCTCAAGCCTTAAATAAGGATAGGGGAACGTTCCAAGACTGCGGCCGTCTATGCGGAAATCGCCGCGCAGCCCCATGCCGTCCACGACAAGCCATGCGTTCTGCACTGGCCGTTCGAGCGTGAACGAGCGCCGGTAGAGGCCTGTTCCGCGCTTGAGGTACCATTTCGGCAGAACGTCCCAGCAGCCGGGGACAGGCATTACGTCCGTCGCTGAGAAACCCGCGTCGGCGACATCCTCTATGGACCGCCCTTCCTCGAATCTGAACGCCCAGCTGCCGTTAAGGTCGAGCGGTGCCACCCCCATAAGCGTACACGATGCAAGTGACGCCGTCACAAGCGCCGCCACGCTCCATACAGACTTCACAGTGAAACCTCCTTCATTGACACACAAAACATTTTGCAGGTTATTTTACCAAACTGTCCGGAGAACGGCAAGCATCACCGCCACAATAATCTTGAGCGCCGTGCGGCTCGGCGGCATGGCGCGCACCGGCCTATTTGGCGAACCGGAGCGTTCCATCGGGAGAAATCGCAAGCTCTCTGCGAAAGTCCACAAGCCTTATCTGCGGCACGTGGCCGTATGGAAAACCCTTGAACGACGGACACCCAGCTCGCGCGGCGAAATCGCGCACGATAGCATCAACCGCCGTGCGGTCGGCGCCTTTGTGACGGAAATCGCAAATCACCACCGCAGCCGCACCATTGAGGAAACCGCCTTCGAGCAGTCCGTCAAAGCACTGCCGAATCTGCCGTGGCGGATACTTCGCTGTGCATTCAATGAATACGACGCGCCCTGCGGCGGACGGCATAAGCCCCATGCGCGACAGTCTGTAAAGCCGCTCCAGATGTCCGCCCATGGGCAGTCCTCGTACACCGCTCGCAGGCATATCGCCGCAAAGCGGTTCGACCTTCACCGGCGGAAGCTCCGCGCCGGAAAGTGCCGCGAAGAACCAGTCGCGTGCGTCAGGCGACAGACGTTCCGCACAGGAAAGCGTCGGGCCGGACAAAGGATGGCCTACGCCTTTCGCCAGCATCGCATCGAGAAGAATCGTAACGTCGCTGAAGCCTACGCTCTTAAGCGTGGTGGACATGATCTTTATCCAGTTCTCACGTCCTATTATCTGGTCAGACAGATAATCCTCAAGCTGGCTCTCGAACTTTCCTTCCAGCACGTTTTCTATACTGAATTTAGGCTTCTGTGTAAGGAATCTGTTCTCATTATCTGACTTTTCCCTGTCAGGGGCGGCCAGCGATCCAAGGGACAGCACAGCCATAACTACCACCATTACGAATATAAGGAAAATGTTGACGTGCTTTCCGTCTTCAGTCTTATTAAGTACGATCTTTTTCTTATTCTTTGCCATGCCTTACCTCCCCTAAAACCTGAAATACAGAAACGGGTTGTAGCTTCCGCTTACGAGGAAGGCAACGCTCATTATAAACAGTATAAGCAAAACGAAGGTCTCCACCATGTCCTTGGTAGTATAGAACATGAGTTTTTTGTTCATGAGATCA
>OCTX012255011.1_pt1 | contig 11303 bp, 29 predicted proteins | sample 1539691 | NCBI WGS metagenome assembly OCTX01 (sample SAMN02144231, study PRJEB22623) | gut metagenome | biome: sheep rumen | host: Ovis aries | place: New Zealand | reverse complement strand
TTTTGACTTTCGTCATTAGAGGAGTTTTCATCACTGTCTGTTAAGACCTCTTCTCTTTACTTTGTGATTTAATTATATCATTTTTTTATTTAGTTGTCAAGTCTTTTTTTTAACTTTTTTAAAATTTTTTATTTGGGGTTTTTCTTTCTTTTTCCCTCAATTTCTATATTAATTATACAAAAAATTTTTATATTTTGCAAGTAGAAGAATATGGGAAAAATTTGTGCAATTTGCACAATAAAAAATGCTTGACAAAAATGCGGCGGCGGGTGTATAATAGAATTTTGGCGCTCGGTCGGTCTTCCGGGGCCGCCCTCGCGCCATCAAAAATAGAGAGCTTGCGCTCTCTATTCCTCTTCTTCTTCGTGATTTTTTATTATATCATAGGGTTGATTATTTGTCAATCCTCCTCTAAATCCCATAAACGATTTTCGATATAATCTTCCTGACCTTTTTTTATATTATCAGCAAACTCTTCTTTAAAATCTTTAAGTAACTCAGAATGTTTTTTAACTATCCATTCAATTATTGGATAAGATTCATCTATACACTCAAAAAGTATATCACAAGGCTCTTCTTCCATTTCTTCATAAAATTTTTTTGCATAAAATTCTTTTGCTTCTTCGATTGTTTTAAACTCATTTCCGTAATCATCAGTATACATTTTTATCACTCCTTTTCTTTTAATAAATCTATTATACCATAGGGCTGACTATTTGTCAACCCCTATTTTATTTAATCTTTCAATTTCTTTTATCATATCATTTAAACAATCTCTTAAATCGTAAATATCTTTTTTCCCAAGAGTAGTAGGTAGACCTATTTCAAAATAGGTAAGTCCATACCATCCATATACACCAATTTTATTTTTATCTATAAAACAATTCTCCATTAAAACACTATCTTTATTTTCAAACTGTATCTTCATTTTTAGTCACTCCTTTTCTTTTGATAAATCTATTATACTACATTTGCGGTTGTTTGTCAATCATTATTTTTGAAGAATTATTTTTATATCGGGACATTCATTTGCAAAAAAATCATCTTCATCAAAAAATTGATTTTCAATAGCCTCTAAGGTTAAATTTCTGCCTAGTTCTTTATTAGTATATTTATCTATTACTGTATAAAATCCTTTTATTTTTTCTTTTTTCTTATGGCTCATTTAATCACACCCTATCTATATAGTAAAATTATAAAATAAATGTTAAGTGCCACGCTCGACAAGTGCATTACAAGTCCGTTGATATGGCGGTCAACCATAAGGTCTTTTATAACCCCTATAACCGCAACCGCAAGTCCAAACCACGCAATAGATAGACCATAAATCATTATAAGGATTACATTGATTACAGTTATTAAGCACCGCAAGTCATTGTACTCAAATTTGTATTTGCTTTCAATCTTGAAGAACTCTTTTACTCTTGTCATAGGCTCTACCTCTCTTCCTTTATTGTATCTTTATTATATCAGATAGAATCAATATTGTCAAGCATTTTTCTTAAAATTTCTTTATTTTTTCTTCTTGCTTTTCTTTTAAGTTTTGCTTCAAGTTTTTGTCTGTTTTTTACTTTTACACACTTTGTGTTTAAATCCCACGAGGTGTAATCTATTACAGTTTCTCTTTTCATTATATCCATAGCATTGTCCTCTCTTTCATTTTCTATACTTATTATATCACAGGGTTGGCTATTTGTCAACCCCATATTTTAAACATTTTTTACTACAAGGACAGTTTCCTGAAGTCCGTCATCACTTGCAATGTGCATTTCAAACTGAGTATCCCATACTCTACCAAGCTTGATGAATGTAACCTGTGGACTGTTATCCATCATTTCAAAGAAGAGTTTTGCGCTCATAAATGTGTTATTATTTGCTTTAAGCCAATTCTTAATTTCCCAAGTATACATACGCTTTACCTCTCTTTCCCTTTTCTTGAATTAATTATATCATGCGGTGGTGCGGTTGTCAAGTACTTTTTTCAAAAAATTGCGGAGGCGCGCCCGGGCGAAAAATACAAGACGGTTCATGTTCCTATGACCGCCTTTTTATTCTTTAATATTTTTCTATTTTTTTAATATACTTTTTTGCTATTTTATGATATAATTTTATTTCTTTGTCGTCAAGTCCTAAATTATATTTATAATTTATAAAAATACTATGAAGTAAAATCAACTCTTTTTTTGTAAATTTAATTTTAATTTTAATCGCCCCCCTTTTTAATAAGTATCAAGTCCAAGCATTTCTACCTCAAATTCACTAATTCCATCAATTAGTCTTGGTGCTTCAAAATACATTTCTGCGGTTCTCTGTGCTTCTTCTTTGTTAAGAGCTTCTACTATAAAATCTTCGCCTGTTACATCATCTGTCATTAAAAAATTCTTCATTTTAATTACCTTTCCTTTCTTTTGATATACTTATTATATTATAGGGGCTGAAACTTGTCAACCCCTATTTTTTAATTTAATCATTAATAACTAGTTCGACATTACAACAAATTTCAACTTCATCTGAATCGTCAAAGGTGCTAAGATTGCCACTTGGAAGGCTAACTGCATTAGACCAATGATCTTCATCATTAACAATTTCATTGATTTTTATATAAAATATATCACAAAAACAGAAAACCGCGCCCGATTCAAGTTCTTTAAACCTTTTTTCCTTGTTGTTTCTATTGTCTTTAATCTTTAACATAATTATTACCTCTCTTTCATTTGATATACTTATTATATCACAGGGTTGACTAATTGTCAACTATTTTTTCTCTTAACTCTTCAACTTTAGCTTTAAAACCATTATAAATACTTGCTCTTTTTTCATAGTCAACATAGTCAACGTCAAAGCACTGAATGAAAATTGCAACACCTAAACATCTTGATAGTGCATCATTTATAAGTTCTTTAGGTTTACCCCACCTGTTTTCTATTCCTCTTTTTACATATATATACTCTTGTGCAACAAATTCTTTAAATTCATTTAATATCTTTTCATTTAATTCTTCTCTTTCCATAGTACTTACCTCTCTTTCATTTGATGATTTAATTATATCATGGTTTTACTCTATTGTCAAGCATTTTTTTATAAATTTTATCAAGTTCATCAAGAGTCATTAGACCTTTCTGTTGAGCTTTTACCATAACTCTAAAGTAAACAGCTGTTTTACTATCTTCACCAAATTTGTAATTTACTTTTTTAATCATATCTTTAAGATACTGTTTCATGGCGGTTGCCCCCTCTCTATCCTTTTCTTTATTATAACAAAAAATCGAAAAATTGTCAACTATTTTTTGCTTTCGTAGATGCTAAAATTTTGATAGGATTTAGTCCTTTTGTTATAGGAATGAATATTTTATCGCCGGATTAAAAAATCGTTGACAAAATAGCGGTTTGCATGATATAATAGAAATGGCGGTGCGTTTGCCAGAGAAGCGCCAGCAAACGCACCGCCAAAACAAGGTTGAGCCAAAGGCGGTAGACCTTTGGCTCATTTAGGAAAGGAGGATTTTACAAAATGTATCTGTTTGAGTGGAGCGGGTAGGATTTGCACCTACATCTTGCGCACCTTGAGGTTTTACTCTGTGGGTTTCTTACATCGAGCGCCTAAATGCCCACTTTTAAACTACCGCCCCTTATTTACATCAACCCCCACCCTAACCTTGCGGAGTGGGGGAGTAACCCACCGCTGACTACTCAGCGATGTAGTAGGTCGCAGGGTTCTTACCCTTGCCCTCTACCTTTACAACACCCTCAATCTGCTTGAGAAGTGCGGCTACCTTGTTGGTAGACTGACCAACCGCCTCGGCGATAGCCTTTGCGGTCTGTGGCTCAGTACCCATAGCCTCAGCAATCTTAACCTTGATTGCCTCGTTCTCAATCTGAGCCTTTGTAGGCTTTGATGATTTCTTGTCAAGAGCCTCAATCATCTTTGTTGCAACCTCACGCATTTCATCTGTGCAACCCTCAAGTTCCATAACCTTTGTAAGCATTTCTCTCTTTGTCATAATTATCAATTCCTTTCTTTGTTTGATTTATTTTGTAAGTTGATTATAACATTTTTTATTTAAAAAGTCAAGATGTTTTTTAAAAAATTTGCAACTTTTTTAATCGACTCAACTGAATTGTTTCTGTCTCCTTTGACGCGTCTTAAGTTTCTGCTTTCCACAGTACTCTTGTCGCCCTCTTGACTTTTTCTATCTTTATTATATCATAAAGTTTCTAACTTGTCAAGCATTTTTTTAAATTTTTTCGGTTGCGCAACCTTTCGTTTCGGTTTTGTTTTCGTATAACCTGAGGAAGAATATCCCGCAGTGAAGTGCGCCAGTGTGCCATTTTTTTAGTTCCGTATTGAACTCAGAGTGAACACTGGACTGCTCTAAAGTCAACCAATCTCACGAGTTTGGTAGCCGATGTATGACACAAAACCATACATTGAAGAGTTTTTATGACTTTGCTTTGTCATTTTCTATATTTATTATATCATAGATTTTCTAATCTGTCAAGCATTTTTTTAAAATCTTTTTTGATTTTATTTCTTGAGGGGTGTTTAGCATCTTTATGCACCCTCGTGCCTGTATTCATATTGTACCATACTCTTTGACTTTTGTCAAGAAGTTTTTTCTTATTTTTTTCAACCATTTTTTTATCCTCTTTTCATTTGGTATTTATATTATAACAAATTTTTATTTATTTGTCAACTATTTTTTTATTCATTCTGTGCTTTTTTCGGTTTAGCACAGAGAACCGTGGGAGGTTCTTACCTCACTTTCTGATATAATTATAGCAAAATTTTATTTGTATGTCAAGCACAAATTTTGGGAAGATCTTTGTGCAATTTGCACAAAAGAAAATGCTTGACATTTTTTCTGGGATGTGGTATAATGGTGAATTTGGCGCTCGCACGGGGAAGGGCACCCGCGCTCGCGCCATCAAAAAAGTGGACTAATAGTCCACTTCTTTTCTTTGACATTCCATTCTTATTATGAGTGATAATTCTTCCCAACTATAAGGTTCGCCTTCTTCATCATAGCAAGCACGTATATCGCCATAACCTGCTCCTGTTAATATATCTATTGCGTCTAATACACTATCTACAAAATTTTTATACTGAGTATGTTCTAACTCTTTTTTCTTCTCTTTAATCTCGTTTTCAAGATTTTTAAGTTCATTATAAGTTAAATTTGAAATATCCATATTTTACACCTCTCTCCACTTATCATACTTTGGGTTATTAGGGGACTTCTTTGCTCTCTCTGCTTGTAAATCATTATACCAATCAATAGCGCGTGTTATAAGTCCGCCAAGTACAAAAGCACCAAGTGTCATTCCTAAGATTATAAGTTCATTCATTTTTTATTCCTCTCTTTCATTTGATACATTTATTATATCATTTAGGGGGTTGTTTGTCAACCCCTTATTTTAAATTTTTTCAAGAATTTTATCAGCGGTAAGCCAACCAATGACTTCATCTTCATCATCATCTCCAAAGATACTTACTTTTTTAATAATGGCTTCGCCCATAATTTCAAGTAACCCCATCTCACTACCATAGCTACCTTTATGAATTATAGCGTCCCACATATTATCATTTTTATCACGGACTATTACCTGACGACCATCATAAAGGTCATGTACAGTGATGTTAAAACCACCCTTGTTTATAAGACCAACAACAAGTTTATTGAACTCTGTAAAATCATACATATTTGATACCTCTCTTTCATTTGATAAATTTATTATAGCACTTTTTATTAGGGGTGTCAAGCATTATTTTATTAAATAATCTGTTTCTATTATTTTACCACATTCGTTACATTTATAAATATAAGATGTATCGAATTTATGTCCTACCGCTTGAACAAATTCATACTGGCCCCCACATTCTGTGCAAATACCATTATTATGTTGTGGTTTATCAGATATTATACAAATTACTGCAATAATAACGAAAAAAATTATTATACTAGCCATTATAATACTTGCAATTAAATTTTCACATTTATCTTCCATTCTTTTTACCTCTCTTTCTTTACTTCTCTTTAAGTATAGCACTTTTATTAGAGGGTGTCAAGAGTTTTTTTTGAAAAAATTGCGGGCGCCCGGTCAAAGTGGCGGAAGAGTCGAGTAAAGACCCCTTAACCGCCCGCCCGCTACACATCAAAGTCATAAATACCGCCGTACTCCATAGCAAATTTTGCTATCTGATAGCTGTGAAATGGAAAATCCATTTTGCTTGCACATTCCAAAAGCCATGGAAATATCTGATGTATTTTATCGCACAAATCAGATTTTTCAAAATCTGAAAAGTAAAAAATGCAATCGGGGTGTTTGGTGCTACCGCCCCAAATCTCAAAAATAGTCTCTTCATCACTTATTCTTGAATATAATTTAAAATAACACATTTTATCACTCCTCTCCAAAAATCTTATCCTGACAAGTAGGACACATACAAGAGATTAAACATTCTCTTTCTGTTGCGGTCAGATATGGAAAAGCGTTCTGCACGAGTTCGCCTTCATTAAAATATCTGTCTGCATCTTCCGCCTTTACAGTTACTTCCCAAATATGCTTACAAAATACGCAATTACCTTTAATCTTCATAATTTATTCCCCCTTTCTTGCAAGTTCTCTAAGTCTTGCAACTCTTTTTGCATTATACTTAGGCTTCTCTGTTGCTACCTTTGCAAGGACTACCTTTGCGTCCCTAGGTGCTTCCGCCCTTGTCTTATATACCTGTCCATTAAATTCATACTGAAGTGTTCTCATATTGTTTACCTCTCTTTCATCTTTTGTAAGTTTATTATATCATACAAGATTTAATTTGTCAAGCACTTTTTTATTTATTTCGTTTTCCTTGTATTCTTACATTATGGAAAACAACACCGTCGTTTATTTCATATGCTACTGTATCAGCTATGAAGCCATCTTCGTATGCACCCCAAAACCAAAATTCATCATCAACTTTCCTTGCTACTATAAATTCATAATCATCTGCATATGCAGGTTTATTATTAATATTTATATTCATATATTTACCTCTCTTTCATTTTCTATTTTTATTATAGCAAATTTTATTTAATTTGTCAACAATTATTTTTATTTTTTATATATTTCAATCAACTACCTTGCAAGGCTTTATGCAAGCCTTGCAAGTGTCTTTTCATTTATAAAGGTTGCTTTTTCAAACTTAACCTGATATGAAATATTTGTAAGGTTTATATCGCCACTCTCTGTGAATGGTATATTATCCTTTTCCCACTCAAGACCAAATTTTTCAGTTATAAGTTTTTCAAAAATCTCGCCTTTATTATATTTGCTATCCGCAACCATATCTTCAAAATATGACTTTGAACAAACAACTTCAGCACCCATAAGCATATACTGTTTTTGTGCTTTTGTTGGCTTGAAGCGGAGGCTATAGCCCTGTCCTCTTGAAGCCTTATCAAGAGTACAAACATATGGCAGGTCTGAGCCTATGAGGTATGACGCATATATAACACCGTCATATTCAAAACCCATGATATAGTTGTGAGTATAAGCAAGGCGCTCATATTCAGTTATCAGATGATTAAAAAGTGTAGTATTCATATTGGTTTAACCTCTCTTTCCTTACCTCTATGTATAGAGTATATCACATCTTGCGCCGGATTGCAACCCCTATTGTAAAAAAATTTTGCACAAAATTATGGGATAAATTTTGTTAAAATTGCACAAAAATTTTTGCTTGACAAACAATCAGCGAGGTGGTATAATAGAAATTTGGGGTTTTGACGATATGAACGTATGCACATATGTACATATGAAAATATACACATATGTGTATATGCACATATGAACAGGCGCGCATATGACAACGGTTCCGGGCGTGTCCTCGAACATCTGTTCGGTGCGCAACCGGTTGCGCAAAATCGAACACCTGTTCTGAACGCAATGGCGGCTGGTTTGCGCAAAGGGCAACCGCAAACCAGCCGCCCAACACAAAAAAGCCAGCTGTTCGGCTTTCGCTTACTGACTCTGGCTTTTTGCTGTCGGTGGGTGGGAACTTACCGCCCGACCTGCTGGCATTCCCAGGCGCCCCTTATGGTTCCCCAGCTATGGCGCCCCGCATCTAAGCGGTACTCAGTACGGCGGTTTAATTCGGTGGTGCTCTCATACTTCTTACCTCACTTTCTGAATTAAGTATAACATATTTGATTCAGTTTGTCAACTACTTTTTTTAAAATTTTTTTGATTTTTTCAGCGGGTCTACTCTGAGTAGACCCAGCCCCCGATTTCAGAGGCGATGGCTTCCGCCTCAGCCTCATCGGTTGTTTTGTAGAAAAAGTGATTATTCATGTCGATTACGTAATACATATTTTGTACCCCCTTCCTTTACTGTACCTTTATTATATCATAGGGGTTGAGATTTGTCAACCCCTTATCTTATTTTTTTATTCTTGCAAAGTTTATCATGTGTCCTTTATTATCTTTGATATAGTAATAAGCTACATTAGAGTTTGGATAAGTTGCAAGTGTGCCAAGTACAACCTGCATATACCCAAGTCTTGCATCCTCGTCAACCTTGCGGACGCGTCCATTAGTTTTAACTTCATATATCTCATACCACTCTTTCATATTTAGTACCTCCCTTTCTCTTATCTTGATATAAGTATATCACACCGGTACGCGCTTGTCAAGCAAAATATTGCACAAAATTACAGGAAAATTTTTGTGCAATTTGTACATAAAAAAGTGCTTGACAAACTGCCTGAGATCTGCTCTAACAAATACAGCGGTCTGCTGGCGATTCGCACAGCCGCCAGCAGACCGCCAAAAGACGAGGAGATTTACTCCTCGTCCATCACTGGCATAGCTATCATTACCGCAAAAGCTAACCGCAGAATGTCTATATTGATTATGGTTTCTGCCATTCTTGCGAACTCTATTGTATATTCGTCCTCAAAACCTCTTTTTCTTATTATTTCGTTGAGCATTTCTTCTCTATTCAGCATTTTTGTTTTCCTCTCTTTCCTTTTTCTGATTATATATTATCACATTTCCGGTTATTTGTCAACAACTATTTTTACTTTTTATATATGAGCTTAGCAATATGCTAAGCTCATATTTGCCCACTTCAGAATTGAAATCTGATTGCAAGCTCTGCCGATTTCCATAGCTTCGCGCTTGGTGCTGACTCTCTTACTCTTGTCTATGTACCATATACCATTCGCAAACCATATGCCACAGTTGCCGCCATATGCCTTGATGGCTTTCATAGCAACAACTATATTTTCGGTCTCTATGCCTTCGGTTGCAACCTGCCAACCTGATTTGTAGGTTATAACCTTACCATTCTTAAGCGTAAGTCCGCCATTGTCCTTTATCTTTTTTAATGTCCTAATATTTATCATTTTGTTTTCCTCTCTTTCCTTGTTTGTTTTCTATGTCTTTATTATACCATGGGCTTGACCATTTGTCAAGCCCTTTTTATTAAATTTTTAAGATTTTTTGTAAGCTCTCTGTCTTTCAAATGAGCAACCGGCGCTTGGCTCGTCCACCCACCCTATTCGATTGTGTTGCTTCTCTCTTATCTTGATTAAATTATATCAAACAAGACCGGTTTTGTCAATACTTTTTTATAAAAAATTTTGCACAAATTAAGGATAAAATTTTATATAAAATTTGTGTAATTTTCCTCTTGACAAAACCCGTTCTCGTATGATATAATTTTTTGGCGGCGCGCCGCCCGCAACCGAATATTAAAAAAAAAGAGCCTTTCGGCTCTTTTTACAGACCTAATCTTTTTACCATTAAAGAATATCTATATTTTTCTTTTTCTGTTAAATTATCCCAGTTATTAAACATTTTATCTGTTTTTCTAACAACATAAGCCTCTGTCTTTGTGAAACCCTGTGCTATATATTCTTCGATTGTATGAACTGTATTTTTCATTTTCCTTTACCTTTCAGCTTTCGCTGTCCTTTCCTTTATCTTGATTAAAGTATATCACTTTATTTTTACTTTGTCAATACTTTTTTAAAAATTTTTTATTTATTTTTATTAAGTTTATATTGAAGCTTTAAGCTTCAATATAAACTCTGTCAAGTTCGTTGTCATTCATTATAACAACCATTGAAAGATTAAACAGATTTTTTTCTTTTGCGTAAAAATCGAATGTTTGAAAAGCTGTCTTTTCACATTGTCCAAAAAAGATTTCAACCTCTTTACCACTTTTTGTTATTCCAAAAACCTCAAATTTTGTAATCATACCTTTTTACCTTTCAGCTTTTGCTGTCCTTTCCTTTATCTTGACTTAAGTATATCACTAACAACCGGTTTTGTCAACACTTTTTTAAAAAATTTTTTATTTATTTTTGCACAAATTAAGTGATAAAAATTTGTGCAAATTTTTTGTAAATTCTACTTGACAAAATGTGCTTTCATGTGTTATAATATTTTTGGACTTTTTACGTTGCTTTCGATTGCATTAAAAAAGCTTGAAGTTTTTTGCTTCAAGCTTTTTTCTTTGTTTGTGTTTAGTTTTTTGCTTTTATCCATTCTGTAATGATAAATTTATTTCTTTTGTTATTATCATCAGTTTCTCTTGTTTTCCATGTCCAAGTGTCTACCATTTGAAGTCTGAAGTCGATTTTTTCAATTTCCTCAAGTGCTTCATTGAGCTTTTCGATTGTATCATTGTTTGTATATTCTTTTCCTCTGATTGTGATTGTTTCGTTCATAGCTTTTTACCTTTCCTTTCTTTTTGTTTATTTCCTTTCCTTTATCTTGAGTTAAGTATATCAAATTAAACCGGTTTTGTCAATAGTTTTTTTAAATATTTTTTATTGTTATTTTTCACAAAATTAGGAAAAAAATTTGTTTATTTTTTTGTAAAAAAACACTTGACAAATTGCGTTGTGCTGTGGTATAATTAAATTTGGCAATTTATCGAGTGCAGCGGCTGCCCGCTCCTCATGGCGTTTCATAGTGCGGTTCGCGCACACCAAAAAAAGAAGAGCTTTTCAGCTCTTCCTTTTGCCTACCAAACGAGATCCTCGTCTGTTATGTAGAACCCGCCGATTTCTTCAGCTATAAGTCTTGCACCTTCTTCATCATCTTTAAGTGTTGTAAAAATTCTGTTGTTCATGTCGATTACGTAATATTTCATATCTTTGTACCTTTCATCACTTTGTGATGTCCTTTCCTTTATCTTGATTAAATTATATCAAACTAAATCAGTTTTGTCAACACTTTTTTAAAATATTTTTTGTAGTAATTTTGCACAAATTAAATGAAAATTTTTTGTGCAAAATTTTTGAAAAAAGTGC
>OCTX012289166.1_pt1 | contig 11305 bp, 6 predicted proteins | sample 1539691 | NCBI WGS metagenome assembly OCTX01 (sample SAMN02144231, study PRJEB22623) | gut metagenome | biome: sheep rumen | host: Ovis aries | place: New Zealand | reverse complement strand
AACCGCTACAAGAACCAGCTGGTGACCTACACCCCCTACACCTACATGAACTCGAAGAAAACCGCGACAGGCACGATTCCCCTCCTGTACAACAGCTGTGAGGAGCTTGAATTGACATGGGGCAAGCTGAGCAGCGGCATCGTTCATGAATATTCCGACCACATAGACTTCTATCTGAACAACTACCGCTCCGACTCAACCAGCACGGTAGTGGACAAGATAGCCGTGAAAGGCTGCACAGCGGAGCCCACCTACACCTTCAAGAAACGCGCTGCCGCCAATGTCACCGTCAGCAAGGAGTGGGACGCAGAGAACTCTGTGTTCACCCTCAGCGTCCGTCATAACGGCCCAGTTGACGTCACCATCAACTGCAGCGGCAATGGCACCGACCTTCAGACCGATGTCGTTGACACCACTCCTTTGACCGCCGACCTGCCTAAACAGCCAGAAGAATTCCGCGGCAAGATCGTGATAGAAGCCGAGGACATGGACTACAAGAGCATCCGCAGCAGCGTGACCGACCCCTACAACTGGTATCCAAACGTCTATGGGCATGCCGGCAACGGCTTTGCCGACATGGGAACGAACACAGACGGTGCCTTACGTCATGTCCAGAACATCAAAGAAGGCGGTGCCTACCGAATCGGCGTTCGCTATATGTCGACAGCCAAAGCCGGACGTATGGTTTTGTCCATAAACGGAAGCCGCAAACTGATCTCGCTTGAGAAAACTGCTAATAATGAATGGAAGACCGCAACCTACGAGGCGAACCTGAAAGCAGGCGACAACACCATCATCCTGACCAACCTGAACGGTCTGAACATATATATCGACAATATCTATTATTGTCCAAGCGACGTGGAGGACGAGAAATACCAGATTACGATCCAGCAGTCAGAGCATGGAACAGTAACCGCCTCAGTAGACGAAGCCGCCGAGGGTGAAGAAGTGAGTCTGACGGTAGAGACAGAAAACGGATATGAGCTGAAAGGCTGGACAATCGTGCATGGTGGCGTAGAGATATCCGACACCAACACCTTTACGATGCCCGACGACAACGTCACCTTGATTCCGATATTCAACGACATGACCCTGGTGTACAACTTAGACTTCAACGCCGTGCTGTCAGGCACCCTTCCTCCCGGATGGCGTTGCGTTCAGGAGAACAACGACGCACACCAGTATCCCAACACATATACTTCCGGCGCCCGCACTTTCTCCGGTTTCACCGGCTATCAGGGCAAGGCCCTCTACTGGCGTGAGACCTGCGCAGAGTATGGCCGCCTGTCAGGCTATCCGCTGAACCTGGAAGAAGGAGAATATGTATTGTCGTTCACGATGGCCGCCTGGAAAGAAAGTCCGAAATACCAGGCCAGGATATTAGACGGCAATGACAATGTCGTAGCCGCTTCTGACACCTACACCTCCACGCCAAACGCTAATGGAAACACGAGCGCGAACATCTCATCAGCAGTGACCTACGAGCTGCCATTCAAGATAGAGAGCAGCGGAAAATATGTCATCAGCTTCATCAACATGAGCAACAACGGCTTCTTTGATGAGTACCTGCTGGCAGAATGCAAATTGCGGAAAGTGATTCCTTCCACAGGCATTGACCTTGTTGACGTGCAGGGCAACGGCCAGAGCAAGGTGGTAGAGATATATGACCTTCGAGGCATACGTCAGGAACGTCTGCAACGCGGCGTGAACATCATCCGCCGTTCGGACGGAAGCGTTCAGAAAGTGCTCATAAAATAATCAATATGAATCCCCAGGTTTTCAGCGATGAAACCTGGGGATTTTTTCAATACCTAAGGAAATCAGTATAGCCACGGAGAGGAAGCTCCATATATAAGGCTAACTTTACAGGAGGTATTCGATAACTTTCTCTTTAGGATTGAAAGGTTTGAGGTCGTCGAGGGTCATGGACGTGATGGCAAACTGTATGATTTCCGATTCGGGGAGATTTATTGGTTTTCCAGCCTTTTCAAGGAAATAGCAGCCAGCCTCCACAAGTGCCTTTTTCGGTACGAGGCCGATGATTTCCGTTCCTGTGACCTTAACCCCACGCTTTTCGGCACATGTTGACACCTCCTCAAAAGCGACATGAAGCGGAGTGACGTTCATGTTGGTGAGGTTCATGGACACCTGTGCGATTCCATATTCATCGATGTACCACCCGATAGCCTTAGCCGACTTGAGGGCGCCCGGAATCATGATTTTTTTCCCGTTTTCGTCGAAAAACGGTTTTCCTGTCACCTTGTCCGTAGCCTGCCGTCCTTTCTCCCTGACATCGCATGCGATTTCCTTGGCAATTTCGGTTGATTTTGTATTAAGATTGAAATTAACAGCAATAAGAAAGTCACGTGCCCCTACCACAGAGCATCCAGTACGTTGAACAGATTCCGGGACCGAACCATCATAAGGAAAGTCGGTCGGCATGAAATCCGGCCTTCTCTTCTCATCGTACAACTTATCGTGGAGAGCCTCATACTCCCCTCTCCTGCAAACAGCCAGGTTTCTTCTTTCCGGCTTGAAAGCCGCCGCCTCATAGGCATAACAAGGTATGCCCAATTCGTCGGCCATTCTTTTAGCTAATTTTCTGGCCATATCTGCACACTCTTCAAGGGAGATATTAGCGACAGGCACAAGCGGGAGCACATCGGTAGCCCCGATACGGGGATGGGTGCCGTGCTGAAATCTCATGTCGATTACCTCGGCAGCCGTCTTCGCCGCCTGGAAAGCCGCTTCAACCACTCCTTCAGGAGTACCCGCAAAGGTAAAGACCGTACGGTTGGCCGCCTCCCCCTGATCAATATGGAGGAGTTTCACCCCGTTGACATTCCTGATTGCCTGAGCTATCATTTCTATTGCGTTCAAATCTTGCCCCACAGAGAAGTTGGGCACACATTCTATAATAATATTCTCCATAATAATTGAATTATATCACAAGAAAAGAGTATATCCATCCGCCGTCCGGGAGACAGATTTCAAAAAATTGGTGGGATTCATACCCAGTTTTTACCATCTTCCTTATACAAATTGATGCAAAATTAGTAAAAAGAGGTCAATAAATCAAGAAAAAACACCCGATTAATACCCATTTTACGCATTGAAACATCAAATAAATACTGAATTTTGAGTATTGCGTTAAAAATCCATAATTCGTAACTTTGCAACAGAAAAAAAGATTGTAGAAAGGAGTCTTCACAGAGACTAAAAAAAATAAGACAAATGCCGAGAATCGGCACATACGCGTATAATAAAAAAATGAAAATGAACAAGACATTATTAATTGGAGCCATCGTTGCCATTACCTCCAGTATGACAGTGAAAGGCCAGGTAAACGCCGGCGACAGCGTGATGCAACATGCCTTAGGCAACAGACTGAGTTTCGGTGGTTATGGTGAAGTAGTCTATGGCCGCAATTTCTATAGCGACCACGTGAGCCGTTACAGCGCTCCGGAAGATCACAAGAACGACCCAAGCCATGGCCGTTTTGACATACCTCATGCAGTGATTTATTTAGGCTATGACTTTGGCAAAGGCTGGTCGTTCGGCACAGAGATAGAGTTTGAGCATGGCGGGACCGGCGTATCCTATGAGAAAGAAGACGAGGAAGGCGGCGAGTGGGAGCAAGAGACTGAGAAAGGCGGCGAGGTAGAGCTGGAGCAGTTCTGGATTCAGAAAAGCTTTTCCCGTGCAGCCAACCTTCGTTTAGGTCACATAGTAGTACCCGTAGGCTTGAACAATGCCTACCATGAGCCATTGAATTTTTTCACGGTCTATCGTCCGGAAGGCGAAAACACGATATTGCCTTCGACATGGCATCAGACAGGAATCAGCTTCTGGGGCCGCAGTGGTGACTTCCGTTACGAGGCCCAGTTCCTTGCCGGCTTGAATGCCGATAACTTCACGAACACCGGATGGATTCACAAAGGTGCGTCTTCAGCCCTGGAGTTCGACGTAGCCAACAAATACGGCGGTGCCCTCCGTGGTGACTACTACGGCATCCCCGGTCTTCGCATCGGTCTGAGCGGCTATTACGGCCACAGCATCGGCAACAGCTATCCCAACAACAAGAACGGAACAGACGCAGAATACAAGGGTGTAGTAGCGATAGGTGCACTCGACTTCACCTATAATGCCCACAACTGGATAGTACGCGGTCAGGCCGACTACGGATACATAGGAGACGCAGAGGAGCTGAAGTATATCTACAACCGTATGAATTCGAAGTCGCCTTACCACCATTCCGCATTCGTAAGCAAGAATGCGTATGCAGTTGGAATCGAGGCCGGTTATGATGTCTTCTCTCAGATAGAGAGCCTACGCGCAGACAACCAGAAACTTTATGTTTTCGGCCGATATGAGTCATATAATCCTTATGCCTCCAAAACGAAGGGGACAGCTTACAACTACACGAAAGTGAACCGCATGGCCTTCGGTGTGAATTATTTCCCGATCAAGAACATCGTCATCAAGGCAGAATACAGCCACCGCTTCCTTCGCAGCCAGTACAACAACGAGCCGTCATTCAGTGTTGGCGTAGCATACGAAGGATTCTTCAGATAGAGAAAAAAGTTTTATTAATCATAAAAAAGCAAAACAATGAAAAAGTACTATCTTATCGCCGCAGCCTTATTGACTGCCAGTATGAGTTTCACTGCCTGCAGTGATGACGATGACAACAAGAGCACACAAGAACAGAGCGACAGCAAGTATTCCGACAGGAAATATGGCCGTGAAGCCATCGATGCCTGCAATTTCCTTGCCGACGCCTTGACCCAGGCCAACAATGCTATTGCCAGTTCTCAGATAAATCAGTATGAGAGCGAGTTGAAAAGCATCGTAGCCAACGTGGTTGACAACGTGATTGTGAAGACCTACACAAACCTGGCAGACGACACCGAGTCGCTGTTGAACAACCTGAAGGGTCTGAACGTGAACACGCTGACCCAGAGTGCGATTAACAACGCATGCTCCGACTTCAAGAAAGCCCGTAACCATTGGGAGCTGAGTGAGGCCTTCCTTGGTGGAGCCGCCAGCGACTTCGACGTAGACCCCACGATAGACTCATGGCCACTGAACCGTACCCTTCTGGTCAGCTATCTCTCAAGCGGGCGTACGGATTTCACCGATGAAGAATATGACGACGCCAGTATCCTTGGTTTCCACGCATTGGAGTTCATCCTGTTCCGCAACGGTTCTCCCCGTTCAGTAAGCGAGTTCCAGGGCAATGACACCTACAAAGGTTTCACCCGCGTGAGCGGTGCATCCGAGTTGGCTTATGCCCAGCGCATCTGTGAGTTGCTCTATCAACGTACCTGCCAGCTTCAGGTGGCATGGGAAGGCGAGACCAGCAGCAACGCCAGCCGTGTTGAGCTTGTGAAATCCGCCGATCTGGAATACAAAACCCAGAAAGGCTATTCCTTCGGTGACAACATGAAGAACGCCGGCAACACCAGCATAAGTACGTTCCCTAGCCTGAAGGACGCCATCACCCAGCTTCTGTCGGCCGACGAAGGCAGCTGCGTAGGCATCACCGACGAGGTAGGCAACGCCAAGATCGCCAACCCGTTCTCCTCAGGAGACGTGTCCTATGTTGAGTCTCCGTTCAGCCACAATTCCATCTCCGACTTCCAGGACAACATCCGCTCAGTGCGTAACGTATGGCTGGGCAGCCTGAACGGAAGAAGCGTGAGCAACAGCTTCTCCAAATTCTTCTCAGACCACTCCACAAGCCGTGGAAATGCCGTAGAAGACGCCTATGAGGACGCCATTGAGAAGATCGGCGAGATGCCCGCACCGTTCGTGAAATACGTGAGCACGATCTGGGGAGTGGCCTACGAAGACAGCGAGATGCGCGAATACGAGGATTGATTTCATCTTCCCTGCCGCGCGGAAATTCGCGAAGACATGCATGACATTGAAAGTATTAACAAATCCATCTTGCGCCCTGTATGAACATACGGGACGCATTATGGGTTATAAAAACAAATGATATGGTTATGAAAAGAACAATGAAAATTATGATGCTGGGCATTGCAGCAAGCAGCCTTCTGGTATCCTGTTCCGACGATGACAAGCCGTCGAACGAGAACCTGGTGACCGAAGAGAGTGCATTTGGCAAAGGCAATGACGTGTTCACGGCATCCGAGTGGTATCCGGGCGGTGAGCTCGGCACGACCACAAACGCAAGCTACTCAGCTCCGACGACCCCTGTGAGCGAGATGGGCCTTGACGCCAGCTTCAAAAAAGGCGAGGACAACTTTGAGCACCTGTACACCTTCACTGAAGCCCCACGTAAGGGTCTGGGTCCGGCATGGGTGCGCAACAGCTGTATCTACTGCCATCCGAGTTACGGACACGGGAAGCGAATGACCCGCTACCGTGCTAACGATTTCGGCAACGGCTACCTGCTCGTGGTCTATCACCCCGTAGAAGCCTACACATCTGACGGTGTCCGCTATACGACCAACGCCAGCGGCTATATCTCAGAGGTGACGGGCATGCCCCAGACCAAAGCCATGTCCCCTTTCAAAGCCCCGATCGACGAAGAACAGATTGACCTGCAGTGGCTGGAAGTGAAGTCCATGCCCAGCGGTCTTCCGATGCAGTTCCCCGACGGCGAGAGCTATTCCCTCATCTATCCTGAGATTACGATTCCCCAGACCGCTTTCAACACGAACCCTCAGCCAACGAACTACGAGGTACGCCTTGAGAGCACGATCGGCATCTATGGCACCGGCCTGCTTGACGCCATCGACACCGACGACATGAAAGAGCAGTACCAGAAAGAGTCAGCCTTTGTAGAGCTGAACCCCAACATGTGGGACAAAGACGCCAACGACTGGGCCGCCGGTGCTTATTACACCCTGGCAGACGGTGAGAAGCGAATCAAGAAGTTCACCTACGCCATGACCCGCGCCTCGTTGCAGGACGGCGCCGGAGCGAATGCCATCTGGAACATCACGAACGTGACCCGTTCCGACCGCCATTATCTCTACAGCACACCCGCCTGGGCCAAGGCGATGTCGGAAGACGATGAAGTGATATCCTATATCCAGGCGAACGGCAACGACCAGACCTCCCTACTCTATCCCTACTATGCCGACGGCACGAAGGAAGGTATCAGTGCTCGTGTGAATGAGATATTGAGTGCGAACAACGCGTCAAAAGCCTCCACGTTTGAGAAGTACCTGCTGAACGGTGCCCCTTACAACGGTGAGGAGGAGATGTCCGACCGCGACTATTACGACTTCATGGTATGGCACCGCGGCCTGGCTGTTCCGGCAGCCCGCAACCTCGACGATGCCACCGTACAGCGCGGCAAGACGGTGTTCACCCAGATAGGCTGTACAAGCTGCCACCGTCCGTCGTGGAAGACAAAGGGGGACAACTACTGGGTTGACAACAGCATCAAGGCCTATGCATCCAGCATTGGCGCCGACGCCAACAGCGTACTGCCCCAATATCCCAACCAGACTATCTGGCCATACACCGACATGGTTCAACACCGTCTGTTCATGGAGAACGACATCAGGACGGGCTGGTGCCGCACCACTCCGCTTTGGGGTCGAGGCCTCTCGCTGCTTCTGACCGGCGCAGAGGACCGTCTGCATGACTGCCGCGCCCGAAACGAAATCGAAGCCATCATGTGGCATGGTTACAGCAAGCAGTCCGACGCCTACGCATCAACCGTGAAGTTCTACAACTTGAGCAAGGAAGACCGTGACGCCGTTGTGAAGTTCATACAGTCTATTTAATTATAAAAGAAGATAAAAAGACATCTGGGACAGCAACAAAAACACTGTTCCAGTTGTCTTTTTCATATAATATGCGTAAATTTGCAAAAGGAAGAGAATCAAGCCCCAAGACAGTATGCTAAAAAAAATCCTATTTACAGTTTATATCATTATCATCGTGAGCCTTGGCAGCGCCACAATCATAGAGAAATACCACGGCAGCGAGTATGTCTCCACCCACATCTACGGCTCCTGGTGGATGATTGTACTATGGGCCGTCCTTGTAGCCCTCAGCATCTTCTACATCTTGTGGCGCCGTGTGAAGCGCTTGTCAATGATGACACTGCACCTTTCCTTTATTGTGATACTTGCAGGAGCGCTGCTCACGCATCTCACGTCGAAGAGCGGGATGATTCATTTGCGAAAAGGCGAGCTAACGACCAGCTTTTCCGCCCAGTCGTCCGACGGGGAGTCTGTCAGGCTTCCCCTACCCTTCAGCATCATGCTGACCCATTTTGAGGTGAAGAGACACGAAGGGACTGATGCGGCCGCAGACTACGTATCGCGCTTCACGATTTACACGAGCGAGAATGACAGCATACAGGGAGAGGTGTCGATGAACAACATATACAGTCATAATAACACGAGACTATACCAAGCCTCCTATGACGAGGACGAGAAAGGTTCGTATCTGAGTCTGAACAGCGACCCATACGGAATCACGGTGACCTATATCGGATATGCGCTGCTGTTCATAGGCCTGATATGGATTTTGCTTGCCCCGAAAGGGAAATACCGTCAGGTGATCCGTCAAATAACGATGTGATTTATGATTTAATTTAAGGATTTACCATTTATTTGGACATTTTTCAATTTGAAAATATAGGGTATCAAGATATTTGGGTATCAGGGTAAATATAATCCGCTTTGTTGGACATTTAAAGTTACAAGACGCGCCACGGCGCGTCTCTACTAAAAAATGAAGAAACATCACATATTTTATATAATGCTATTGGTGCTTGTGATGCATACTGGCACTGCTCATGCCGCAAGCGTACTGCCCCTGGAGATTGCCAAGTCGTTCGGCCGCCTGAACATGGTGTATAACGACCGTGTCTGCCCCGTTCAGACATACGCCTTGGACTTCGTAAAGAAACTGTATGGCAAGCGGAGCTATGCCGGATATAGCGCAGAGCAGGTGCTGACCGGCTTTATGTTCTGGTATGATGAGTGGAAGAAGGAAAAGATCATAAAAGTGAAAGACGGTATAGTCCGTGAGCGCCTTGGACTGGACGCCTATTGCAGCATAGAAGACTTATTCAGCCATGGCGGCAAGAGCGGCTATGCTTTAGGTCCGTTCATGATGGAATACTACAACGGCCTGACCGACAAATTCCACGAAGGGGTGAGCAAACTGGACGACAAGGTAGGGCTTGTGATGGAACTACGGAAGTTCAGTCCATTGAAAATTTTCCCCTACACCAAAGATGGAACGACTGCATGGTTCAGCGCCGTAGACCAGTTTCCCTCCTACATGGACGAAAGTCGCAAAGCATATATGCATGAAATCCTTCCGTTGTTAGGCAATGCCGCCCAAAAGGGAGACCACGCCGCATTGTCTGAAGGAATTAAAAAATTGGGGAAATATCAATATACCTTTGGCGGCAATTCCATCCCCTCGTCATCCCGGTTGCATGCAGAGTACATATACAATGGTTTTCCGTTTGCCACTGTCTTGTTCATGCTTAACCTTACGATGGGATTCCTTTGTCTTTTCTATATGATATGGCAAATGACGCGTCGAGGAAAAGAGTCTTCCAGCAACTCTGTGATTATGAGCCAAAGGGGTTCAAAGATATCCCGTCCGCTTCTTTTTCAAGCCCTGATCCTGCTGTTAAGCTTACTGGCACTGACCTTCTGCCTGGCACTCCGCTGGCATATCCGTGGCACCATTCCGATGTCGAACGGCTATGAGACGATGCTGGTGATGGCATGGATGATCTTGCTGGTGTCCCTGCTACTTTTCAGGCGTTTTCCGATTATATTGACTTTTGGCTTCCTATTGTCCGGATTTTTCCTATTAGTAAGCCACATATCCCAGATGGATCCACAAATAACCCATCTGATGCCCGTCTTGTCGTCACCCCTGCTGACAATCCACGTTAGTATCATCATGATGGCGTATGCATTACTGTCGTTGACCTTCATCTGCGGTTTAACGAGCATGCTGATTCGCCTGTTTCGAGGAAAGGCAGCACCTGGCCTGACCGACCAGCTCATTTCACTGCAAAGACTGTCACAACTCTTTCTTTATCCCTCTCTGACCGCCCTTGGCTTCGGCATTTTCATCGGCGCAATATGGGCCAACATCTCCTGGGCCACATATTGGAGCTGGGATCCGAAGGAGACGTGGGCATTGATTACCCTGATGGTCTATGCTGTTGCCGTGCACGACAACAGCATCCCAGCGTTACGCCGTCCGATGGTGTATCACACGTTCATGACACTTGCATTCCTCACCATCCTGATGACCTATTTCGGCGTGAATTACTTCCTTGGTGGAATGCATTCGTATGCGTAATCATCGCATAAGGTGAGAAGGCAAAATATATGTCTTGTCTCAGACTTAATTCAGAGCATTGTTGACAGTGGCAAGCTGTCCTTTTTTGATGTTCTGCTTAACCGCTTTTCCTGAGAGATTGACCGTCCCACCCAGGACACTAAGCTGAAGGTCGTCCGTCTGAACATTCATGTTGACCACATTATTCGTTTCGATAAGTCCCTCTACAAGAGGGGACTTCACAGTAGCGTTCAGCATACTATTGTTCTTGACGTCGAAATAGCCGTTCTTCCTCGCATCGACATCCAAGTTCAGCAAGCCATCACCCGTGGAGATGACCACACACTCGTCGCATTGCACCTTGCCGATGTTGAGAACGGTGCTGCCGTTACTTTCATATCTGACCTTGTCCGCAATGAGATAATCCATATCAATCTGTCCTTTCACGAGACCTCCCATCTGGAAGAAGTCCGTACGTAGGGTGTCGTGACATTCAAATCCGCCCGTCGCACAGAGAGCCACGGTCTTGAGTTCGGGGCATGACACATGCACCTTAAGTGCCTCGTTACTTGAGAAAGATGCCATGTCGTTGTTCGCCTCCATAGGAGTTGTAATTGTAAGTACTCCTCCATCGAACTGATACCCTACAGTATTCAAATGCGCGGAGTCCCCTTCCTCATACACTTTGAACGGACCGTTCGTGAAAACAACGTTGGCCGAACTGAGGTTCGTGATTTGAAAAAAATCCATGGTGACAGGAATATCTCTCCTCACAATTTTACGTTCTGACACAATGCTGTCGGTATTTGTCTCGTTCTTAGGAATCTGATTTACTTTTTTATTTTCACAAGAACAAAAAAGGGTAAAAAGAAGCGTTAATAGAAATAAAAGAGGGGAATTTTTCATCATTTTCATCGAATTAAAGAATAATTTGTGCAAATTTAGCAATTTTTTATGAAGAAAATTTATTAATATCAAATTTTTATGTATCTTCGCA
>OCTX012257751.1_pt1 | contig 11306 bp, 11 predicted proteins | sample 1539691 | NCBI WGS metagenome assembly OCTX01 (sample SAMN02144231, study PRJEB22623) | gut metagenome | biome: sheep rumen | host: Ovis aries | place: New Zealand | reverse complement strand
ATTAATAAGGAAAGCGCGCTGCCGGCGGCAGCGCGCTTTCCTTATTAATTATCGGGAATCAAGCCTTTTTCTTCAGCGCTTCCGCCGCTGCGGCGCGCTCGGCGCAGATTTCCTCCCAGGTCTTCTGCCCTTCCATCAGCGCGGCCAGTCTGCTCATCTCCTCCGGCACATGGATCTTCTGCGGGCAAACCATTTCGCACTGGCCGCAGCCGATGCAGGCGTCCGCGCGCTTGCCGGCGCCCAGAATAGTGTAGCGGGAGACGACGTTGAAGCTCCCGGCGACAGCCATGTCGTTGGCGATGCTCAGCAGCGTAGGGATATCCAGCCCCATCGGGCAGCCGGCGCAGCAGTAGCGGCAGGCGGTGCAGGGAATCATGCGCGCCAGACTCGCGGCCGCCTTGTCCAGAACGCGGAGCTCCTCTTCATTGAGCGGCTTCTCCTCGGAGAAGGTTTTCAGGTTGTCCTGCATCTGCGCAAGATTTGACATGCCGCTGAGGATCATCGTCGGCTTCGGCACTGTTTGCAGCCAGCGGAAAGCCCAGGCCGGCGTCGTCTCCTCCGGTCGCAGCGCGCGCATCTTTGCCTCGATGCTTTCGTCAAATCTGGCAAGCTTTCCGCCGCGCACCGGCTCCATCACCCATACGGGGATGCCGTGCGCGCGCAGCAGCTCGACTTTTTTCTTCGCGTTCTGCAGTTTCCAGTCCACGAAGTTAAGCTGAATCTGGCAGAACTCGAATTTTTCGCCGTACTTATCCAGGAAGCGCTCCAGCGTCTCGGCGGTGGCATGGCTGGAAAAGCCCAGGTGGCGGATGCGGCCTTTGGCCTTCTGCTCCAGGAAGTAGCCGAGGCACTCGTCGATCTTCTCGCCGTAGTAATAGGTCAGTGAGCTCTCGCAAACATTATGCAGCAGATAGAAATCAAAATAATCCACGCCGCACTTTTTCAGCTGATCTTCAAAGACCTCCTCCGGCACCAGGGGCTTGACACCCTTGACATTCTGGTGGCCGGGAAATTTGTCGGCCAGATTCCACTGCTCCCGCGGATAGCGGGAGAGCGATGCACCGAGCGCGGTTTCCGATTTCCCGCCGTGGTAGGCGTAGGCCGTGTCGAAATAGTTGACGCCGGCGGCTATGGCCGCGTCCACCATCCGGTCGAGCTCCGCCTGGTCGATCTCTCCGTCCGCGCCCAGCGGCAGCCGCATGGCGCCGAAGCCCAGCGCGGAGAGCTTTTCGTTATGAAATAAATGGTACAGCATAAGAGTTCCCTCCCGGTTCTCACTTTTTTGCTCATTTTTATTGTACACGATGCGATCGGCTGAATCAAGAGCAAAAACCGCGGATGCGGATGAGCGAAATAACAATTGAAAAAAGCCGGAAAATGCGGTATGATAAGATGTAAAACTATTGGAGAGCAGAGCTATGCAGGAAACCATTCTCACCTTCAAGCGATACGAAAAAAAATATCTGCTCAACGCCCGGAAATTCGAGCTTTTGTGGGAGAAGATGCAGGCGCACCTGACCCCGGACCGCTTTTTTCAAAGCACGGTGTGCAGCATCTACTACGACAGCGACGACTTTGCCCTGATCCGTCATTCGCTGGACCGGCCGGTTTACAAGGAAAAGCTGCGGCTGCGCAGCTACAACGTGCCTGGGCCGGACGACGCGGTATTTGTGGAGCTGAAGAAAAAGTTTCGCGGCGTGGTGTATAAGCGGAGGGCGCAGATGAGCGCGTCGATGGCGGAGGCTTACCTTGCCGGGCAGGCCCGTCCGCCGGAGGACGGGCAGATTCTGCGGGAGATCGACTTCTTCCTGCAGACCCACGCGGTCTCCCCCAAAGCCTTCATCGCCTGCGACCGGGAGGCCTGGGTTGACCGGGAAGAGCCCGAGCTCCGCATTACCCTTGACCGCAATCTCCGCTGGCGGGACACGGATCTATCCCTGACTGCGGGCAGCGAGGGCGCTCCCCTGCTCAGTCCTGGAGAGGTGCTGATGGAAATCAAAATCCCGGAGGCCGCGCCCCTGTGGCTGGCTCATCTGCTCAGCGAGCTGGAAATCTTCCCCACCAGCTTTTCCAAATACGGCAGCTGCTATCAGCACGAGCTGCTTGAGAAATATTTTAACGGAGTGATCGTTTGTGTTTAACAGTATTATATCCACCAGCCTGACCCTTTCCGCCTTTCTGATCTGTCTTGTCACAGCCATCGTTCTCGGGGTGCTGACGGCGCTGGTCTTTTCCTTCCGCGGCCGCAGCAGCAGTTCGCTGGCCGTGGCGCTGGCGCTGCTGCCCCCGATCGTGACCCTGGTTATCATGATGGTCAACGGCAGCATCGGCGCGGGTCTTGCCGTGGCCGGCACCTTCTCGCTGGTTCGCTTCCGCAGCGCGCCGGGCACGGCCAAAGAGATCTGCGGCGTCTTCATGGCCACCGCGATCGGCCTGGCCTGCGGCATGGGTTATGTGGGCGTAGCCGCCCTGTTTTTCCTCGTGATGGGCGCATTCGTGCTGCTGCTTGCGCTGCTGCGCATGGGCGAAATGAGCAGCTCCTACCGCCATCTGAAGATCACCATCCCCGAAACGCTGGAATACGAGGGGCTTTTTGACGATCTCTTCGCCAAATACACCAGCCGCCACGAGCTGACCCGCGTGAAGACCACCAACATGGGCACGCTCTACGAGCTCACTTACGACATCTATCTCAAGGACGGCGAGGTCAAGAAAGAATTCATCGACGCCATCCGCTGCCGCAACGGCAACCTGAACGTCGTCTGCGGCCGCCGCAACGACCTCGAAATGCTCTGATCCGGAGGCTCCCATGAAGAAACTTGTCTCTCTGCTGCTTCTCTGCGCGCTGCTGTTCAGCCTTTCGGCCTGCGCCGACCCGGTGATCGACCAGGCGCCGGAGGACGCGCCGATTTCGGCCGACGCCTCCGCCGTTCCCGATGCCGTCATTCAGCTTAAGGGCGACAGCGCCAGCTATTCCGGCGGCGGCGGTGTCGCCATCAGCGGCAGCACCGTCACCATCGGCGCGCCCGGCTCCTATACGCTGCGCGGCACGCTCAACGACGGCCGCGTGATCGTCGACCTGAAAGAAAACCCCGGCAAGGTGTCGCTGTATCTCGACGGCGCGGACATCAGCTGTCTGACCGACAGTGCCATTTATCTGGTTCAGGCCAAGGAGCTGAACCTGATCCTCGTTGAAGGGAGCCAGAACCGTCTGGTCTCCGGCACGGAGGCCGACCTTGCCTCCTATGACGAGACCCGCCAGGGTGCCGCGATCTACGCCGAGGACGACCTCGACATTCAGGGCGGCGGCTCCCTCACGGTACTCGGGTATCTCAACAACGGCATCACCTGTAAGGACGACCTCAAGCTCAAGGGCGGCCGTCTCCTTGTTTACGCGGTCAATCACGGCGTGCGCGCCAGCGAATCGGTAACGATGACGGGCGGCACGGTGGATATCGAAGCCGGCGGCGACGGTCTCAAGTCCAGCTCCGCTAAGAAGGCGGACAAGGGCTTTGTGCAGATCGAGGACGGCGCGCTGACGGTGGTCTCCGGGGGCGACGGCATCTCCGCCGAGACCGAGCTGCGCATCCTTGGCGGCAGTATCACCGTGACCGCCGAAGGCGATCCCTCGGCGGTCAGCTGCAAGGGCCTCAAGGGCAAGACCGGCGTGAGCATCTCCGGCGGCTCGATCAGCGTGACCGCCGACGACCACGCCGTCCGCAGCCAGGCTGCGCTGACCGTCAGCGGCGGTGTGCTGCAGCTGCGCTCGCGGCAGGGCAAGGGTCTGGCCGCCGAAACGGAGCTGTGCATCGAAGGCGGCACACTCGCGGTCTCCGCTGCGGACGACGGTCTTTCCAGCGCCGACACCGTGCGCATCGCCGGCGGTGAACTGCTGATTCAGTCCGGTGCAGACGGCATCCAGGGCGGCAAAAAGAGCACGGGCTTCACGGCTGAAGTCGGCACCGTCAGCATTGAGGGCGGGCGCTGCTTCATCAGCGCATTCAACAAGTCCGTGGATGCCAAGGCCAGCTTCCAGCTTCTCGGCGGCACGCTTCTTGCCTGCGGCAAGAGTCAGCCGAATCCCGCCCGCGCTGACATCCCTTACCTCGTCTATTCGCTGCAGGGCCGCGCCGGGGATGAGCTGAGCGTTGATGCCTCCGACGGCCTGACGATGACGGCGGCCTATGTGTACGGCTGCGTGTTCTGCGCCGACAGCGCGCTGAGCGACGGCCAGCGCTGCACGCTGCGGGTCGGCTCTCAGACGCTGGAAGCTTCGGCCGTTCGATAAAAAAGCCATATTTTGTCCCGCTGGGCGGGAAAAAGGACGATGAACAAATGAAAAAATTCATTTCTTTGCTGCTGATTTTTTGCTTCCTGCTGCCGGCCGGCGGTGCCGCCCGGGCGGAGGACGCCGACACAGAGCCGGCGGATAACACCCCCGCGATCGAAATCTCGGATCTGGACGGCCTGCTTGCCATCGCCGACAACCCGGACGGGAACTATGTTCTGACCGCGGACATCGACATGGCCGGGGCGGTCTGGACGCCGATCCCCTTCCGCGGCACGCTCGACGGCGCGGGCTATACGCTCTATAACCTGCAGGTCAAGAGCGTGGGCGAGGACATTCGTGAAACTCGTGACGGAAACCTCAAGCCTTACGACACCTGCTTTGCCGGGCTGTTCTCTGTTCTGGAGAACGCCACCATCCGCGATCTGAAGCTGGTGGGCGCCGAGATTACGATTGACGCGCAGGATCACTGCTTTGTCGGCCTGCTCGCCGGTTATATGTTCGGCAGCAGTATTCAGGGCTGCTCCGTGCAGGGCCGGGCGCGGCTCAACAACTACGCCGTACAGACCGGCATCGGCGGCTTTGTGGGCTACGGCGCCGGCGATTTCGGCTTCTGCCGCGCCGATGTTGAGCTGGTTTTTGAAGACCGCAACTTCGAATCGCGCTGCGAGCAGTTCATGGGCGGCATTCTCGCCTGCGGCCTGGTCAATATTGAAGACTGCATCGTCCACATCGACGGTTACGACTCCTGCCACGGCTATGTCCACAACGGCGGCCTGGTGGGTATGTATTACTACTGCGGCATGAGCGTACGCGCGCAGTCCGTGCGCCGCAATGAAATCTACGGGCAGATCAGCTTCTTCGAGGACAATCCGAACCGCCGCGCCTACTGCACGGCGACGCTGGGCGAAGAGATGTCCCGGCCCGGCAACTACTACGGCAACGAGAGCGAATTTGAGCGCAACGAAACCAAGGATTACAGTAAAGTGCTGCTGCCGGAGCAGTGCGAGCAGCCCGAGGTTCATTTCACGCTCACGCCGCCGACCTGTGATGAATGGGGCTACGTGTACCACGAGTGCGCGACCTGCGGCTATCACTGGACGGACAGCTATTTCCCGCCCCAGCACACGCCGGGCGAATGGGAAATCACCGTGGAGGCCACCCCGGAGCATGACGGACAGCGTGAAAAGCACTGCACGCTCTGCGGCGAGCTGCTGGAGAGCGAGAGCTTCGCCTATCAGACGCCCGAGCCGGTCTACACCGAAGAAGTCTATACCCTGCACGGGATCGACTCGACCGAGACGCTGGGTGTTCCCTTCCGCGGCAGCGCCCAGGCCATGCACGCCAAGGACGCCGTGGGGCCGCTGACCTGGAGCTCCGAAAACCCGGAGGTAGCCACGGTCGATCAGGACGGTCTCATTCACGGCCACATGCGCGGCACCGCCACCGTTCGCTATGCCTCCGAGGACGGGCTGTACAACGGTGTCTGCGAAGTCACGGTGTATTACACCGTCTGGCAGTGGTTCCTGATTCTCTTCTGCTTCGGCTGGCTCTGGTATATTTAAGATTTTCCTACTTGACAAACAAGGTCGAACGCGTTAGACTTATTGTAGTCTAACGCGTTCGACCTTTTCTTGCTTTGGAGGGATTTCTATGGAAACACCGAAAATATTTGACAGTGAATACCGCTTCTGCCGCATTTTGTGGGCGCATGAGCCGGTGAAAAGCACGGAGCTGGCACGGCTCTGCGCCGAAGAGCTCGGCTGGAGCAAGGCCACGACCTACACGGTCATCAAGCGCCTGACGGAGCGCGGCGCAGTAATCAGCGAAAACGCGGTCGTCCGCTCGCTGGTTTCGCAGGAGCAGGTGCGCGCCGCGCAGATCGAGGAGCTGGTGGACAAGAGCTTTGATGGCTCGCTGCCGGCCTTTGTGGCGGCCTTTTCCCGGCACAAAAAGCTCAAGCCCGCGGAGGCAGAGGCGCTGCGGAAGCTGATCGACGACTGGGAGGATTGAGATGAGCGAGCTGTTTTTGACGCTGTTCAACCGCGCCGTTGCCGCGGGCTGGCTTGTACTGGCGGTCGTGGCGCTGCGCGCACTGCTGCGTCGGGCACCGAAAAACGTGCGCCTGCTGCTCTGGGGGCTGGTGGCATTCCGCCTGCTGCTCCCGGTGGCCGTCAAAAGCCCAGTTAGCCTGGTTCCCAGCGTCCAAACGCTGCCCCGCGAAGCCCTCTACGCTGCGCAGCCCGCGATCGACAGCGGCATCCCCGCCATCAACGCGGCGGTCAACCCTGCGCTGGCCGGGAGCATGGCCCCGGCGGTGGGCGACAGCGTCAATCCCCTGCAGGTCTGGCTGGCGATGGGCAGCGCTGTGTGGCTCATCGGCCTTGCCGCGATGCTGCTGTATATGCTCGTCAGCGCGCTGCTGCTGCGCCGCCGGGTGGCCGCAGCGCGGCCCCTGCGGGAGAACATCTGGCTCTGCGCGGGGCTGAGCACGCCCTTTGTGCTGGGGCTCCTCCGCCCGCAAATCTATCTCCCCCTCGGCATGGATGAGGAGACGATGGCGCTGGTGCTGGCGCATGAACAGGGGCATATCACGCGGCATGACCACTGGCTCAAGCCCTTCGGCTTCTTGCTGTTGGCGGTCTACTGGTTCCAGCCGCTGCTGTGGCTCGGCTATGTGCTCTTCTGCCGTGACCTGGAGCTGGCCTGCGACGAATACGTTCTCCGCTCGCTGGGGCAGGAGGTCAAGAAGCCCTACGCCCACGCACTGGTCAGCTGCAGCACGGGCGAGCGCATCTCCGCCTGCCCGGTGGCTTTCGGGGAGGGCGGCGTGACGGAGCGGGTGAAAAACGCATTGCGCTTCCGTCCCGCCTCTCGCCGGCTGCTGCTGGCGCTGATTCCTCTTTTTATGCTGCTGAGCGTCCTGTTTCTCACCGATCCGGGCCTCACGCTGCGGCCAGAGGCAAAGAAAGTCGAGCGCATTGAGATTTTTGACGGCACGACGGGCCGGGCGCTGACCGTCACCGATCGGGAGCAGATCGAGCAGATTGTTTCCATGACCCGAGCGCTCGAGCTGCGCCGCCGCGGCGTCTCCCTGGGATATTCCGGCTACAGCTATCGCGTCACCTTCGAGCCAACCGGCGGCAGCTTCATCCTCAACAGCGCCGACAGCCTGCGCAAGGACCCGTTTTTCTATCGGATCACGGGAGAAACAGAGCTGTACGGGTATATTGGGGAGCTGTACGGCCGACATAACACCGAGATTGAAGAAATGTTCGAAACCTATATCCGGTTTCTCGACCCAGATGCGCCGGATATATCCGGCTTTCGCTGCACCGTCACCACGCCTGATGGGAAAAGCCGTCTGATTACGGATCAGCTTGCTGATGACCTATATCGTCTGGTTATTGACGCTTACAGTCGCGGAGAGCTTCGCCCGGACTATCTCCCGCTGAATGAAACGATTTACCTCTCCTTCCGCTCTCCTTCGGAAGCAGGCAAGTCAGACTGTTATTACGGCGAAGTCTATATCTGTTCCGATGATTCCTGTGAAGTAAGTCTCTCTCCATACTATTCCAGCGCGCAGCATTATCTGCTCCCGGCCGGTACCTATCAAGGCATCCTGGATCTCATCAGCAACGTCCCGTCGGAGACTGATCTTGTCCTGCGCACAGAAGGCAACGACGTCTATCTCGACATAGACAGCCGCGATTTTGATTGAGCGTGGAAAGAGCCTTCGGCTCTGCTCTGGATGACGGCATAGAGAAACCTCCCGTACCAATCGGTACGGGAGGTTTTCATTTCAAGATCAATCGAGAACGTAGGGCAGGAGAGCGATCTGACGGGAGCGCTTGATCGCCTCGGTCAGCTCACGCTGGTGCATGGCGCACACGCCGGTGGTGCGGCGAGGCAGGATCTTGCCGCGCTCGGACAGATAACGGCGCAGCTTCGCGGTGTCCTTGTAGTCGATGAACGTGGCCTTGTCCACGCAGAACTGGCAAACCTTGCGGCGTTTGCGGTTCTTGGGGTTGTTCTTATCGAAAGCCAAAGCGGTATCCTCCTTATTTAGTATCAGAACGGCAGCTCGCCGTCGTCATCGCCGAGATCGGTGAAGGGAGAGGGGGCAGGGTTGACCGTGCGGGGAGCTTCATAATTGCTGCTCCGGCCGCCGTCATAGCCGCCGCTCCGATTCGAGTCGTAGGCGCTGGCGCGGGGTGCCTCATAGTTTCCGTCGCTGCTGTCGCGGCGGCTTTCGCCGAAGTATACGTTGTCAACGTTGATTTCCCAGCTCACGCGGTTGTTGCCGTCGCGATCCTGCCACTTGCGGCTCTGCAGGCGGCCGGAGACAACGATCATGCTGCCCTTGCGGAAATACTTGCTGACGAACTCGGCAGTGGAACGCCAGGCGGAGCAGTCGATAAAATCGGTCTGCCGCTCGCCGCCGTCGCGGCCGCCGAAATCGCGGTCAACGGCCACGGTGAACGAAGCCACCGGCGTCTGGCTCTGGGTGTATCTGAGCTCCGGGTCACGGGTCAGACGGCCCATAATGACAATGTGGTTGAGCATCTTTGCCGCTCCTTACTCTGCACGCAGGGTGATCAGGCGACGCATGATGCCGTCGGTGATACCGAGGATACGGTCCAGCTCGGCGGGGAACTCGGGGCCGCTCGTGAACTTCATCAGCACATAGACACCTTCGGAAATGTAGTTGATCTCGTAAGCGAGCTTGCGCTTACCCATCTCCTCCAGTTCCTCGAGCGTACCATTTGCTTCCACAAGTGCCTTGAACTTCTCAACGATCGCGGCGGTCTCTTCCTCGCTCAGGTTGGGGTTGATGATGTACATCACTTCGTACTTTTCGCTTGCTTTTGCCATGGTTGCACCTCCTTTTGGTCTTTTGGCCCCCGGTCGCTGCCGGGAGCAAGGATAATTCTGTCCATACGGACAGGCCATATTATTATATCGGTTTTTCTGGGAATGTCAAGCACTTTTTACAGCTTTTTCAGGCTTTCCGCGTCATTTTCCTTGACAAAATAGTGCCTCGCGATCCAGCGCGAGAGGCCGTCAAGCCCCGGATAGACCAGGCGCTCGCTCATGTTGAGCTGGTCGAGCATATCGCGCACACGCCAGCGCAGCTTCCGGTCGATGACATACTTGACCGTATGCTGTGTCGCGCGGTCGAGAAAGCCTTCCACGTCCTCCATCTCCATCGGAATGACGGAAAAGAAGGAATACTGGTTGACGATGCGCGAGTCAATGCTGGGCGGCTCGATTACGACCATCGAGCGCTCGCCCATATCACGGTCGTAAGCCTCGATGTCCCCGGCCGCCTGCCCCAGCATGTCCACGGAAAAAACCTCCGCCTTGTTGCGCGCCATGATCTCCTGATAGGACTCCGGCAAAAGGGCGTGCAGCTCCTTGATGTCCACGCGCCAGACCATGCAGTCGTGCTGCTCCATGTTCTCGAGGTTGTCCTCGCTGACGGCGAAATGCAGCGCCACCAGCGCCGACTGCGTCCAGTCCAGCAGCCGTGTTGGCAGGCCGTGGTGTTGGCCGAGGAACATCTGCCGCCAGACGGATTGTGCGATCGTCGGGTCCTCCATGACGGCATATTTGGCAAAGTTTTTTAAAATGGCCGGCTCAAGCGCCCGCTGCAGCTCCTTGCAATGGCGCCGAAGGCTGGTGACCATGGTAAAGTCCGCGTTGGCCATCCCGCGGTAGACGTACAGGCTGCGGTTGCGCCCCAGGTCCGGGCGATAAGGCTGATCTGACAGCAGCGGGATCAGCTCCTCCACGCGCGATATTCTGACTTCCCGAATCATTGACTCTCCTGCTTTCTTTTCTTTTTTATACAGTATACCACAGCGCGTCAAGCCGGTACAGCAAAAGGGACTGCGATTTCTCGCAGTCCCTTTATGGGTTTTATGATTGTTTGGCTCAGGCTCTGTTCTTTCTCTTCTTCTGCTCGAGAACAAGCACAGCCATGGCAACGGAGGTGGCTCCCATCAGTGCCAGCCACAGGCCCATATTGGCCTCGTCGCCGGTCTTCGGGGTCTTGCCGCCGCCACCGGTGCCGGAGCCGGTCCAGACGAGCAGCAGCGGGGAGGTGCCGTGAACGGTGAAGCTCAGCGTATCGCCGCTCTTGGTCACCGTGGGCATCTCGCCTTCACCCGCCTTGTGGCCATTGCAGTCCTCGCCGAAGAGGTGCAGCGCGACAAAGTTGTCGTTCGACGAAGTACCGTTGGGAATCGCGAGGCTGACTTTCACGCCTCTGGCCGGGAACTGAGCAGCCGTGATGGGCAGCCATTCACTGCCGTCGTAGTACTCGACCTGGATCTCATAGAGCTTGTTGCCCTTGACCGTGGTAGTGCCGAGCCGGCGCTGCACCGTCTTAAGCATCGCGTTCTTCATGGTATCCACGCTGGTATAGCGCTCTTTCAGCGCTGTGGGAACCACCGCGTTGTTCGTGGCGACGGCTCTCAGTTCATACCAGTGCGCGTAGAGGGTCATGCTCTCGGTCAGGATGTCCCCCTGAACGACCTGGTCGCCGCCGGTCTTCGCGGTAAACCAACCGCCGAAGAGGTAGCCGTCTCTCTCCTGCGGCGAGGGCAGGGCAGGCACGCTGCCGTCCACACCCAGACGCAGACGGGTCACGGACACGGTACCGCCGTTGGCATCCAGAATGATGTACAGGGACTCCTGCGGAGGATCCGTGGGTTCGGGCTCATCCGTGGGTTCGGGCTCATCCGTGGGAATCGGGCGCTCGGTGGGAATCGGCGGCTCATCCGTGGGTTCGGGTTCCTCGGTGGGCTCGGGTTCCTCGGTGGGTTCGGGAGTTTCAGTGGGCTCAGGGCTCTCCGTGGGCTTGGTTTCTTCCTTCACGGTGAACTTGAAGGTGGCGATTTCGCTTTCCTCTTCGCCCAAGACAGCCTTGACCTGAATGGTCACGTCCTCATCGACGGTGAAGCTGTCGCCCTTGGTCCAGGTCTCTCCGCCGTCGGTGCTGTACCAAATCTCG
>OCTX012289651.1_pt1 | contig 11309 bp, 11 predicted proteins | sample 1539691 | NCBI WGS metagenome assembly OCTX01 (sample SAMN02144231, study PRJEB22623) | gut metagenome | biome: sheep rumen | host: Ovis aries | place: New Zealand | reverse complement strand
GCTGATGTTTCATCCAGTACAGAAGCAGATGATCCTCCACCCGGTGCTCTTGCTTCCCGTAGGGCGTTTTGCTTGTCAAACGCCGTCTGCCGTATCATCCTTGGAGCGGCGTTAGACAAGCTAAATGCCCTACAGCAGGTGGATAAAGCACTTCCGAAACTTGAGTATCTTAATCTTTCGTCTCGGAAGTTCCTTCCGCAATCTTCGCAATGAGTTGAAGCAGAGTCGCAGAATCTATTTCTGGGACTTTTTCTGGGGGAAATTTGGAGAATCCAATAATTATTCATACCTTTGCACAGATAAAAGTGACTACAGACATGAAGACGACAAAACTGAGCGTTCTGCTCCTGCTATTGCCACTCATGCTGGCAACGGCTCAGACCCAGAAAAGACCTGCCTCGCCTACGCAGATCGGCGAAAGGGAGCGTACCATCCAAGACCTGCTCTATTTCCCCTTCACGTGCATCAACACCCACATGCCGACAAGAGAAATAGCGTGGCAGGAGATTTCGGACACCTTCAATGCATGTGAGACCATCAACCTGATGCCAGGACTCCATGCCGGCGAGGCGTTTGATTTCACTTATCGCAGTGTCGCTATCGGCATCTGTTATTACGACTGGTATGACAACAGGACTTGGTATGACTTCTTCCTCAATACGAGAAAAGAGGCCGAGGAGTTCTACAATGCGCTTGTCAGCGACATCCAGGCGGCAGGTATTCCGCTCACAAAGGATAAGATCTATGGGGGCATGTCAAACCGCAAAAGGCCTGTGTCCGTATTCAAGTGGGTGAGTGTCGATGCACCAGTCAAGGTGAAAGAGGCAAGCCCTTCGAACATCGAGACCGCTGACGTCGTCGGCATGTACAAAGTGGAACTGGGGGTCATGAAGAAGAAAGGGATATAGATATTGAAATATTAAAGGACTATAAAGAATTGAAGAATCGAAGAATGATGGTTAGAAAGATGATGGTCCTGTGGCTGATCTGCTGCTGTTTTGCAGGTTTGTCGGCCCAGCCAACGCGTGAACAGTTAGCACAAATCCGAGTCGACAAGGAAGGAAACTTCAAGTATTGGAACAGTGATGCCGCCTCGCTGGCACAGTTGAAGGCGTTTGTGACTGCCGTGACCACAGAAGGCAGCGGCCAGTACGTCCCAGCGAGAGACCGCCTGGCCGTGTTCGACATGGACGGTACGCTGCTTTGCGAAACGGCACCGTTCTATATGAACTGGCTGGTGATGCTCCACCGGCTGCTCGACGACACAGGCTATACACCCACCGAGGAACTGCGGCGTTTCGGCGAGGCAGCCAAGGCCGGCATGTACGACCCCCAACTGATAGACCGCGAGATGGACGACCGGGCGCAGTATGTGCAGGCCGAAATCTTCAAGGGCCTGACGATGCAGGAGATGGACGACTGGATGAAGTCGTTCCTTGAGAAGCCCTGCGAGGGTCTGGAGGGCCTGACGTGGGGCACGGCGCTCTACTGGCCGATGATAGAGGTGGTGAGTTATCTCGTGGCCAACGACTTCCAGGTGTACATCTGCAGCGGTACGGCTCAGGACATGCTCCGTCCGCTCATCGAGGACGTGCTGCCCGTCGGCCGCCACCAGGTGATGGGCTCCGAGGTGCACTACGTGCCGGAGGGCAAGGCTGAGGAGATGGGGTGGGAGACCCCTGTCATCATGGAGACCTACGGCTTTGACGACCTGAAGGGGCAGCGCGTCGTGCGCGGGCTCTTCAAGCAGAAGTGTACGAAATGGAGCAAGGTGGACATCATGACGCGCCAATTGGGCCGGAAACCTATCCTGACCTTCGGCAACTCGTCGGGCGACTATCCGATGTTTGAGTTCGTCACCACAGGGAACAACTATCCCTCGATGGCTTTCTGTCTGCTCTGCGACGATGTGGAGCGCGAACTGGGCAATGCGGCCAAGGCGGAGAAGTGCCGCTCGGCCTGTGAGGCCAACGGCTGGGTGCCCGTGTCGATGCGCGATGACTGGACCACCATCTATGGGCCTGACGTGAAGCCTGCGTCGACAGCCGTCAGTTCGGCTGTCCGCATGACCGACAGCAGTGAGTCTGCCTATACCATCAGCGGCACGCCAGCGGTGGAACAGACGCGGGGCATCGTCATAAGCAATCATCAGAAGATTGTCAGGAAATAGCGGAAGACGACATCGGGTTCGTACGCTGTTTTCTATATGTAAATCAATGTGATTAACAGGAATATGTTTTATGGATGCAAAGAGAATATTGGCTTTTCTGAGAGAGGTGATGGTGAATAATAACCGGCCTTGGTTTCAGGAGCACAAAGGAGAATATGAGGCTGTCAGGGCTGACTTCGAGCAAGGGGTGCAGCAGGCGCTGGAGCGGATTGTGACGTTCGACCCGGAGATAGCCCATCTGAAAGTGAAAGACTGTACGTACAGATTCTACCGCGACACACGCTTCTCGCCAGACAAGTCGCCCTATAAGAACCACTTCGGGGCTTATATCAACGCGAAGGGCAAGAAGGCACTGCGAGGTGGCTACTACATACATCTGGAGCCGGGACACTGCCTGGTGGCAGTGGGCAACTACTGGTTGCCGACGAACATCCTGACCTCCTGCCGCAACGAGATGATGGCCAATACGGACGAGTGGCTGAAGTGCGTGGAGAGCAAAGCATTCCTGAAGTATTTCGGTGACGTGACGAGGAAAAGAAAAAAGAGGAGAGAGGAGAGAGGAGTGAGGAGAGAGAATAGAGAAGAGGAGAGTGGAGATGAGAAGAAGTCGGAGTGGGAGGAGAGTTGGGACTCTCCGCAGGGCTTCGGGCTGATGAAACTGAAGACCTGCCCGTCGGGCTTCCCACGGGACTGGGAGTACGTCAGATATCTGCGGCTGAAGGATTACTGCTGCTGGCATCATGTGGACGATGACTTCTTCGAGGGTGACGGATGGCTCGACGAACTGGAGCGGATGTGCAAGGCGGCCAAGCCGATGATGGACTTCACTAACGCCGTAATAGATGATTATGAGTAAAAAGGTAAAAAATGAAACTAAAACTATAAAAGGATTATGAGAAAATTACTGATTGCAATGACACTGCTGGCATCGGCTGCCAGTTATGCGGCTGACAGGCTGCCAGTGTGGAAAGACCCGAGCGTGAACCAGCAGAACCGCGAGCCCCGACGTGCCCGCTTCTTCGCCTTCGAGGACGAGGCCAAGGCCAGACAGGGCGACAAGACCAAGTCGGGCCGCTATCTCTCGATGGAGGGTATGTGGAAATTCTGTTTCGTCAGGAATCATCAGGACGCGCCGAAGGACTTCTTCGCCCTGAAGTATGACGATTCGAAGTGGGCTGACTTCCCCGTGCCGGGCCTTTTCGAACTCAACGGCTATGGCGACAAGATCTACAAGAACATGGGCTATGCCTGGAGCACGACATTCAAGAGTGACCCGCCATACATCGGCGAGACCAACAACTATACCGGCTCGTATCGCCGCACGTTCGACCTGCCTGCCGACTGGAAGGGACAGCAGGTGTACTTCCACGTGGGTTCGGCTACGAGCAACCTTGCAGTGTGGGTGAACGGCAAGTACGTCGGCTATTCAGAAGATTCGAAGGTCGCTGCAGAGTTTGACATCACGAAGTATCTGAAGGCTGGCAAGAACCTGATAGCGATGCAGGTGATGCGCTGGTGCGACGGCTCGTATCTGGAGGATCAGGACTTCTGGCGCTTCACGGGCATCGCCCGCGAGGTGTATCTCTACAGCACGCCGAAGACCCATATCCGCGACATCACCATCGGTCAGGACTATCAGGAACACAAGGGACTGCTGGAGGCCAGGGTGGAAGTGGACGGCAACGCTCAGGTTGAGGCCGTGCTGCTGGATGCCGAGGGCAAGGAGGTGGAATCGCTGGATGCAGAGAAGAAGTCGAAGATTACACTGCTCTACGACGATATTGACGACGTGAAGCCCTGGACGGCAGAGACACCTTATCTATATACATTGGTCATAACGCTCAAACAGGGCGACAAGGTGCTCGAGGTGGTTCGCCAGAAGGTGGGCTTCCGGCATATCGAGATCAAGGGAGGTCAGTTGCTCGTCAACGGCCAGCCTATCCTCATCAAGGGAGCCGACCGTCATGAACTCGACCCCGACGGCGGCTATATCGTGAGTGTGGAGCGGATGATAGAGGACATCAGAATCATGAAGCAGTTGAACATCAATGCCGTGCGAACCTGCCACTATCCCGACGACCCCCGCTGGTATGACCTTTGTGATGAGTATGGTATCTACCTGACTGCTGAGGCCAATCTGGAGAGTCACGGTATGGGCTATCGGGAAAAGACGCTGGCCAAGCGCCAGGACTTCGAGAAGATGCATCTGGAGCGTAATCAGGGCAACGTCATGTCCTTCAAGAACCATCCGAGCATCATCGTGTGGAGCCTGGGCAACGAGGCGGGCTACGGGCCGAACTTTGAGAAGGCCTACGACTGGGTGAAGCAGCAGGACAAGACGCGCCCCGTGCAGTATGAGCAGGCGCGGCAGGACGGCAAGACCGACATCTTCTGCCCGATGTACTATGGCTATGAGGACTGCGAGAAGTATGCACAGGGCAGCAACCCCCGTCCGCTCATCCAGTGCGAGTATGCCCATGCTATGGGTAACTCGATGGGCGGTTTCAAGGAGTACTGGGACATTATCCGCAAGACCCCCAAATATCAGGGCGGCTACATCTGGGACTTCGTGGATCAGGGCATGCGCGACAAGAGTGCTGTGACAGGCAGGGAGATTTTCACCTATGGTGGCGACTACGGGCGCTATCCTGCCAGCGACTATAACTTCAACTGCAACGGCATCATCGCTCCCGACCGAAGGCTGAATCCGCATGCATACGAGGTGCAGTACTACTATCAGAACGTGTGGGTGACAGACAAAGGCCTGAAGGAGGGGCGGTTTGAAGTCTATAACGAGAATTTCTTCAAGTCGCTCGACGATCTCGAACTGGAGTGGTTTGTCGGTGGTGCCGGCGGCCATCATCACAACAGTGCCAACCGTCCGCAGGGAATGACATTCGGTCATGGCGGCAAGATTGACATCAGTGGCATCGCGCCTCAGCAGCGTAAGGTGATTACGGATGAGGCCCTGCAGCAGACGATTGCCCGTGTGCTCGGCCATCATGGCGACCAGGAGGTGTTTGTTATCTTCCAGTTTAAGGCCAAGGAGGCTCAGCCGCTGATAGAGAAGGGACAGGTGATGGCCCGTCAGCAGTTTGCACTGAGCAACTATCAGTTCCCGGAGATCAAGGCTGCGGAAGCCACCGTTCAGAAAGAGGAAACAGAGAGTTACGTGAAATTCGATGCAGCCGGCACGACGCTGACCATCGGCAAGTGGAGTGGCTGGATAGACTATCTGGATGTGGACGGCGAGCCGATGCTGGTGGATCGCGAGTCGGTCACTCCTGAATTCTGGCGTGCTCCGACAGACAATGACTACGGTGCCCAGATGCAGCGCAGGTTTGAGGTGTGGCGGAGTCCGCAGATGAGACTGAAGGACTGCCTGGTTGGTGACAACAGTGTCGTGGCTCAGTTTGAGATGCCTGATGTCAAGGCTGCACTGACTATGACCTATACGCTCGGTGCTGACGGTGAAGTCATCGTCCGCCAGCAATTGAAGGCCGATAAGGAAGCCAAGGTCAGCCAGATGTTCCGCTATGGTATGCAGTTGCAGATGCCTGCCCAGTTTGATGCGATTGAGTATTATGGCCGTGGTCCTGCTGAAAACTACATCGACCGCAACAGCAGCGAGTTTATCGGTCTCTATAATAATAAGGTGGCAAATGAATACTATCCTTACGTCCGTCCGCAGGAGTCGGGCAATCATACTGATGTGCGCTGGTTCCGTGTGCTGAATGAGAAGGGTAGGGGCTTGGAGTTCTTCAGCAATGCACCGATGGAGGCCAGTGCGCTGAACTATCTGACAGAGGACCTTGACGACGGCCCTACGAAGGACAAGAAGATAGGCCGTCACTCCGGTGACCTCGTAGAGCGTCCGCTGACACAGGTTCATATCCAGCAGCGGCAGATGGGGCTCGGTTGCGTCAACTCATGGGGAGCCTGGCCGCGCCAGGAGTATCTGCTCCCGTATCAGGACTACGACTTCACCTTCGTTATACGTCCGATAAAATAAAATGTACTGCTTTTAAAGGGTAAATTAAGCAAAATGCCACTTCAACGAGGTTGATTTTTGTCAAAAAGACTCGCTGGAGTGGCTTTTTTATAAATTTTAAGCATGTTATCGCTTGTAGGTATCTAATAAATTGCTATCTTTGCACACGAAAAAGAGATGATTTGAAGAAAAATCAGTTTTTGAGGTAACAGTATTAATAAGGAAAAAGATGAAAAAGATGAAGAAAACAGTACTTGTTGGAATGATGTTCTTCCTGGGTACATTCACCATGAATGCAGCAATTAATGTCGCCGGCTCTGACGATATTGATACTACCTATATTAAGTTGGATGAGAACCGCGAACCTATCAACCACGTCAACCTGACGCTGGACGAGTTGAAGGAGAAGGTAGGGGAGTTGGAGACCGTCCTTGAGACAGAGAACTTTCAACTTTATGCTTGTGGTGACTATACCTATAAGATAGAGGATGGCATCGTGACATCAATGGCTATCCAGATACCAGACGATAACAATGACAAGGTGGTCTATAACCAGATACTGAATGCGCTGGCTAAGAGTAATGCCATAAACTCTACGCACAATACGGGTGGTAACCATTATCAGTATGCCAACTTCCAGATACAGTTTGACGACTTCGAGGGGTATGAGAAACTGACCTTCTCGGCAATCAAGGACTAATAAGTACAATATACCATAAGAAAGCCTCGCCTAACAGGGTGAGGCTTTCTATTCTAATTAAAAATATACAATTATCTTTCTCGTTTTCGGTTAATAAGGTTAAATGCGCCTCAAATAATTAACAAAACGCGCTTCTCGTTTTAAGAAATCGACTATCTTTGCAGCGAAATAGAAAACTAGAATGAAGAAAAGTACTATTTGGCTTATAGCAACGATCATGGGATTGTCCTTCCTCGGACTTCTCTTCCTGCAGATTTCCTATATGGAGCAGATGGCGAAGATGAAGAAAGAGCAGTTTGACGAGTCTGTGAACCGAAGTCTATACCAGGCCTCTCACAATCTGGAGTTGAATGAGACGCAGCGTTATCTGGAGAAGAACGTGAATGAGACCGAGCGCCGCGCCTTTAAGCAGGACTCCCTGATGGTGGACGGACTCGACGGCTCAGTGAAGCAGTCGCATCAGTTTGCCGTAGCAGCCGACGACGGGACGGTCTACTCCAGTTTCGAACTGAAGACCTTTGCCATCAAGCCGGCCAGCGTTCCCAAGGCGATGATCCTGCGAACTGACAAGAGCAGCATTTCAGAGGCCTCGAAGTCGCTGCAGGAGATTGTGCGTAACCGCTATGTCTATCAGAAAGCGCTGCTCGACGAGGTGGTCTACAATATCCTCTATACGGCAAGCGACAAGCCTCTGAAGGAGCGTATCAACTTCAAACTCCTTGATCGTGACATCAAGGTGGAACTGATGAACAATGGTATCAACATCCCGTATCATTTCCGGGTGGAGACGGCTGACGGGCGTGAGGTGTACCGCTGTCCTGACTACAGTGAGGAGGGCGAGGAGAACACTTACCCGCAGACGCTCTTCCACAACGACCCGTCGCCGAAGATGGGTGTGGTGAAAATCCATTTCCCCGACATGAACTCATACATCTTCTCGAGTGTGCGATTCATGATTCCGTCGCTGATCTTTACCGTCGTGCTGCTCATCACCTTCGTGTTCACGATCGTGGTCATCTTCCGTCAGAAGCGCTATTCGGAGATCAAGAACGACTTCATCAACAATATGACCCATGAGTTGAAGACCCCCATCTCCAGTATCTCGCTGGCGGCTCAGATGCTCAATGACGAGTCGGTGGAGAAGTCGCCCAACATGATGAAGCACCTCGGTGGCGTGATCAATGACGAGTCGAAGCGCCTCCGCTTCCTCGTGGAGAAGGTGCTGCAGATGTCGATGTTCGACAAGCGGTCGGTGTCGTTCAAGAAGAAGGAACTTGACTTGAATGAATTGCTGGAGAGTATTGCCAGCACCTTCTCACTGCGTGTGGAGCATACGGGCGGTAAGATATATATGGATATAGAGGCCGTCGACTCTGCCATCTATGTCGATGAGGTGCATTTCCAGAATGCCATCACGAATCTGATGGACAATGCGGTGAAATACCGTAAGCCCGACGAGCCGCTCGACCTGTATATCAAGACCTGGAATGAGAAGGACCGCTTGTGCTTCAGCATCCGCGATACAGGGCTTGGCATCAAAAAGGAGAATGCAAAGAAGATATTCGACAAGTTCTATCGCGTTCATACAGGAAACGTGCACGATGTCAAGGGCTTTGGCCTAGGGCTGGCATACGTCAAGAAAATCATCAATCTGCACGAGGGCGACATCAAGTGTGACAGCGAACTGGGCAAAGGCTCGACATTCACTGTCAGCCTGCCCATCCTGCAAGAATCATAAGCAATTAGAGATAATAAATATATAGTATTAACCGGGTGGTCGCGTAGACCCCAACTCCCTAACTTAGGGGGCAAAAAACAGAAACGATTATGGACGACAAACTGAAAATTCTGCTCTGTGAGGACGATGAGAACCTCGGGATGCTGTTGCGTGAGTATTTGCAGGCCAAAGGTTACACGACGGAACTCTGTGCCGACGGCGAGATAGGCTACAAGGCTTTCCTTAAGACAAAGTTCGATATCTGCGTGCTGGATGTGATGATGCCTAAGAAGGACGGCTTCACACTGGCCAAGGAGATTCGCAACTCAAATCAGGACATCCCCATCATCTTCTTGACCGCCAAGACGCTGAAGGAGGATATCCTCGAAGGCTTCAAGATAGGTGCTGACGACTATATCACCAAGCCCTTCTCTATGGAGGAACTCGTATTCCGTATCGAGGCTATCATTCGTCGCACAAAGGGAAAGAAAAACAAGGAGAGCACCGTCTATCACATTGGTAAGTTCACTTTCGACACCCAGAAACAACTGCTCTGCCTGGGAGAGGAACAGCGTAAGTTGACAACCAAGGAGAATGAACTGCTCGCACTGCTCTGCAGTCATGCCAACGAAATCCTGCAGCGCGACTTTGCCCTGAAGACGATCTGGATTGACGATAACTACTTCAATGCCCGTTCAATGGATGTCTATATCACCAAACTGCGCAAGCACTTGAAGGACGATCCGCAGATTGAGATTATCAATATCCACGGCAAGGGATACAAACTGATTACTCCCGATGAGGAATAGTCTCAAAAGCCTTATAGGAGTGGCGCTGGTTTCGGCTGGCGCCCTCTTTCTGATTGTCAGTTATCTGGTGGGCTGGACCTGTAGCAACTGGGTGCTGCTCACAGGACTGATAATCATCCTTTTAGGCATCATTATGCATGTAAAACTTGCAAAAACGGACGGAAATTATTAAAATCTGTTAAGTTTTCGGCTAATTGTGCTTTGTGCATTGTGAATTGTGAATTATAATTAGTACCTTTGCACCCGCATTTTGCAAAATAACATTTATAAACATTTTAAGTTCAGTATGAATCAATACGAAACCGTTTTCATTTTAACTCCCGTTTTGTCTGATGAGCAGACAAAGGAAACGGCCGAAAAATTCAAGAAAGTCCTCACCGACAAAGGTGCAGAGATTATCAGCGAAGAGGCCTGGGGATTGAAGAAACTGGCGTATGCCATTCAGAAGAAGTCATCAGGTTTCTATTACCTCGTTGAGTTCAAGGCAGAGCCGGAAGTGATTAAGACATTGGAGACCGCTTTCCGTCGTGACGAGAAGGTGATTCGTTTCCAGACAGTTAAACTCGACAAGTATGCTGTAGAGTACGCTGAAAAGCGTCGCAACAAACTTGGCGCAAAGACAGAGGAGGCTTAAATTATGGCACAGGAAACAGAAATCCGCTATCTCACCGCTCCTTCTATCGATACGAAGAAGAAGAAGTACTGCCGCTTCAAGAAGAGTGGAATCAAGTACATTGACTACAAGGATCCCGAGTTCCTTAAGAAGTTCCTCAACGAGCAGGGTAAGATTCTTCCCCGCCGTATCACTGGAACCAGTCTGAAGTATCAGCGCCGTGTGGCCCAGGCCGTGAAGCGTGCCCGCCAGATTGCTCTGCTGCCTTACGTAACCGATCTGATGAAGTAAAACAAGGAGGACGCAAGTATGGAAATAATTCTGAAAGAAGATATTATCGGTCTGGGTTTCAAGAACGATATTGTAAATGTAAAGTCTGGTTATGGCCGTAACTACCTTATTCCTCAGGGAAAGGGCGTTATCGCATCTCCGTCAGCCAAGAAGATTCTTGCAGAGAACCTGAAGCAGCAGGCTCATAAACTTGCCGCTCTGAAGGCTGCCGCAGAGGAGCGTGCCGCTATCCTCGAAGGTGTGGCTCTCACTATTCCTGCAAAGGTAAGTGCTACAGGTCAACTCTACGGTTCTGTAGGTGCTGCTCAGGTGGCTGAGTGCCTTGCTCAGATGGGTAAGGAGGTGGATCGCAAGATCATCACCATGAAGGATGCCAAGAAGATTGGTGACTACGTGGCTCTCGTTCATTTCCATAAGGAGGTGATTTGTGAGATTCCTGTCAAGGTGGTTGCTGAGAACGCTGCTGAACTCAAGGCCGCTGCCGATGAGGAGGCTGCCATCCGTGCTGCTGCTGAGGCTCGTGCCGCTGAGGCCGCTGCTGCCCAGGAAGAGGCTGAGGCTGCTGAAGAAGAGGCTGCTCCCGCAGAGGAAGAGGCTCCTGCTGAGGCATAATCCCTTGGAAATATTTAAATCAAAACAATTAATAATTAATCACTGCTGTAAGGCATCATTATTTATTATAACACAATGTCCCGGTTGTCGCAAGATGACCGGGATTATTGTATTTCTGCCCGAGGATGCTATAGAAGATAGGCTTGAACGGATTACGGGGTCTTCGGGCAGAGGCAAAAGAAAAGACCGCTGGACTCCCGTCCAACGGTCACTGATTTTTCTCTCAATTAGTTCGTCTGTTACTCACTAATTATTCAGCAGCGGCAGCAACAGTTGTGTCAGCAGCAGCAGAGTCAACTACAGCAGTAGTGTCTACAACGCTGTCAACAACCTCCTCGATAGAGTCGGTGTCTACCTGTGCAGGCTGAGCCTGGTTACCACAAGAAGCGAAAGAGATAGCTGCAAC
>OCTX012280051.1_pt1 | contig 11310 bp, 19 predicted proteins | sample 1539691 | NCBI WGS metagenome assembly OCTX01 (sample SAMN02144231, study PRJEB22623) | gut metagenome | biome: sheep rumen | host: Ovis aries | place: New Zealand | reverse complement strand
TTCTCCACCCGCTTCTCGTCAAGCCCGATTTCTCGCAGCAGGCCCTTGTACAGCTCCAGCTTCTGCGCGTCCGCGCGCTCAGACTCGACCTGGCCCTTGTAGGCGTCGAACTCGCCCTGGAGCTTGTCCTTCTCGCCGTTGGCCCTGTCTAGGTCCGATTGCAGCTTGTCCGCGTCGGCCTTCGCCTGCTCGTACTTGGCCTTCCACTCGTCGCCGTCGTCTGCGGCCTTCATGTCCTCGATTTGCTTCTCGAGGTCGCTCACTTTCGCGGCTTGACCCTTCATCTCCTCGGCCCGTGCCTCGGCCTCCTCCGCCTTGGCCTTCAGGGCCTCGGTCGTCTCGGTGTGGGCCTCGATGATTTGGTCGATTTTCTCGCCCTCGATGCCCATCGCGGTCAGCATTCGCCTCGTCAGTGACATACAGCTCCTTTTCCTCGGTGGCATTGCTTCGCCATTAGCCAATGAGACGATTGTGCGCCGCGCGTCACGGATTCCGCGTCGATGCAGGTCAGAGCGCCATGTATAGGTCTATGAGGGCGATTGCGCTCTCGGCCCCGACGCACACGTAGGCGCACATGCCCTCCTCGCGCAGACGCCATATCCAGCGCACCTGCTCCTCGGTGGGCTTGCCCCCTGTGGCCTTCATCTCGATGTAGAGGGAGTGGTAGTCGCCTCGGGCGACTGGGATGCAGAGGTCGGGCACGCCTGGGCGCATGCCCTCGGCCTTGAGGCGCGCCGCCGTCCTCGGGCTTCGCCTCGCCTCGTTGGGTATGTGGTACACGGGGATGCCCTTCAGGTCGCAGTACTCCACGACCGCCACCTGCTCGTCGTGCTCTGACATAAGGAGACGCCCCCTCCCGCTCGGTTTCACCCGTCGACGGTAAAGGGGGCGTCACATGGAAAAGCCGCCCCGCAGGGCGGCTCTCGGCGGTTCTGGGAATGAAAACGGCGGGGGAAAGGCCCGCCTTAAACCAAGAGGGGCCATCGCCTATATCGCGATGGCCCCTCTTGCGCCTTCTCCGACTTGGTTGCCCGACATCTCGTCTCGGGTCTTCCACGGTTCATCGACTTGCCAGCCGCCCAGGGTTGCGGTCCCTGTGCCTCGAAGCGGCTGGCCGAATGCCACGATTGTACCCTATTCCTCGGTCTTGGCGCGCGAGTACCCTGGCCCGAAGTTCGGGTTCCCTGGGCCTGGGTTCTCGGCCATGCGCCGCTCGACCTCCGACACGGGTATGAGCAGCGCCTTGCCCTCGCGCACGCCGCGCATGTCGCCGCGCTTCACCAGCTGCGAGGCGCGGCCCTTGCTCACGCCCAGCATCGAAGCGGCCTCCGTCAGCGTGACGTAGCCTCCGACCTCCTCGGCCTCGACCGCCTTGGTCGGCAGCGACTCGCCAGCGGCCCGCGCCTCCACGCTCTCCCGCGTGACGCCGTACCAGCCGCCGAACTTCTCGCCGACGAGCTGCCCGTCGGCCACGAGCGCGGATATGCGCGACACGTCCACGCCCAGCATCGCAGCGGCCTCGCCCGCCGTCATGTAGCCCTCGGGCATCTCTGGGGCCTCCCTGCCGAGGTTAGGGTTGCCCGCCCTCGGCTTCGACGCCACCCGCGCCCGCACGCTCCCTGACGTCACGTGCGGCACACCGCGAGCGCCGCCTATCCGCACGCAGTCGAGCTGGCCCCTGCGGACCAGCTGCCTCACGCGCTGGACGGAGACGCCCAGCGCCTCCGCCGCCTCGCCGTATGTCATGTACCCGTCTACTCCCATAATCCTCCCGTCATCGGTCCTCGTCTTCGCGCCCGTACTTCTCGAACTCAAGCACCTCGACATCGCCAGCGTACCCGTCGCAGTCGACCTCGTACGCCTCCAGGCTCTTGTAGGCGTCTCGGTAGTCGTACCGCCACGTGACCCCGCTGCACGCCTTCTCGGTGCGCCAGTCGGCCTTGAGGTCTATGGCGTCGAACGCCGCCCTCGCCTCCTCGTACGTGTCGAACTCGTCGGCACTCGGGTTGTCGCTGAACCGCTCCTCGACGTTCCCGCCTACCTGCCTGTACCTGACCCATCCCTGCTGCACGCTGTACCGCTTCATGTTCCGCTCCTCACCATTCCCCGCCGTAGTACGGCGCGAACTCCTCGCCGTCGAACTTCGCCGCGTGGGCCTCGGCGTACCGCTCGAAGAACTCCTGCTCGTCCTCGACGCCCTCGGCGTGAAGCCCCTCGGCTATCTCGCGGTCCATGTACGGCACGACCGCCTCGAACTCGATTTCCCTGCCGTCGTAGTCTTTAACCGTCGCCATGATTGCTCTCCTTCTCTCTCGGTCGGTTACGCGAACACCCTGTTCGCCCTGCCGTCTTCCTCGGCCCACTCGATGCGGTAGCTCTTGCCAGTCGCCACCGTCCAGGCCCACGCCTTCGCGTCGTCCAGGCTCTCGAACTTGCGGATGCACCGCGTGCCGTTGACCTCGTAGACCCTGTACTCGGCCTTGGTCTCGTTCCGCTTCGCCATCTCGGTGCCTCCTTCGTTCCTTCCTGATAGTTGTATTATAGACTATCGTTTACGTTTGCGCAATAACTATTTTCGGGAATTTTCGGACGGCTTGTAGAACCAGTCCCCGCCGAACTCGGCGTCCAGCCTGTCCGCTGCCGCCCTGAGCGCGTCGCCCTCGGTGGCGAACCCGCTGCCGCTCGCGTGCTCGCCCAGGTACACCTCGCCGTAGGAGTGCCCGCGCTCGTAGCGGTGGATGACGTAGGCCCACTGGCCGACCAATGGCATCGCGTCAATCTCGAATACATCCATGCCCTATCCCCTTCCATAATCCACTCGGCGGGCTTGGGGCCGTCCATCCGTGGGAACGGCCCGCAGACGCCGCCTCAGAGCGCCAGGGCCGCGTTCCCCACGGCCTCGTCCAGGGCCTCCATGTCGTAGCCCTTGCGCTCGGCAACGTCGAACATCCTCTCAAGCCGCCCGAAGTCTTCCTCATGGTAGGCCCGCGCCATCTTGGCGATGACGTTCTCGGGCGGCAGCTTGGGCTTGCCGGCCTCGAACATCTCGGGCGTCACCAGCTCGTAGGCCCTCAGCATGTCCTCCGGCACGTCCTCGGTGAAGTCGACGTACCCGAAGCACCGCTTGCCGACCTCCTCGACCCACTGCTTGCCGTGCTCGAAGTTCACCAGCTCGGCGAACCCGTATCCCTTGGGGTAGGTGCCCATCCCCAGCGGCCTGTTGTATCCGTACGCCCTCATGTCTCTCCCCGTTCTCCTCGGTTGGTTGCCGTTACGCGATTTCGAAGCCCATCTTGTCAGCATGGCGCTTGATTGCCCTCATCGCGTTCGCCTCGGTCTTGTATTTGTCACCGAAACCAATCCCAAGGCCAACCCCCTCCCAGATGTCTATGTCGTCGTTGTGAATCTGCCATGCAGCCTTATAGTAGAACCCGCTTCTAATGATGCTGTAACGCATGCCCTCGCGGTTGGTGATTTCGATTGTCTTCGTCATCTTCGGCTCCTGCCCTCTCGGTTTCCCTTATGGCTCTATTATACCGTATGGTTAACCGTTGTAAAGCGGGAATCCGAAAATAGTTGGAAAAGTTTTCAGCGCACATCAACCGCCCAATTCGCCCGCAACGGGTTCGGGGCCGTCCGCAAGGCCAATCGCCCCGAAGACGGCCTCTCGTTGGCCCCAGCGCCTACTCCGACCACCCTGCGTACTCGCGGGCGAACCGCTCGGCTACCTGGCCGTACTCGCACCATGTCAGCAGCCCCACCGTGAAGTCGTCGGTCAGCGACTCCATCTGCTCGCGGAACAGGCGCGCGTCGCCGTGGCCCCTGTGATGCGGCGCGATGCCATCAAGCCCCAGGCTCGCGACGATTCCGCCGCCGCCGTCGTATACCACCGTCATGCCGCCACCTCCTACAGCTCGAAGTCGTGCGCGGGCTTGATTCCCTCCGCCTTCAGCTTATCGACGAACCGCCTCAGCGCCGCCCAGCTCGACGGGTGATAGCCGTCGAATGCGTAGCTGTTCTCGTTCTGGCAGTACAGGCACCACTCCGCCTCCTCAAGCAGGTGCGCGTCGCTCAGCTCGATTCCCATGCCCCGCGCCGTGCGCATCTGGTCAGTGTCGTCCAACCAATCTGCCAGAATCCTCGGTAGCTTCCTTGCCATCGCTCTCTCCTTCCGCGTCTCCTCGGTGCGGGGGATTGCCCGCCCCCGCTTCGGGTTGATGCCCGCTACCGCCCCAGGATGTCCGCTATCTCCAGCAGCACGTCGTAGACCTCGGCGTCGCAGTCGAGCTTCATGTCCTCGATTGCGGCGGTGAGCTTGTTGACCTTGCGCAGCGCCTCGTCAATCTTGTCGTCGCGCTCGACGACGCCGTTCATGATTTGGTCGAGGCGCTTGGTGCTGATTTCCACCGTTCCGTTGCTGACGAACCGCTCGACGCTCGCTTCGTCCATCTCTTGAACCGTGCCATCGTCGTTCTTGAACATGTAGCGCGTCTCGCTGCCTTCGCGCTCGTCGGTCATCGGGTTGAACACGTCCACAACCTTGCTGCCGACGTACGTCTTGTCCTCGCCCCAGACGGTCCCGTAAGTCTCGCCTTTCTTCAGTTCGCTTGCCTTCATGATTTCTCTCCTTTGCCCCTCTGCTTTTCCTTACATGCTTATTATATACTATCGTTTAGCGTTGTAAAGCGAGAATCGGGAGTTTTCTCGAAAATTTTCTCGGCCCCTCTGCGGCACTCATACCAGCCGAACGGGTTTCGGGCATCACCTGCTCGTAGCGTCCCGCAGAACCGCCCTCAGCGGCTCAGGCGCTTGTAAAGCTCCTGGCTCTCGTAGCGGTCGTGCACCGCCACCGCCCCGTGCCACGGGTGCCCCGTCAGCTCCTCGCACATGCGGCTGAATCGGCTGTCGCACGTCCCAGCATAGCTTCCGCCCATCATCGGGCCTGCTCCATCGCCGCCGTTGCGCGGTCGGAGGTGGATGGTGCCGAACGGCCCCAGCACAAGGTCGAACAGCGCGCGGTCCGTCTCCTCGATTTCCCAGTTGCCTTCCGCGCACGCCACGTAGAGCACGTCGTTGTGCTCAGTCCAGCCGCCGTTCGCGCAGCTGCGGTGGCTCGGGTTGCTGAACACGTCCAGCCTCAGCGCCTTCACCTTAGCCATTGTCGACCTCCTAGCCCTTGACCTCGACGGCCCTGACGTACTTGTACTCGTCGGTGCCCAGGACGTCCCATAGCCTGTCGCGGGCGTCGGACTTCGACTCCGCCCACATGCGCACCTTGCGGGTGCCCTCCATCGGGTAGTACGTGCTTCTCACGGTGACCTCGTACAGCTTCATGTTCCTCTCCTGTCTCCTCGGCCTTGCGCGGGTCTTGGCCCGCCCGCGCTCGGGCTTGGCTCCTGTTACCTCTCCACGTGCAGGGCGATGAGTTCGCCGTCCTCGTGAAGCTCGACCCTCTTGCATCGGTTCACGCAGTAGCGGAAGTCGCTCATGGCCGCTTCGTAGCTCGTGTAGTAGTTCTCGATGGTCCGACCGTTGCTGGTGTATGCGACCTTGTATTCCTTCATCTCTCCGTTCCCTTCTACTCGGTATCGGCTTTCCAAGCCTCGGGGCCAGGGCTTCTGCCATTGCCAACCCCGATGTGGTTCCCGCCGTTCCTTCCTTACGTGTCTAATTATAGACTATTGTTTAGCGTTGCGCAATAGGTATTTTGAGAAAGTTTTCGGGCAAAAAGGGAGGGCCACCCTTGCGGATGGCCCCGAGAGAGGGAATAGTCGGTATGGCCCGACTCCCAGATTGTCGCGCAGGCGTCACGCGCCCTTCAGCGCCGCCTCCGCTATCCTGCGGTACTTGTCCGCGTTCTGGGTCACGGCGTCGGTGAGGAACGGCTGTCCTGGCCTGCCGTGCACTCCCTGGTGCACGTACGGCGCGTACTCCGTCGAGGTGCCGACGATTGCCCACTTCTCGTCGATGGCGTGCGTTATGGAGTTGCGCAGGCGTCCCGTGTCGACTGGGCAGAGGTTCGCCGCGTCGGATTCCGCCTCGATGCCGATTGCCTCCAGCGCCCTCGCGATTGCCGTGCCAAGCGCCTCTATCACCTCGTCGGTGTGGTCGGCGATGACCTCCAGGCCAGCTACGTCCGAGTCGGTCAGGCCAGCGTCCCACGAGACGAACTTACCCTTGCTTTTGCCCGCGTTGGCTATTGCTCCGCGTCCCGATTTAGCCATGCCTACTCGCCCCCGTATATGTCGAGCGCTGGGTCGTCCGACTCGATTTCGCCCATCTCGAACGTGGGCCAGAAACCGTATCTGGCGGCGTGCTCCTCGGCCTCGGCCCAGAGGGCGTCGTAGTGGCGTTCCTCTACACCAGGCTCGACGCCGACGGCCTCCTTCGGGTAACGTCTGTTCACAGCGTCCGTTATCTGGTTCAGCCTGCTCATGGGTACGTCGTCCACGCTATGCCTCCCTCGGCTTCCAGCTGCCGTCTGGCAGCTTCTCGAACCTGTCTATGCCCTGCTCGCCCTTGCGGAGATAGGCCTCGAACTTGGCCTCCTGGCCCGCAATCGGCTTGAGCCACCTGCCCTTGCCGCCGACCGCAATCATGACCTGCTCGCCGATGCCGCCGTTGTTATCCCAGACCTCAATCCTGTCGAACTCTGGCGCAAGCTCCACCGATATGTCCGTGACCTTGGCGTGCGTCCTGCGCACCATATCCTCGGGCGGGAGCCTCGGCGTCTCGCCCCTCGCCACCGCGTCGTCGTAGCGCTTCCTGTTCCTGCGTATCGCCTCGTCGGTGTCGATTGTGACGTACTTAGCCTCGACGGAGTACCCGTTCGCCCTGGCAGCGTCGACCTTCTTCATGACGCTGCGCACGGAGCCGTCGCCCGTGCCGTCGTATATGGCGTCGATGTGCCTTGAGTACGCGGCCTCTGAGAACCGCTTCGCGAGGGCCGAACTCTCCTCATGGTAGAACGCTGCGGCGTTGGTGTCGACCTCGGCCATCTCCGCGAACCCTGGCAGGCGCTTCTTCATGTCGTCTGGGTCGACGGTTATCGCGTGCGGGTTGCCTTTCGTGTCTGGGTTCATGACGCTGCTCTTGCCAGATGCGGGACCGCCTCCGAGCATGGTCATCGTCGGCTGCTCGCCAGTCGGCGTCTTGCCTTCGAGCAGTTCGTCGATGATTGAGTCGTGCACGCGCTTCCTCTCTGGCGAAAGCTCGCCGCCCTCCACCCATTGCGCGAGGGAATTCGTCTTACCACCTTCGATTTCCTCGATGGCGTCGGACAGGTCTATCGGCGCGTAACTCGTCGATTTCGCTGTCGTTTCTATTATACCTGATTTTATAGGGTTTGCAAGTTGGAAATTCTGGGCACCTTGGAGCCACGCGCCCGTAACCCTGCCAGCCTCGTTCCCGTAGCTCTCCGCGCGGCTGACGGCCTTGCCAGCCCTCCACTGCTCGTAGGTCGTGCCCTCGGGCAGTCGGCTCCAGCGCTCGCCTACTTCGTCGGCCCAGTCCCCGCGCTCCCCATCGAACCCGACCACGCGCCCATCGGCTCTGCACCTGCAATTCCACGTCAGGGCTGGGTCGGCCTGCGGGTCTCCAGGCCATCTAATCGGGCCGTCCTCCGTCTCGAAGTACTCCCCGAGCTTGATGCGCTCGCCGTCGAGCCTTCGGTGCGATTCGCGCGTCCTCTCGTCCAGCGTCGCCTCCCACTCGATTTCCATGTCGATGCCGAGCTTCTGCGCCCGCTCGAAGCTGCTCATGCGGCCAGCGTTCTCGGCGTTGGTCGTGGCCGTCCTGGCCGCGCGAATTGCGGCGTTACGGTTCTGGCCGTAGATGGACTCCGTGCGCTTGACGATGTTCGGGATGCTCTCGCCCTGGAGGATGCCCTGCGTTATCGCGCTGGTGAACTTCTGGCGGTTCCAGCGCATGTCCTTGGGATAGTCGACCTCCCGCTTGCGGAGGGACTGGATTGCCGCTGGCCCCAGCTCTGGCGCGTCTGGCACGACCTCGCGTATCAGCTGCGAGTCGAACGCGCCCGCCTCCATGACGTGCCGCACGGCGTCCTCGTTCACCAACGTGAACCCCGTGTCGGCTTTGAGCATCTTGTCGACGGAGAAGCCCGCCCTGTTCGCGTTCTCCGAGAACACTCGCGGTATGTGGCCGTTAACCATGTCCATGGCGCGGACGTTGGCCTGGTGCGCGGATTCGGCAAGCTGCGTCGCCATGCCGTCCAGCCAGTCGCCGCGCGCGGCCTGCGATTGCAGCCAGCGCTTGTGGGCCTCCATGGCCTCCTTGGTGTCGTCCAGCGCCCTCTCGCGCTGCTCGCGCTCTCGGTTGAACTTCTCCAGCCACTCGGCCTGCTTGCCGCGCATCTCCTTTGCGGCTTGCTGGTACTCGCGCGCCATGCGCCTCTCCAGTGTTTCGAGTTCTGCGTCCGTCCACTTTCGGGCGGCATCATTCGGTGTAGCCATTCACAGCCGCCAATCCGTCAATCGAAACGTACACGTCGAGCACCGCCCTCGTGGGCTTGCCGCGCTTTCCCTCGCCGCACTTCTCGCGCCACTCCCCGCGCTTCGTGCACCATGTCCTCTCCTGGCCCGTGAAACCTGGCTCCTGGTACAGCGCGGCCCTCTTGCAGCGGGTGCAGCGCATTACTCGGCGGGTTCGGTCGCTTGCGGCTCCTCGGTCGGCTCCATGCCGAACCGCCCAATGTCCTCGCCCTCCATCGCCGCGAGGATAGCCGCCACCTCGTCTGGGCGCACGTTCGGCAGCTTGCGCAGGATGGTGGCCGTGTCGAGCCACTGGGCCTCCTGCACCACCATCTCCACCTGCTCCTTCTGGTTGCTGATTCTGTTGCGTTGGAATATCGGCTCGTCGTCGAATCCAGCGAGCCTCACCAATTGCCGCACGCACTCGGCGACCCAGTACTCGAAGTCCGCCGCGTTCTCGTCGAGCGGCTGGTAGGCCGCGTCGATGTGGTCGTTCGTGGCACCAGCGGCGACCGCGTGCACGTCCAGCGCCCCGAAGTCCTCGTATATGCCGTTGCGAAGCTCCTGGAGGAGCGCCTGCCGCGCCGCGTAGGGTATCTCCTGGGTGTGCTGCGTGGCCTTGGCCCCGTCGGTGCCGTCGACCTTCGCGATGTGCTCCAGGCGCAGGCGGTCGCGGAACTCGGCGAGGTCGGCGTCGGTCATGCCCATCGCGTTCTCGACAATCCAGTACGCCGTGGCGCAGTCCTGGAGGTCGTTGGCGAACCCCGACTTCACGAGGTCGTAGGCGTCGATGTGCGCCCTCAGCCCGACGAGCGTGCTCTGCTTGAGCCTCGACGCCCACATGGGCACGATGGGCAACCGCCCGTAGTTCTCCTCGCCTATCACCCGCGTCTCGTCGTCAGCTGGCACGTAGGCCGTCTCAGTAAGGTACGCCTGCACCACCTCGGCCCCCGTGGGGTTCCCGTCACGGTCGAGCGGCCTCAGCTCGCCCTCCTCCGCGCGCCACTCGCTGAAGCCGTCCTCGGTGTACAGCGTGGCGCTCAGGGGCCTCGTGGCGTCCATCTGCCAGAAGCGTATGCCAGCCCTAAGCTCGCCCGTGCGCTCGTCGTAGAGCGGGACGAACTCGGTCAGCTCGAAGGCGTGCACCCTGTCCTTGTTCCAGAACATGAACGCGACGCCGTGGATGCATGCGTGGTACGCGGCCTCCGTCACCTTGCGGTCGAAGCCCTCTCCCATAGCCGCCTTCACCTCGTCCTCGCCGTCCTGCGGCTCGTCGGCCTGCACGAAGCTGATTCCGTTGCCCAGGCTGTACTGCACCCGCTGCGTGTTGAGGCGGTTGAAGAAGTTGCTCGCCAGCTTGTTGTTCGCCGCCGTGAAGTCCTCGCCCTTCACGGCGCTCGCGTGGCGCTCGCCGCTGTCCTTGTCGACCGTCACGCGCATGGAGTAGAGCATCCGCGCGTACTCGTTGATTGTGACGTTCTCCTGTCGGTCGTACCTGTCGGCTATGAGCGCCAGCTTGTAGGCGTCGCTCGACTTGTGCGCCGCGATGGCGGATTGGATGAACTCGCCCCTGTCTGGGGCCTCCTCGAAGTCCTGGTAGGTGTACGTGGTGACCATGCTGCCCGCTTCCCTGGTTGGTTACGGGTGAATTATCCCGTATCCGTCACAGGCCGACGTACGACCGCTCCCTGCCGTACGCGCCCTTGCGCACGTCGTTCATCATGGCGTAGCGCACAGCGTCTATCGCGTGGTCGTTGCCGTCCGGGAACTCGTCGAGCCAGTTGCCGTCCCTGTCCTTCATGTACTCGCACAGGCTGAACTCCTCGAAGGCATGAGGACACCTGTCGGCGTCAATCCATATCTCCCGAAGCCCCGCCAGCCACGTGTAGCTCTGGTGGCGCAGGTTGCCCTTCTTGGCCCCCATCGCCTTCAATCCCTCGTCGCGGTACACCCGTATGTCGCTCGGGTTGGCGTCGTCGCACAGGATTAGCTCGTCGGCGCGCTTGAGGTGCGGCCTGATGAGCTTCGCAGTCTCCTGCGGCTTGGTCTTGTTGCGGCGCTCCTCGGCGTAGACGATGAGCCGCCCGTTGCCTGGTTGCCACTCGCAGCGCACGTACTGCCACGGGTCGGGGAACCATCCCCAGTCCACGCCGTTGCGCGGGTTGTCGAACTGGGCTATCTGCTCGTCCGTGAGCTTGACGCGCTTGACGTTCTCGAACACGCTGCCGCCCGTTCCCGTCACCTCGCCCAGGAACTCCCAGCGGTAGTGCTGCTCGTTGGCCTCCATCTCGTACTCGGCGTCCTCCACGAACTGCTCGCCCAGCCAGTCGGCGTGGCCCCCCTCCAGCACGTCGAGGTAGGTGCTGTGGTCGACCAGGCAGCTCGGGCGACGCTCCATCTCCAGCGCCTTCTTGTTGACCCACGACCAGAGCACCCTCGGCGGGTTGTACGTGTAGAACGTCCAGAACACGTCGCCGCCGCGCCTGAACGAGCGGAGCGCCGACGATATGTTGTCCCACGTCTCTATCTGGTCGATTTCCTCGAACCACTGGACGGCGCAGTAGCCCTTGGTGAACTTGACGCCCTTCATCTTCAGCGGGTCGTCCATGCCCCTGAACACGATTTTCTGGCCCGTGGGGAGGTAGGTCAGCTCCATCGGGCTTACCGTGACCTTGAACCACCGCTCAAGCCCCAGCATCGAGACGGCCCAGAGCATCTGGTTGAACACGGAGTCGCGCAGGGTGTTCGAGTATCGGCGGATGACGACGGCGTTGGCGTCCTTGTGGCTCACCACGAGCAGCAGGATGCACAGGCTGACGAA
>OCTX012281134.1_pt1 | contig 11312 bp, 10 predicted proteins | sample 1539691 | NCBI WGS metagenome assembly OCTX01 (sample SAMN02144231, study PRJEB22623) | gut metagenome | biome: sheep rumen | host: Ovis aries | place: New Zealand | reverse complement strand
GTGGATGCTGCGGAAAACCGGCTCCCTTACGATTGCCTTACCATTGATGTGGACAGGGCTCTCACATTGATGGGGGAGATTACCGGGGAAACGGTGCGGGACGAAATCATCAATGAAATTTTTGCCCGTTTCTGTGTAGGAAAGTGAGAAAAGATGGGAATCATTGTAGATTCATATGATGTAATTGTAATTGGAGCAGGGCACGCCGGGGTGGAAGCCAGCCTGGCAGCGGCCCGGTTAGGGTATAAGACGCTGTTGGCAACACTCTCCCTGGATAATATTGCCCTCATGCCCTGCAATCCGTCCGTAGGCGGAAGCGCCAAAGGGCAGTTGGTAGGGGAAATTGACGCGCTTGGCGGGCAGATGGGCCTCAGTGCCGATGAAGCCTGCATCCAGATGCGCATGCTGAATACCGGGAAGGGATACGCCGTCCATTCCCTGCGGGCCCAGGCAGACAAGCCTTTTTACCACGTGATCATGAAAAAGGTGGTAGAAAATCAGGAGAATCTGGACGTGAAGCAGCTGATGATCGATAAGCTGCTGGTGCGCAACGATGAAGTGGTGGGCGTGGAAGCGGAAACCGGCGAGGTGTTTGAAACATCCATTGTGATTTTATGTACGGGAACCTATCTGCGCAGCAAAATCGTATTTGGCAGTGTGAATTATGAATCCGGTCCCAACGGCCTGCGCAGTGCTAACAAGCTGTCGGAATCGCTGTTGGAAGCAGGGGTGGAACTGACCCGTTTTAAAACCGGTACACCGGCCCGGGTTGACCGGCGCAGCCTTGATTTTTCCAAAATGCAGATCCAGGAAGGGGATCCGGAACTGCGAAACTTTTCCTATATAAGTGGTATTACCCACCGGGAACAGGTTCCCTGCTGGCTTACTTATACTTCTCCCGTCACTCATCAGATCATTAAAGATAATCTGGTTCGTTCCGGTATGTTCAACGGGCTGGTGGAAGGAATCGGGCCCCGGTATTGCCCATCCATTGAATCCAAGATCATCCGGTTCAAGGATAAGGAACGGCACCAGCTGTTCATTGAACCGGAAGGATTAAATACCAATGAAATGTATGTGCAGGGCATGTCTTCGGCTCTGCCTGCGGATGTGCAAGTGCAGTTTATGCAGACCATACCGGGACTGGAGCATGTAAAAATGATGCGTCCCGGATATGCCATTGATTATGACTGCCTGGACCCGCTGCAGTTAAAATCTTCTCTGGAACATAAACATATCAAAGGATTATTTTCTGCCGGTCAGTCCAACGGCACCAGCGGCTATGAAGAAGCGGCAGGCCAGGGACTGATCGCGGGGATCAACGCGGTGCGTAAACTGCAGGGCAAACCGCCTCTGGTATTAGGGCGGAACGAAGCCTACATCGGCGTGCTGATTGACGATCTGGTAACAAAAGGCACCAATGAACCCTACCGGATGATGACTTCCCGGGCGGAATACCGTCTGCTGCTGCGGCAGGACAACGGGGATCTGCGCCTGACGGAAAAAGGCCGGGAGATTGGTCTGGTAACAGACGAACGCTGGGAAAAGTTTACGAAAAAGAGATCTGAAATTGAACGGGCGATGCATTATCTGCAGAATGCGTTCGTTTCCCCGACAGAAGAAATCAATGCCAAACTGATTTCTGCCGGCAGCGTGCCTCTGAAAAAAGGGGAGAACCTGGCAACCCTGCTGAAGCGCAGTGAAATGTCCTATGAAAAGCTGCAGGTATTTTTTGGCGCACCGGAGATTTCCGGCGTGGTCAGGGAACAGGCGGAAATCCAATGCAAGTACGAAGGCTATATTTTAAAACAGAAGCAGGCAGTCGAAAAAGCCCTTCGGCTGGAAAATAAAAAAATCCCTGCAGATATCGATTATTTTGCGCTGAAGGAATTATCCAATGAAGCAGCAGAGAAGCTGGATAAGGTGCGGCCCGATTCCCTGGGACAGGCTTCCCGTATTTCCGGTGTTTCCCCTGCTGATATTGGCGTACTGATGATCGCGTTGGAGGTACATCGCCGTCAGGAGGCGGAAAAGCAATGAGTCCCCTGTCTGAAACATTTACAGAAAATACATTTGCAGTTTCTGCAGAAGCCGCGCAGTGTAAAGATATACTGGAAAAAGAGTGTGCCCTCGCCGGAATCCGTTTAAGCCGGACCCAGTTATTGCAGTTCGGTCTGTATTTTGACCTGCTGACAGAAAAAAATAAAGTTATGAATTTGACAGCGCTGACTTCACCACATGACGTAGCAGTGAAACATTTTATTGATTCCCTGCTTTGTTACGATGCCGTAATGATGCAGGGAAAAAAAGTGATCGATGTTGGGACCGGGGCCGGTTTTCCCGGTATTCCCTTAAAAATTTTCGATCCTTCCCTGCAATTAATATTGCTGGATTCCCTGGAAAAACGGCTGAAGTTTTTGCAGGAAACCGTGGGGCAGCTGCAACTGGCGGACGTAAGCCTTGAGCATATGCGTGCGGAAGATGCGGGCCGGGACAAAAAGCTGCGGGGACAGGCTGACGCAGTGGTCAGCAGGGCCGTAGCCCGGCTTTCTGTTCTGGCGGAATACTGCCTTCCCCTGGTAAAAAAGAGCGGTTTTTTTGTTGCGTTAAAAGGAAGCAAATACAAAGAAGAACTGGCGGAAGCGGAGAAAGCAGTGAAAATCTTAGGCGGCAAGGTGACGTCAGTGAGAGAAGTGGAGCTACCCGGATTAAATGACGGGCGGGCCATCATAGTCATTCAGAAAATCAAGGATACACCGGCCGCTTATCCCCGAAAGGCAGGGCAGCCGGGAAAAAATCCGCTGGGATTATAGAATCAATTGTTAATTAATTTACTGCAGGTATTCCTGTTTTATGGTAAAATAAAACTGTGATTACGAAACGTCCGGGAACTTTTATTGTTAATAATCAGTTTCCTGTTATAGAGAAAGTGGGGAAATCTTGTGCAGGATGGATTCAACGAATTAAATGTTGAAGCATTAAAAGCAGGGAACCTGAATAATAATACAGATGTCCAGATGATTCAGGTTCCCCTTTCTAACATAGTACCCAACCCATACCAGCCGCGTAAGGAGTTTGAGCCGGAAGCCCTGTCGGAACTGGCCGAGTCCATCCGCCAGTACGGTGTGCTTCAGCCGCTTTTGGTGGCACCGGGCAAGGACGGAACATATATACTGATTGCCGGCGAACGAAGAATGCGGGCTTCCACTATGGCCGGACTGGAAACGGTTCCTGTCATCGTAAGCGAATATACCAGCCAGCAGATTGCGGAAATCGCTCTGATTGAAAATCTGCAGCGTAAGGATCTGCATTACCTGGAAGAGGCGGAAGGGTATGAAAAGCTTTTGAATACCTTTCACCTGACCCAGGAATCCATGGCCGTCCGGGTTGGCAAAAAACAGTCTACCATTGCGAATAAGCTCCGGCTTTTACGGCTGCCATCTTCCGTACGAAAAATGTTGCACAACAGCGAGCTGACGGAACGGCATGCCCGTGAACTGTTAAAATTAAAAGACGAAAAGACCCAGAAAGCTGTTTTGCAAAAGGTCATAAAGGGCCATCTTAATGTAAGGCAGACCGAAGCGCTGGTGGCCAAAACGCTGAAAGCGGAAGGGCAGCTGAAAGAGAAGAAACCAAGAGTTTTCATCGTAAATGATGTGCGTATTTACCTGAACAGCATCAAACAGGTCATGCAGGCCGTTCAGGAAGCGGGCATTCCTTCCAATATGGAACAGGAAATGGACGGCGATGACGTCGTAGTGACTCTGCGTATTAAAAATGCAAAAAAGCGGAAAGATCCTAATATTATTAAACTCTTTTAAAGAGATGCTGGTTAATTAGTGTTTCCATAATATAAACTTGTGGATAACCCTGTGAATAGTGTGTATAAATATAAATCGGTTACAAAGTAGTTTCACGTGAAACGGGCAGCAGGTTTTCTGAAATCTGCTATCATATATGGAAGTAACGGAGGGAAATGTTGTGGTAAAAGTCATCGCGTTAGCCAATCAAAAAGGCGGTGTCGGAAAAACGACAACCGCAGTGAATTTAGCTGCCTGCCTGGCTGCAGAAGGACGAAAAGTGCTGTTGGTGGATTCTGATCCCCAGGGCAATGCTACAACCGGTCTTGGGCTGGACAAGCGGGATATCAAGGAAAGTATTTATGATATTCTGGTAAATGATGTGCCGGCAAAAGAGGTTATCATTCCGACAGCCATTGAAAACCTTTCCCTGCTGCCGGCCACGATTGCGCTGGCCGGAGCGGAAATCGAACTGGTCAACATGATGAGCCGTGAGAATCGGCTGAGAAACGCATTGGAGCGCGTAAAATATGATTATGATTACGTTCTCATCGACTGCCCGCCATCTCTGGGCCTGCTGACACTGAATGCTTTGACGGCTTCCAGTTCCGTTATGATTCCCATCCAGTGTGAATTTTATGCGCTGGAAGGCGTTACCATGCTGATGAACACGATCCAGCTGGTGCAACGGAACCTGAATCCGGCACTGAAGCTGGAAGGCGTGGTCATGACCATGTTTGACGCAAGGACCAATCTGGCTACGGATGTGGTCAGTGAAGTAAAAAAATATTTTTCTGCCAAAATGTACAATACCATTATCCCGCGCAATGTAAAATTAAGCGAAGCTCCCAGTCACGGCGAACCTGTCATCGTATATGACCCCCGGAGTAAAGGTGCCCAGGTGTATCAGGAGCTTGCCAGGGAGGTAATCGGTGATGAGTAAGCACAGTGGTTTGGGCAGGGGGCTGGAATCCCTGCTTTCTTCCAGCGAATCACAGTATGAATCGGCGATGCCGACGAAGGAAAATGCGGGGGCAGTGGAAGTTCCTGTAGAAAGTATCCGGCCAAACCCGTACCAGCCCAGAAAAACATTTGATAAAGAAAAACTGAAAGAGCTGAGCGATTCCATCAAAAAATATGGCATCTTACAACCTCTGGTCGTCCGTAAAAAAGGAACGGGTTATGAACTGGTGGCAGGCGAACGGCGCCTCCGCGCCGCGAAGCTGGCAAAATTGCAGACGGTTCCCGTCCTGATCCGGGAATATGACGAGAGACAGATGCGGGAACTTTCACTGGTGGAGAACATCCAGCGTCATGATTTAAATCCCCTGGAAGAAGCGAGGGCAATCCGGGAACTGATGAAACAATGCGGTTACACACAGGCACAGGCTGCCGAACGGTTGGGACGGAGCCGTGCCGCAGTGGCGAACCTGCTCCGTATGCTGAACCTGCCGGAAGAACTGCAGGAAATGGTTGCCAATGAAACAGTAACAGCAGGACAGGTGCGGCCATTGCTGGCACTGGCGGATCGGGAACAGCAGCTGAAAATCGGAAAAGCACTGACAGAACACAGCTGGAGCGCCCGTACCGTAGAAGAAGTCGTTAAAACAATTAAAGAAGGAAAGCCCCTTCAGGTTTTGGATGAGCGGGTCGTGATTTTGGACAAAAACGGAAAACCGGTCAAAGAAACAAAAGCCGCAAGCGATAAAAAAGGGAAAAAGAAGTCGTCCGGATCCGTTGCGGACATCCATTACAAACAGTTTGAAGAAAATCTGATCGAAGCACTGGGAACCAAGGTACGCATCGTCAGCAAAAATAATAATGTAGGAAAAATTGAAATCGATTATTATTCCATCGACGATCTGGACCGTATCTGCGAGTTGCTTCAGGGAAAGAACGACAGCAACAGCATTGGAACGGCTCCGTGGTTGAAAACCAAGTTTACTGTATAATTACAGTTTGAAATAATGGACGACTGCAGGGCGTTACGGATAGAGTGTCTTTGATTCACACATTTGACAGGAAGGATCTATGACAGGTTTAGGGACACTGGTCAACTGTGCGGCAATTTTAGCAGGCTGTGCAGTTGGCCTTATTTTGAAAAAAGGGTTTCCTGAAAAATGGCAGGAAACGATCATGTACGGAGTAGCACTCTGTATCTTCTTAATCGGCGTACAAATGGCGCAAAAGAGCCAGAATGTGGTACTTGTCATTGCCAGCGTTGTCATCGGCAGCATCATTGGCGAGATGCTGGACATTCAGACAAAGCTGGATACGTTTGGCCTCTGGGTTGAAAAGAAGCTTCTGGGAGACCGGGGGACGTCCGGCTCTTTCGGCAAGGGATTTATTTCCGCCAGCTTGATCTTCTGTATCGGCGCCATGGCGATTATTGGCAGTATCGAAGACGGACTGACAGGCAATCATCAGATCCTGTTCGCGAAAGCGATGCTGGATGGTATCTTATCCATCATATTTGGAGCCAATATGGGAGCCGGCGTGGCGTTATCCGCTGTTCCGGTAGGCCTGTACCAGGGAACGATCACACTGCTTGCCTCCTGGATGCAGAACTTGCTGACACCTGATATCATACAGGAAGTCAGCGCAACCGGCGGCGTTCTGATTATGGCCATCGGTATTGTGCAGGCAAAACTCCTGCCGATCCGGCTTGCTAATCAGATACCAGCCCTGCCGGCAGCCGTGCTTCTGGCTAAACTGTTTTTGTAAATTTTGAATAAGGACAAAAGTTTGTGTTTGGTAGACTTAAAAACAAAAAGTGACATAAATGTTACTGTTTCGTGTTAAAAAGCGCGTAAGTGCATGTTTTTGCAGGAAAAATGTTGACAAAAGTGTGAAACAGTTTCTATAATGTCTTATGATATAAAAATGGAATGATGTTTTTATATTATATTAAGAAACGAAGATGTTATGTTTGCAGTAATGAGGGGAATGAGATTTTAACTATTATTTTACTAAGGAAGGGTGAAGACAAAATGAAATTTTGGAAAAAAGCGTCCAGTGTCGCGTTTGCGGCTATGTTGATTGCCGGTCTGACAGCTGGCTGCGGCGGTGGCGGCGGTGAGAAAAAAGCGGCTGATGCGGGCAAGGAAATTGTAGTAGGCGTTAACGCCGAACTGACAGGCAATGTTGCCAACTACGGCAAGAGCATGCTGTCCGGTTTTGAACTGGCCGTAGAAGAAGTTAACAAGGCCGGCGGTGTGGACGGCAAACAGATCAAAGTAGTGACGGCGGACAACAAGTCTGAGCCTTCTGAATCCGGTAACGCGGCTACCAAACTGGTGACCCAGAACAAAGCAGTTGCCGTAATCGGCCCGGCTACCAGCGGCTGCGTAGCTGCAGAAGAACCGGTGCTGACTGCCAACAAGATTCCTTTGATTGCTCCCTGCGCAACAGCGCCTGGCATTACCCTGCAGAAAGACGGCAAGGTAAAACCCTTTGTATTCCGTGCCTGCTTTATTGACCCCTACCAGGGCGACATCATGGCACAGTTTGCCGCAAAAGACCTGAAAGTAAAGAAAGCAGCCATCCTGCATGATTCTTCCAGCGATTACTCCAAAGGCCTGGCAGAAGTATTTACGAAAGTATTTACCGCTAATGGTGGCCAGATTACTTCAGACGAAGCCTTCCTGTCCAAGGACGTTGACTTTAAGGCTTCCCTGACCAAGATCAAAGCAACCAATCCGGAAGCCATTTACATCCCCGGTTACTATGAAGAAGTTGCCAAGATCATCAAACAGGCCCGTGAAATCGGCCTGACCTGCCCGTTGCTGGGTTCTGACGGCTGGGATTCCCCGAAACTGGTTGAAGTTGCCGGCAAAGAAGCCTGCAACAAAGGATACTTCACCAATGCGTATACTGCAGAAGATAAAGATCCTGTTGTGCAGAAATTCGTCAAAGCTTACCAGGGCAAATTCAACAAGGTTCCTGATGTGTTCGCCATGCAGGGTTACAACGCAGGTTTAGTTCTGTTCAATGCCATCAAGACTGCAAAGACCACTGACGGCACGAAACTGGCAGAAGCCATTGCCAAAACAAAAGACCTGCAGGTTGCTAACGGCAAACTGACTTATGATGAAAAACACAATCCGATTACGACTGCGTTAGTTCTTGAACTGAAAGACGGTAAGATGACGCTGAACAAGAAGATTGGCGGCTGATTCACAACGCAGATTCACAAACCGGGGAAATTGAAATAGAGAAAGATTTTTCCCCAAAAAACAGTAATCCGGAAGCATTGTGGCTGTGGTGCGGGTCGCCACAGCCATTTGCTTCTATATTCGGAGGAAGAAATTATGGAAACCGGTTTTTTGCATCAGTTAGTCCAACAGCTGATAAACGGTATTTCCCTGGGTAGTATCTATGCGCTGATCGCATTGGGATACACCATGATTTACGGTATTTTAAAATTAATTAATTTTGCCCACGGCGATATTTATATGCTGGGGGCTTATATCGGGTTTGTCTGCACTTCTGTTTTGAAACTGTCCTTTATACCGGCGCTGATCCTGTCTATGATCGGGGCGGCCCTGGCAGGAATGGTGATTGAACGTGTAGCCTACCGTCCCATGCGGAACGCTCCCCGTATCGCCATCCTGATCACGGCTATCGGCGTTTCGTTCTTTTTGGAAAATGTGATGATCTTGTTTGCCTCCCCCCAGCCCCGTACCTTCCCCGCTGTATTTACGGCCACGGTGTATCATGTAGGCGCCTGGGTGGTGAACAGCCAGCAGATCGTAATCCTTATCAGCGCTCTGGTACTGATGGTAGCCCTTACTTATATTGTTAACCAGACCAGGGCGGGCAAAGCCATGCGCGCGGTGTCCTTTGACGCAGACGCAGCCCGGCTGATGGGGATTGACATCGACTCGACAATTTCCATGACCTTCGCGTTAGGCTCCGCCCTGGCGGCAGCTGGCGGGGTTTTGGTCGGCATATATTACAACTCCATCGACCCCCTGATGGGCATGGTTCCAGGCATCAAAGCCTTCGTCGCTGCGGTACTGGGCGGCATTGGCATCATCCCCGGGGCGATGCTGGGCGGTATTATTCTGGGTGTGGTGGAAGCTCTGGTCAGCGGCTTCATTTCCTCCACCTTCCGCGATGCTGCCGCATTTGCAATTCTGATCATCATTCTTCTCTTCAAGCCCCAGGGCCTGATGGGCAAGAATATCCGTGAAAAGGTGTAAGAGGTGACGACAATGAAAAAAGAACGAAAGTTTGACTTAAAAGCATTGGCTGCCTCTGTTGTGATCTTTGCCGTGCTGCAGGGCCTCATGTCTGCAGAGATCATCGGCCCTTTCTGGGAACTGAACCTGATCCTGATCTGCATGAATATTATCCTGGCTTCCAGTCTGAACATGATTAACGGGTTCACCGGACAGTTCTCCATCGGCCACGCCGGCTTTCTGGCGGTAGGCGCCTACGTGGGCGCGGTGATGACGGTAAAATTGGGCTATTCCTTTCCGATGGCCATCGTAGCCGGTACCGTTGCGGCCGGTTTCCTGGGCTTTCTCATCGGTCTGCCCACCCTGCGTCTGGACGGCGACTATCTGGCTATCGCTACTCTGGGCCTGGGCGAAATTATCCGTATCTGCATCCTTAATATTGAATACATCGGCGGCGCTTCCGGCCTGATGGGTATTCCCCGGATGACCAACTTTACCATCACCTTCTGGCTGATGATTGCCGTGCTTTTCTTTATTAAAAACTTTAAAAACTCGGCCCACGGCCGTGCCTGTCTGGCTATCCGCGAAAATGAGATCGCAGCGGACACCATGGGCATTGACACCACGAAATACAAAGTAATGGCCTTCACTCTGGGCGCTTCCTTCGCAGGTACTGCCGGGGTGCTGTTCTCCCATTACTTCTTCATCGCTCATCCGGCGTCCTTCACTTTCATGCGTTCCTTTGATATCCTGACCATGGTAGTGCTGGGCGGTCTGGGCTCCCTGACCGGTTCCATCACCGGCGCCATCCTGCTGACCTTTATCTCGGCTGCGCTGGCTGATTTCCCGGAATGGCGTATGATCATCTACTCACTGGCCATGATCATCCTGATGCTGTACCGTCCTCAGGGACTGTTTGGCAACAAAGAACTCTCCGAAAAGGTTTTCAGCAGCCTGAAAGGAGGTAAGGGCAATGAGTGAGAAAAAACGTTTACTGGACCTGCAGGACGTTTCCATCGTGTTCGGCGGCCTGCGTGCTGTATCCAATTTTACGATGCATATTGACGAGGGCGAACTGGTAGGTCTCATCGGCCCCAACGGCGCCGGCAAGACCACTGCCTTTAATATGATCACCGGCGTGTACGTGCCTACGGAAGGAAAAATTTTCTTCGACGGCAAACTGATCAACGGGAAAAAATCCTATCAGGTTACCCAGATGGGCATGGCCCGTACCTTCCAGAACATCCGCCTTTTCTCTGAACTGTCGGTACTGGACAATGTAAAGATCGCCAATAATATGCACATCGATTATAGCCTGCCCCATGCGATTTTGCGGGTAAAGAGGTATTTTGACGAAGAAGATAAAGTAACGGAGCAGGGGATGGAACTGTTAAAGCTGTTCCATCTGGATAAGCATGCCTACGACATGGCAAAGAATCTCCCTTACGGCGCCCAGCGGCGTCTGGAAATTGCCCGGGCGCTGGCCACGAAGCCACAGCTTCTTCTGTTGGACGAACCGGCTGCCGGCATGAACCCACAGGAAACCAAAGAGCTGATGGAAATGATCCAGTGGTTGCGGGATAATTTTAAAATCTCTATTTTGCTCATCGAGCACGACATGAGCCTGGTCATGGGTGTCTGCGAGCGGCTGTACGTACTGGAATACGGCATGTGTATCGCCACCGGTACGCCAGACGAGATCAAGAAAAACAAGAGAGTAATCAAAGCATATCTGGGCGGGGAGGTGTAACAGGATGGACATGCTGACAGTTGAGGACATCAACGTATATTATGGCGCGATCCATGCAATCAAAGGCATCAGCCTGTCTGTAGCCAAAGGCAGCATCACCACCCTGATCGGGTCTAACGGCGCCGGCAAATCCACCACGCTGCATACGATTTCCGGTCTGCTGAAACCCAAAACCGGAAAAATAACCTTTGAAGACAAGGACATCACCGGGAAAGCCGCCCATAAAATTGTGGGTATGGGTCTGAGCCAGGTTCCGGAAGGCCGTCACGTGTTTGCCAACATGACGGTTATGGAAAATCTGGAACTGGGCGCGTACCTTCGTAAAGACAAAGAAGAAATCAACAAAGACCTGACCGACGTCTTTACTAAATTTCCCCGGCTGCTGGAACGGAAAGATCAGATTGCCGGCACCCTGTCCGGCGGTGAACAGCAGATGCTGGCTATGGGCCGGGCGCTGATGAGCCGTCCGCGGCTGATCCTCCTGGACGAACCGTCCATGGGTCTGGCTCCCCTGCTGGTGCAGGAAATTTTCAACATCATCAAAGAGATCAACGACAGCGGGACCACGGTACTGCTGGT
>OCTX012246677.1_pt1 | contig 11312 bp, 7 predicted proteins | sample 1539691 | NCBI WGS metagenome assembly OCTX01 (sample SAMN02144231, study PRJEB22623) | gut metagenome | biome: sheep rumen | host: Ovis aries | place: New Zealand | reverse complement strand
AAGCGTTCGTTGACCATATAATCGTGCATGAGAGTTCATTTGACTGGTATCTGCGGTGTACGGGGAATGATGATTGGGATGATATGATTTTTGAAGGTCCGGATTCAGATCTGAGTAAGCATAAAAGGCGTTCCGCCAAGGGCTATTACGGTTATATGCCGGGGAGGGGAAAACAAAATAATAATCCTATGAATGATACTTATGAGGAAGTTCATGAGGATGGGCCGAAGGCGACGGAAATCATGACGTTTGTTCTGACGAGGGAGAATGCAGATGTGTTTAGGGAGAAGATGGGGAAGGACAGAAGGAAGATACGGTGGAGTGATATTACGGTGAGGGGGTTTCTGTAAGAAAGGTGGGTTTGATTTCATCCATCCGGAAGGAATGTGATGTAATAGAAAAAGCAGTGAACAAATTATAATCTTTTTGGGTGCTAAGTGTCGTAGTGAAATTTGCTTTATTTAAGCCAAATCTCTGTTTATGCCAGCAGTGGGGCTCGAACGTCTCCATCACCATGGGCTACACGGACGCCACAAAAGGCACGATCAGCGTCACCTCCGTCAATTACGGCGGAACGGTAACGCTCAACGATGATTTCGCTCAAAAAGACACAGACATTGTTCTTACAAAAGGTGCGTACTCAGACGCGTCGAATATGGCTGGCGTGACATTGGTTGCCTATGTGCTGCCGGAAATCCCCTATGTGGATCTGGCCGGGGTACGGACTACACCGCGGACGGCTTCGTGTACTCTGTCAAGCAGTACGCTCAGAATAAGACGGAAAACGGTTCGGCGGAGTAGATGCACGCGCTTGCAAAGACATTGGACAGCTATGGCACGGCGGCACAGATCTACTTCCAATACGGCGATTACAGCAGCCTGAACGTGGATTCCGCGGTGAAAGCAATAGTGCCGGAAGATCTTGTGCCATACGCTCTGAACACATCAGGCACCAAGCCGGCGGGCGTAACTGGTGCGAGCATCGTAGTGGAGTTTGATACGGACAACACGCTGCGAATCACTTTCAAGACAGACGGCACCAGGGCGCTCGGCGACTACACATTCCTGTTGGATGGCGTGGCGACCGTGCCGGCTCGGAGCGGTAAAAACGGTTATTTGCAAGTGAAGAATATCGTCGCTCCAAACCTGGATACCGCTCACACGTTCACGGTTACCGACGGGCAGGACACCTATACGGTGACGGCAAGTGCCCTGAGTTATGCGTACACATCGGTGAAGAACGGCAATGAAGCGCGTCAGAACCTTGGCAAGGCGCTGTACTTATATAATCAGGCTGCAAACGCAAGATTTGGAAACTGATTAAACTTATGGATTGAGATAACTAAAGATGTGTCATTAGAGAGAACAGGGGGAATGTTGCGCTAAAAATGCAACACTCCCCTTTTTGCACCTATCGAAGATACCGTAGATATGTTTATTTTCTCAGAACACTCCTCTTTCGAATCATCAGAAAACTGCTAACAGGAGTGATAGTCCATAAGCCGTAAACTCTGCATAATGTAACATCATTTATTATTTTGTGTACTAGATATAATATCTCATGCTTTTTCTACGTTAGCTGCACCAGCTACTCTGAAAAATTACACATGTACGCTCAGGCAGTCAGACCCACCGGTCCGTTTGCTTTTCATTTTAAATTCAAAAGGGAGGAGACCACACATTCCAACGAAAAAATCAAAAAAGAATCATATATTGGCAAATATGTGCTGTTTTATGGATCCGACAATTTATATTGTGTGCAGAAGTCACATGTATCAATTGATTTGGATGAAATATTATGGTAAAATTGAATAAATAATCTTTCGCTTCTCTTCTATTTATAATATTAAGAATCATATCAAGCGCAACAGACGTTAATTTCCGACGACATTAAATGAATGACAGTTTTTTGACTCATCATAATGCCTTGAACAATCATATGGCAAACTCAAAACAGAATGACAGGAGGTAATTCAAGTGGCTATAGCTGAAGAACAAGATTTCTATGTAGGTGAAGCAAGCAGGCTGCGTGTAGCGCTGTCAGAAGAAAAACTGCAGCAACTGGCAAACTCTGCCGGCGCATACGACAGTGAAACCTATATCGTCCAGTATCTGAATGAGGAAAGAAGACCGTATATAATAAGAATTGCGGGTGATAAGACCGTAGCGCGGAGGGTTTTCCATGAGGCCATTTTAAGTGAAATGTCCTTCATGACAATTCCGTTCGGTTTCTATGCAGCGACTGCAGGTGTGCGGAATGTATCGGATCTTGCGCGTGTGAGTTACAGTAAGCTGTGCGCCGTTCTTAATATCCTCGAAAAATCCGTGAGGCTTCCGAAAGATATTTATTTTGAAAAACCGACTAACGAGGAGATTTTGAATATCCTTAATCAGGCAGGACAGGTAATTCCTGCGACAACCAGCCATTATACCCTCATTGCAGAAAACGATCCAGAGCCGACTTATCTGTTTGATGACAGCGGAAGTGTTAAAACAGACACTGAAATCCTGAGGGAAGGTCTGCTGTTTCTCCAGAATATTGAGCTGAGACTCCCACTGCCGCGTACAATCAGCGGTACCGTGTACATGAAGAATCTCGGGGAACCGGATGCAAAAGCCGTTCCTATGCCGGGCTACAGTGTGCAGCTCGTCGGTATTTCGAGCCCTGCACAGGACAAGGTGGAGGATGATGAGGATCTGATCGGTTACACCGACAGTGACGGCAAGTTCATAATTGTCATGCCGGACCGCTACAATCTGATGGAGACAGTGAAGGTCATCATTTCCAAAAAGCAGAGTTATGGGGTCGTTCAGAGCCGTACTGTTGCTGACGCGGTTCCGCATATGACTTTTATCCGCCGCGCTTCCGAGATTCTGGATAGTGAATATGTCACAATAAAAATCCCGAAAAAGGACGGAACGGTGGAAATCAGGCACGAAAGAGCGTCTGCTTTGCTTGACACCTATACCAAAGTTGACAGGATGGTCAGGGAAAACCTGCGTTTTGAAACATCCATCCGCTACAAAATTACGATAGAGCAGCGCAAGGCTAAGAGGGTGCAGGAAATCCGCCGGAAGAAGTATGCCCTTTATTTCAGATATAAGCTGATGAAGGAACGGCTCAACAGGGGGATTTTTGAGCTGGACAAGGAGGCGGAGGAGCTCTATGACCAGGAGCGGGTAGTTATAGACCAGTTGATTGACGCGATAAGGCCCAGAATCGAAGAAAAGCTTGTTCAGATCCTTAACCGGATTGCGGCTATCAAGATCGAGATTGAAGGTGATTCTGAAGGCAGAGACGCAAACAAGACCGGAAGCAGAGAGCTGAAAAATGAACTGAAAAAGAAGGAAAAGGAAAAGACTCAGACAGAGAACGACAAAAAGAGAATTGACAGCACAGATATACGCGCAGAACTGGAGCATCCGAATGCTTCGCAGCCGTTGATGTCCTATATTAAGGACACCGATGAAGAAATGTACGGGAGAGATGAATACACTAGGCTGGAGAACCTGCTTGCTGATATTGCCGCCAATAAGAAGATTCTGGAAGCGGACATAGCTGAGATAGAACTTGAAATGGGCAACCTGGAGCAGCCTTACAAGCCTGACGGTTTCATGGATTTGGAGAAAGCTGAAGCTAAAAAAGTTTATCATGACTACTATCTGGACATCTCCCGGGATGCAACTGATATACTTCTCCAATACCTTGTTTCGAGTAATCGAAACATTATCGATATTGCGGAAGAAATACGGCTGGAGCTTCTGATGCTTGAAGCCCAGGAGGAGAAGAATGAACAGTCAGAGGTCCAGCTGGCTGAGATTGATGCGCTGGAATCCTATATCGAGACCCACCCGGATGATCCCGATGTCATAAAATATACTGACAATAAGAAAACGATAGAATATGAGCTGGAGTTTATTTACGGAGCGGATCCGCGGACAGATGATCTGGAGCGAACCCTGATGAATCTTATCAACGGCAGCCTGGATGCAAATCTGGGTAAATTCATGCTGATCAGAGATATGTTTGACGGTTCTTCCTTAAAGCCCAGGGCGCTTCCAAGTGTTCGTCTGATGGGAGAAGGCAGCACGGCTGTCAATTTGCCAACGGATACGGCGCCGTCCCGCATGTTTAATTACAGCATGGTACAGAGACTTGTTGAACCAGCCTTTGCCAAGGATGCCCGGCTAAGTAAGGGAACTCGTACCCGGCTGAATAAGATGCTAGATCCTGACGAGTTCAAGAGGAGTTTTTATGAGAATCCTGACAGTGTACCGGTCGCGGTCTCTCTTGGAATGGGCTATATTTTAAATATGCACCAGGCTTGGGTTCCTGACGGTTTCGCTCTTGGGAACCTGCTCTATTCGTTGATCCTTGCACCGGGTGAAGAGCAACGCATCATTGTTCAGGAGCACATTCAGTCCTATACTGTCAGCGACGAGGCGGCTGCACTTGATACTGTCAGCGACACTTATACAAATACACAACGGGACAATGAGACAGCGGCGTTCAATAATGCTGCGGAAAGGTATTCGGGTGCGCATTCGGATTATGAGTATTATTCCGAAGCATCCAGCAAAGGTGAAGCTGGTCTGGGAATCAAGGCATTCTTTGGTCTTTCAGCAGGAGTAAAATCAAAGTCGGTCAACAAAGGGAGCGGCTCTTCGAACGCATATCAAACCGACACCTACAATGAGGCCTCTCAGGCAGCCCAGAACTTTCAGACGGAGATAAAAACCGAAGCGGAGCGTATTGCTGCAGCCCAGCGGACCAGTATCCGCACTGCGACCAGCAAAGAGACAGAATCAGTGTCCTCGAGGATTATTGCGAACCACAATCATTCGCATGTCATGACTGTCCAGTATTGGGAGGTCATGAGGCGTTACCGTATGGAAACCTGCATTGAAGGTGTTGAACTCGTTCTGTTTGTGCCGCTCAAGCCGGTGCGTTTTTTGCCGGACGAATCGGGTACTCAAAATCAGATAAAGTTCAGTAATTATAATCTGGAGATCAACGATATATATGATTTTAAGAAAGAGTATTTTGACTTCCGTTATGGAAAGCTTCTACGCCACGCGGACATCCTCACGCCTAGGCTTCCTGTGAAATATAGGAGCGGACTGAACCTGATTCGAAAATTTGCCGCTTATCCGGTCTGGATCATGGAGAAGAAAGCGGGGAATGCGAACAAAACCGTTACCCTTACACTGAAAGGAAGCTTCCTTGAATTCGACAATATCGAGGCGACACTTTATTTTGCAAACAGCAATGTTAAAGTCCGTGGCATGGTAACGGACAGGGAGTATTTTCCGATCGACCCGTCTCTGAATACGAGGGACGAGGTTATTTACGGCATTCAGGGGCTCAGAAATGACAATCAGGTCTCCAGACGCAAGGGCTTCCTGAACATGAAAGGGCTGTTTGAAGCAAAAGATGTCAGTAAAGAACCAAAAATCTGGAAGTTTTCATTTTCAATACCGGCAACAGTTACGGCCCAGGACATTTCGTATATTCGGGTGGAAAACAATATCAGCAGCTGGTCCTGCCGTTTGAGCCAGGAAAACCAGTATCTGGCTCCATACGAAATAGCTGCTATTGCCAACTATGAGGATAAACTGATTGATCTTTATAAAGATGATACAAAATCCGGGAAAGACCAGAGAAGAATCGCACATTACGAGGAAGGTCTGCCGGAATGCTACATCACGCCGAACATTACTTTCACAAGGAACGAACTGCTGGGACTTGGACCTCTGAGAGTACAGGCTGAGATTACCGATCCGAACAATAACACGGATCCGACAACAGAAACTCCGATAACGCTGCAGTACGGGGGTTTTGATATCGATCTTTCGAACCGTCCCCCGGTCCTTCACTACACCGAGGTACTGGAGATGGAGGAAACCCTTCATCATGTCCTCTCCAACACGATGCACTATTCTCAGGTGATCTGGTCCTCGCTATCCGACGATGAGCGGATTATGATGCTGGAACCTTACACGGTCGGAATGGATTACGATCTTTATGGTGAATTCGATACGGAGAAGACTGAGGAAGACATCGACAAGATACCGCTCTTAAACTGCGTCAATGCGAAACGTGTTATCGGGTTTTACGGCAACTGCATGCTGCTTCCGTTCACCTACCCGCAGAAGCTGGCGGAAGCTTTGGGGAAAACGGCCGGCGAGATCCAGGAAGAACTGTACCGGTACCACACAACGAGTTTCCGCGTTCCCTCGACGGTGATTTCGGTTCCGACTCAGGGTATGGTCGGCGAGGCGGTCCTCGGTGCTACAAATGTAAGCGAGAAGATCGATATTACCCGTTTCTGGAACTGGAAAGATTCTGAGATCGATCATATGAATATCGACCAGACTTCGTTTAACGGAAACAGTCTTCTTGCGACTGCAACGACCCGCGACATCGATGCTCCGACCCAGGGAGCGGCGGCGACAGCCCATATCGACAGCAGCAGCCTTCTCAGCGCCCTTACCCAGCGGGCAGCACCGACATTTGCCAATGCCCTCGCTAACACGGACATCCGTGACCTTCTTAAGAGCACGGACAGCAATGCTTCAGCTGGCCGTGACAAAGTCGTCGACTCTACCAGCGGCATGATCAACAAAGCGCTGGATGCGGCGGCACAGGTAGCTTCGGCCTATCTGGGCGGAAAGACAGGTAAGAGCAATACCGCTTCCGGCCAGAATAATAACAATACACAGCTGAAACCGGCTGAGGGCGGAGACGGTAACAGCAGTGAAAGCGGTGACGGCAACGGTAATGGCAGTGAAGGCGGCAACGATAGCAGCGGTAAACCCAAGCCAAAACCGGGCGATGGGGGGACCGAGGAAACGCACTCGGGAGCGGAGGGAAAGCCTCCGGACCATAATATAACAGAAGAAGGAGGACCGAAAAACCTGTCGAAAGAGTCTTTACAGGAGAAGCCTGGGGAGAATGATCCAAAGACGAACGATCCAGAGACAAAAGATTCTGAGACGAATGATCCTAATAATCCTGGGCAGGATGAGACCGATGACGATCCGTTTGGCGTCCACGGTATTTTTGATAAAGCTCTGGAACTCTCTGAACAGGGAATATCCGGTGTTGAGTACTTTAATCGGGAGATGGAAAAACTTACCGGCGAGTACGGGAATTATCAGGAGGGCGAGATTGAAGCTTTCCTGCGAGACTTCTGTGAAGCCAACGGTGCAGACTACGACGACATTGTTGCCAGCGTGGAGGAAATCTTCGCGAAGGCTGCCGCTGACCGGAGCTGATTCCGGGTTTGAAAGGAGAAGACCATGACATCTGAAAATGAAAACCTCGTAACCGGTAATCAGGTCGAAGAAGCTATAAATAATGGAAATGCATCCAGTGACAATCTTGTCAATGCTCTGGCTGATGTGATCAAGAGCGAAGTGACACCTGAGATGCAGAATGTTAAAGGACAGATTTATCAGCGCATCGCAGACAGTACTGAGGTGAAATCAACCCGTATCCCGGCTCCGCTTAACATAACGGAGTTGGGAGGCTACTTTAATCTTATCGACCAGGTCGGCGGATCTGCGGCACTTGAGGACCGCAAGGCTGAGATGAAGCTTGCTCTGATTGCGTCAGCTCTGGGGCTGCCGGTGAAGTGAGGGGGTGAGGGGGATGGCGGATCATAATTATACGAGCGTGAATCCGGAAGAGAATGTGTGTGAAGAATTGAAGGAAAGTATCAACGAAGCAGATTCTGAAGAACAGGCTTATTCAATGGATCCGATGAAGATTGTAGTTGAGAGGCCTGCCTCAAATAAAAACTTAAAGTCTGAAATTATTAAGGAAGCTACACAATTCGTAGATGAGAAAGATTGTTACAGACTGAAAAAGGAAGACCTTGGATCCTGTGGCGTATATGGGAGTATTATATATAAAGAACTGAGAAAAAAAACATATCAGTATCAAGTAAAAAATGGAGATAATATCGATATCGAGACATGGAGAACTGTCAGATTTAAATATACTAGAGAGTATGAGAATTCATTTATTACTTTTGATGTACATACAAATCAGGAATCCAGCAGTATTGTACTGTTCCATGAAGATGGAAATGAAAAAATCCCTATAGAAAAAGTCAAATTAAAAGATAAAATGTTCTTTTTGGATTCAAGTGATACAGATGATAGATACATAATTAGTATTTGGTCTGATAATAAAATGAAGGTTTTCCTTAGTGTTGATGAGCAAGAGATAACTACTTTGAAATTAAATTCAGAAATAAATATCAAAAACTGTTATTATAAAAAATTTATAATTAATAAAGATTATGAAACAACAGTATATGACTTATCAATAGAAACAGAGAATGAGGAGACCTCTTTTACTATTTATAAAGATGACGTAATAAGCTACAATAAAAACAAGGTATTATGTATAACTATGGGATTAATTTATCCGAGAGGACAGAATTCATTAGTTATTAAATCAGACAGAGCACAAACCATTAGCGCAATGTTAAAATTACATAAAGATACTTTGCTTTGTGAATATGGAGGAATCTGGCGTAATACATATGATAAAGAGTTTAAAGTAGGGACATTATTGGATATAGCTGCTGCTCCAGAGACAAGAATTCTTTTACACAGATGGTATCTTCCTAAAGAAATAGCTGGATTACTTAAGGGAATGCTGGAGATAAAGGAAGCAAACGGTGAACTATCAGGTTATGCTAAACTATATGATAAATGGGCACCAATCATTTCCATAGCAGTATCTTCACTTGGATTATTTAAGCCATTGGCAGTTCCATCGATATTTTTGGGGGCATTTATCAGTGCTGCTCAACCAAGTGAAATATACAGTAAATTAATAAAAGAGTTTGTAGACAAGATACAAGGTGGATTAGAAAAATCTCGTGATGAAAAAGGAAATGAAATATTTAGAGAACATTGCCTATATGAAGAATACTATGTATATAAACAAGTGCTTAGTGAAAAAAAACTTGAATATGCTCCCTTTATTGAAATTTCATTAGATGTTTGGAGGGATTATCCATCAATGGAAGGGCAAGCTGGCTCAATAGGAATTTTCACCCCAAATAATATTAAAGAATAAAACTTTAAGTATCGACATTTTGTTCATAATAATAAAAACCCATTAACAATATGATTCATTTTATTCCCGCCTCCCTCCGCCTCCATTCCTTCAACCGCCAGCTCGCCCGCATGGCTGTCGAGTACCTGGAGGGGCAGGCCGAAGTTCATTTTCTATCATTCGAAGACCTGCCCTACATGAACCAGGATCTCGAATACCCGGTTCCGGAGGCAGTCGCGCGTGTGAGAAATGAAGTGCTTGCCGCCGACCTCATCTGGATCTTCACACCGGAGTACAACTACAGCTACCCGGGTCTTCTCAAGAACCTGCTAGACTGGCTCTCGCGGCCGGCGAACCCGACGGACCGGAAGAGCCAGTCTGTTCTGGCCGAGAAGAAGGCTGCCATCAGCGGCGCCGCCGGCGCCTCGGCGGCCGGAAAGGCAAGAGCAAAGCTCTGCGAGCTGTTCGAGCTTGTTGGGGTGGAAGTACTCCCAGAGGAGACCGGCGTGGTTCTCGGGAAAGAGGCGTTCATGACGGATGTCCTTACGCTCACGCCGGAAGAAGAGGCGGCGCTCAGAACGGGGGCGGAAGCGGTATTAATAACGCTTGAGAAATGAGGAGTCTTATATGCCCAGCTACCAATATCTCATCAAAACCCACACCGGCACCGCTCCCACAGCAGGCACTACAGCCTCCATCGCAATCCAGCTCTGCGGGAGTGAGGGCCGCTTTAAGGATTTCAAGAAACTTGATAATCAAAAGTCGGAGGATTATGTGAGCGGGGATATCAGCAGCTTCATCTGTCTGATGAGCGGAGACCATGGCGAGATTGGGAAGATCATAGTTAGATCTGAGCAAAATGAAGGGACTGTGAAATAACATAGCTCCTATAGAAAGAAGTAAAAGAAGGACCAAGGGTTCATACAAGCCCAAGGTCCTTCCTTTTTGTGTTATAATTTACTTGCGATGAAAACTAAAACACAAAGATATTCTAATACAAAACAGGCAGTCCTGCCAATGCTTATTTCGGATTATCTGGATATCTGTGATCCTGTGCTGACATTTGACCGATTTATGGGAGAAATCGAATTGGAAAAATATCTGAAAAGTATTCCCAGACACTATACGGGAAGGATCAGATATAACCCGGTCAGCATGCTGAAAACAGTACTGTTCGGATTTATGACGAATGGCTACATCTCATTACGTGAACTGGAAGATCAATGCAAAGTGAACCTCCGCTTCATGTATCTTATGGAGCACGAGACTCCATCCTACCGCACCTTCGGGTACTTCATCAATGAAGTGATCGGGGATTCCGTCGAAGACATTTTCAATGACATCAACAAAAAGATCTTTGAAAAGGAACACGTGGATCTGCAGCATCTTTACATTGACGACTCTAAATTTGAAGCGAACGCAAACAAGTATTCCTGGGTATGGAAAAAGGCAACGGAGAAATCAAGATACTGTCTACAGCTTGGTTTGTATTGTCTTGTTCAGATTATGATTTTTTTCAAAGAGATAACTTCGGATGAAATGATGTTTAGATACTGATATAGACTATTACCTATAAATGATCAGCTGATTTGCAATAAGTTTACCGTAACATTTTCTAGAAGACCACAGAAAAGTTACTATCTAAAGCAATGTCGCCATATTTATTCAAGTTATATATAATGCATTAGACGTTCAGGTGGAGGTGCCAGAAATAGTTAATAAAAGTTTTATAAAAAACGTGCGGTCAGCACGACTTATTTGAACTCAAATATTGTATTGTTATTTCATGACAGCTCCGGAGCTGCAAATCATCTTCGTTTGCTCATGGCATTACCCCCTCATAATGCCTGCTCCGGCTGTCTTTTTTTTGTAGCACAAACTCGGCAGAGCTTGCCATGCTCGCACGAGCATGCTATTGCCGGGTGCAAGAACACGAAGCACCTAGCGCGGAGTGTTCGTGGTGCGAAGCCGAGCGGGAGGGGGTGTCCCTCCCGCTCGATAGCTGAAACAGTTTTCCAACGAGTCACAGGGACCGGCGACAAACTTGTCGGATTGAGACAGGCAGACCTATCATAACCATAGGGGACTTTATGAGGATCCTAATGTATGACATCATCATTGAGCTTATGAAAGGGGACGGAAAAGTGTTTGACACGAATTACAACTACAGAGGAAAACGAAAAGTCGCTATCTACGCCAGAGTATCAACGGAGCATGAAGCGCAACTGTCCGCTCT
>OCTX012281794.1_pt1 | contig 11313 bp, 9 predicted proteins | sample 1539691 | NCBI WGS metagenome assembly OCTX01 (sample SAMN02144231, study PRJEB22623) | gut metagenome | biome: sheep rumen | host: Ovis aries | place: New Zealand | reverse complement strand
GACTATGAGAGCAAGTGTACGCATTTGCACGGGCATAACTGGAAGATTACTGTCTATTGCAAGGCACGCGAACTGGATAAGAACGGGATGGTGGTGGATTTTGCGATGATTAAACGACGCATCAAGAAAGTGCTCGACCATCAGGTACTGAACGAAGTGCTGCCGTTCAATCCCACTGCTGAGAATATCGCGCGCTGGTGTACTGAACAAGTGCCGCATTGCTACAAAACCGTGGTACAGGAGAGTGATGGGAATGTGGCTGCCTATGAAGTAGAGGAGGTGTGATGTATCGTGTGAATGAAATCTTCTATTCATTGCAGGGAGAAGGTAAGAACACAGGTCGTGCTGCCATCTTCGTGCGTTTCGCGGGCTGTAACCTGCGATGTCCGTTCTGCGACACCTCTTTTGATGACTACCGTGAGATGACGGCCGAAGGAATCCTTCATACTATTCAAGAGTACCCGTCACACTTCATGATCCTCACAGGGGGAGAGCCTACCTTGCAGGTGGATGAGTCGTTCGTTGATTATTTCCATGCCGCCGGTTATGAGGTGGCCATGGAGAGCAACGGAACGCTTGCCCCTCCCAGGAACCTCGACTGGCTTACGCTTTCACCGAAGGGTCATCTGGTGGTGGACAGATGTAATGAGCTGAAGCTGGTGTTCGAAGGTGACGATGATGAACAGCTGCGACGAATCGAGGCATACAGAGAGCAGGTGAGTGCCGACTATTACTGTCTGCAACCTTGTGACACAGGAGATGAAACATACAACCGACAACTGACCACCCAGTGTGTTGACTATATCCTACATCATCCGCAATGGCACCTGTCGTTACAAACACATAAGCTGGCACATTTTAAATAGATGATTTATGTTCATTGGCTTCTCCTGACCGTCTATGTCTTGGCGGTTGTAGGCACCATGATCAGGGTGCTGATGGATAACCGTCAGCCTGCCAAGACCATGGCGTGGATGCTGGTGCTGATGTTCCTTCCGTTCGTGGGAATTATCCTGTATTTCTTCTTTGGACAGAACACACGAAAGGAACGATTGATCTCCCAACAGAGTCTCGACCAGCTCACCAAACGGTCGATGCTGGAGTTTGCCGAGCAGAAAAACCTGATGCTGCCCGTTCAACATGAGATGTTGATCAAACTCTTTGCCAGTCAGAACTGGGCCCTGCCTTTCAAAGACAATCTCGTGGATGTCTATACCGACGGCTATCAGTTTTTCCACGCATTGTTGCGGGCAATCGCTAAGGCTCGTCGGCATGTCCACTTGGACTCTTATATCTTCAACGATGATGAGTTGGGCAATATGATTGCCGATGCCTTGATAGCCAAAGCCAGTGAGGGCGTGGAGGTACGTGTGATCTACGATGATGTAGGGTGCTGGGAAGTGAAAGGAATCTTCTTTGAGCGCATGCGCGATGCTGGAATTGAGGTGCATGGGTTCATGCCCGTGAAGTTCCCTGCGTTCACCAGTAAGGTGAACTACCGTAATCACCGCAAGCTCTGTGTGATAGATGGTGTGGTTGGGTTCATCGGTGGCATGAATATCGCCACGAGGTATGTGAAGGGTCGCGAAATCGGAAAGAAGAAACGAGGTCAGGAAACCCGGCGACGACCGTGGCGTGACACCCATCTGCGCATCAGGGGTGGGGCGGTATATGGCATTCAGCGTGCTTTCTTGGTTGACTGGTATTTCGTGGATCGTACGTTGATTACCAACCGTCGTTATTACCCTGAGATGGAAGAACTCCACAGAAATAATTGCTTGGTGCAAATTGTAACAAGCAGTCCAATATCCCAGTGGCCTGATATCATGCAGGGGTATGTACGCATCTTGTTGGAAGCCAAACGGTATGTCTATATCGAGACCCCTTATTTCCTGCCTACGGAACCTGTGCTCTTGGCCATGCGCACTGCTGCCCTTACAGGTGTTGACGTTCGTGTGATGATTCCTTACAGGACAGATGCCAAACTGGTGGAGTGGGCAAGTAGAAGCTATATCCACGAGATTGTGAGTGCAGGTGTAAAGGTCTATCTTTACCAGAAGGGTTTTAATCATTCTAAACTGTTGGTGAGCGATGATTCCCTGTGCACTGTGGGATCTGCCAATGTGGATTTTAGGAGTTTCGAAAACAATTTTGAAGGTAATGCCTTTATCTATGATAGTGACATGGCCTCCCAAATCAAGGAGGTTTTCATGGACGATGTCGCCAACAGTGTGCTCCTTGATGATGAGGAGAATCTGAACCGTCGTCCTTTCTATCAGCGGTTGTGGGAGTCTCTGGTGCGTCTGCTCTCACCCCTATTGTAATATGAGATTCTTACTCTTCACTTGTTACTTCCGGCAGTGGATGTTTCGGATTCTCCTTGGCTCCCATCTCCAGAAGTTTGCGAGCTGGAACCAGCAAACTCTGATTTCCTTTCAACTTCAATTCAGCATAATCGTAGGCTGATTGTAGTTTCTTCATCTTCTCACCCACCTCTTCGAACCGTTCCATGAAATCACCCACGCGGTCGAGCAAGGAGTTGGCCAAACCATATACTTTTTCCTGATTCTCGGCTTGTCGTTGTTGTGTCCACGTAATCTGCAGCATGCGCAGGACGGCAAATAAGTTCTGCTCTCCTGTGATGAAAATCTTCTTGTCAAAAGCATAGCTCCACAGCTGGGTGTCGGCAGATACGGCTAATTGCATCGCAGCCTCCTGGGGAACGAACATAATCATAAAATCGAGGGTCTCCCTGCCCTCCATGGAGTAACGGCAATACTGCTTGTCGGCCAGTTCGTTGACATGCTTACGTACGCTTCTGCAGTGTTCCTCCAGGAAGGTCTTGCGCTCCTCATCGGTTTGGGCATTCACATAACCGATGAAAGCGGTGAGGGATGCTTTTGCATCAATGATTACATCTTTTTTGTCTGGATAGTGCAGAACAACATCAGGGCGCATCATGTCGTTGGTGTCGTCATTGCGGATCACCTTGCCCTTGGCATCGCGCATCACATACTGCACATCGTATTCCAATCCTTTGGTGAATCCGAACTTATCCAACAGGTCGTTTAGTTTCATCTCTCCGAAGTCACCTTGCACCTTCGGTCCTGTCTGCAAGGCCCGTGAGAGTTTCTCTGCCTCGGCACCCAGAGAGGATGTGGCATGGAGCATCGTCTTCAGTTGTTCGCTCAGTGCAGAAGTACTCCGAGTAAACGATTCTTTGTTATCATCCATCGATTTCCTCATCTCGCTCATCACAGCCCGTAGAGGGGCGATGATGGCACCCAGCTGACTCTGATTGGTTTTGTCCAGCTCTTCAGACCGTTGTCGCAGTAACTGTTCCGTTGCGTTCTTCAGCTGTTCCTGAACCAAGGCAAGCCGCTGACTGAACTGCTCATCCACCCGTTTCCTGTCCTCTTCTGCATGTTCCCGCAGGTTCAGCACCTGCAGCTCATGCTGCTCCTTCAGGTAATCGATCTGTTGAGCATACTGAGATTTCATCTCTTCGATCTGCAGCTTTTGCTTGTCTTGCAGGTCGTCTATCTGTTTGCTGAGCATGGTGAGCTCACTGGTCTTGGCGGCCAGTCCCATGGCAAGCTCGTTCTTTTCTTTAATGATGGGTACAGCTTTTTGTTGACCGATGAAGAACAGGATGATGGCTCCGATGAGGAGTCCGACGATGAATAGGAGTGTTTCAATCATTATCTTTGAACTTTGAACTTTGAACTTTAAACTTTGAACTTTTGAACTTGATGATATCCTTTGACCGAGTCCCTTTGACCTTTAGCTACGTTGATATTTGTGTGGCAGGCCAGTTTACGAGGAACAACTTATCGGTAGCTCGGGTGAAGGCAGTGTAGAGCCAGTGGATATAATCGGGTGTGAGCATGTCGTCCGTCATATATCCTTGGTCGATATAGACATGTGCCCACTGTCCGCCCTGAGCCTTATGACAGGTCACGGCATACGAATATTTCACTTGGATGGCGTTGTAGTAGTCATCTTCCTTGATGCGCTGGAGACGATCCCTTTTGGTGGAGATGTCAGCATAGTCAGCCATCACCTCGGTGAAGAGCTGTTCATTCTGTTCCGCCGTGAGTGCTGGTGCCTCTGTGGTCAGACTGTCCAGGATGACGGTTGTCTGCAGCTCATAGTTGTCATAATCTGGAAACAGCAGGAGGACATCGGCGAAGCGGAACCCATAGAGTTCTCTGATGTTACGAACCTTTACCACTTGTGCCCTGTCTCCGTTGGCAAGGAAGCTGAGGGCTTGTGATTTCTCTTGCTTCACCCAGTGATAGTTGTTCTTCACGATCATGAGAAGGTCGCCAGTACACAGCTCCTCTTCCCTGTCGAGGATACTGTTCCGAATACCATTGTTGTAGATGTTCGCCCGTTTGTTACTACGTGTGATCACGATGGTCTCATCGATACCTACCTGAGAGTAAGAGGAATTCAGTTGCTCAATCAGTTCTTCACCTGGTACCACCTGAATGTCTGCGAAGCCATGGAAGCGGATATGAGGCAGTTGGGTGAGTGCTTGGTGGGTAATCATCTGTCGGATGACCGTGGCATTATACAGGATGCCGCTTTGCTCACTCTGTCGGAGTACTTCGTTCAGGTCGCATTCATAGACCTTCAGTCCGTATCGTCTCATCTCTTCTGCCATCAGGGCAGGTGACTCCTCCTCTCCGACGGGAGGGAGCTGTGCCTTGTCACCGATGAGCACCATACGACAGTTCCTGCCACTATAGACATAACGTACCAGATCGTCAAGAAGGCGACCGCTGCCAAACATGTTGTCATTGCCGACACTTCCTGTTCCATTGGCAATCATCGAAGCCTCATCCACTAAGAACAAGGTGTCAGTGCGAAGATTGTCGTTCAGGTTGAATCCTGACCAGTCAGCAGAAAACACCTTCTGACGGTAGATCATCCTGTGGATGGTGAAGGCTTTGGATCCGCTGTTCTGTGCAAATACCTTGGCAGCCCTGCCGCTAGGAGCCATCAGCACCACCTTTTGTTTTATTTGTAGCAGAGAACGCACGATGGCACTGGCCAGAGTGGTCTTGCCAGTTCCTGCAGAGCCGCGCATAATCATCACTGCCCCCGTATGGTTCCTGCTGGCCATGTGGTCGGAGAAGAACATACAGAACGTCTCCATCGCCTTGTCCTGCTCGTGGGTAGGCTCAAAGCGAAAGGTTTGTCTGATATGGTAAAGCAGTTCCGTGCTCAGGCTTGATCCGTATGGCTGTGTCTCACTCATCATTGGCAAAGGTACGAATAAGCGGGCGAAAAACAAAATAAAAACCATATTTTATGTCAATTGTTTTGTGTTCTCGAAAGATTTCCGTAACTTCGCGGTCAAATTATTGTCAAGTAAGATGAACAACGATTCCACGTTATCCGTTACCCACGATATAGAGCCTGTCAAGCCTATACGCCGTCCCCGTCTGACGATCCGTATAGGACAGGGTTCCCTGGCCTTTGCCGCCCCCGATGCTACTGCTGTTGGTCAGGTGCGCTACCTTCCCTATACGGTGAGGAGTGGGGTGAGCATGGCTGCCAATTTGAGGGAGGCGTTTAAGACGGAAGACATGCTGAACGAGGGGTGGACACGTGCACAGGTAATGGTGGATACGCCCACCGTCATGCTGCCCTTGGAGGATTTCTTCGAGCAGGATGAGCAGAGGAACAGCCTTTTCTACCATCATGCGATTACAGGCCATGAGCACGATGTGGTGCTGTCCACCGTGCTTCCTTCGTTGAATGCCGCCGTCCTTTTCGCGATGAACAAGGATCTGAAGCTGGTGGTGGATGACCATTTTGAGGATGTCCGTTTCATGGCGTTGTCACAGCCTGTATGGGGTCATCTGCATCGCAGGAGTTTCACGGGAACGCGCAGGAAACTGTACGGATATTTCCATGATAAGAGTATGGAGGTGTTCGCTTTCCAACAGAACCGTTTCCGATTCTGTAACCGTTATGCCGTAACGACTGCCCTCGATGCCGTGTTCTTCCTGTTGGCCGTATGGCAGCAGTTGGGAATGGACACGCAGAAGGATGAGTTGCATGTGGTGGGGACACTTCCTGACAAGGAGGCTTTCTTAACGGAGATCCGGAAGTATTTACAGAATGCGTATGTCATCAACCCTGTTGCCGATTATAACCGTGCTCCCATCACGGCAATCAAGGATATCCCCTATGACCTGTGTGCTTTGATGATGCGGAGTTGAGAAGTAGAAGCAGAAGATGAGGATCATCACAGGAGAATATAAAGGTAGGCATTTTGATGTACCTCGCTCGTTCAAGGCGAGGCCTACCACCGACTTTGCCAAGGAGAATATCTTCAATGTCCTGAATGGTTATATGGATTTTGAAGATACGCTGGCACTCGACTTGTTCTCTGGAACGGGCAGCATCTCCTTGGAACTGGTGTCACGTGGCTGTCAGCAGGTGATTAGTGTGGAGGCCGACCGTGATCATCATGCGTTCATCAAGCAATGCCTGAAGAAACTGGATACCGACCGCTGTATAGCTATCCGTGGTGATGTGTTCCGTTTCATCAAAGGGTGTCGGCAGCAGTTTGACTTCATCTTTGCCGATCCCCCCTATGCCCTCAAGGAACTGCCAACGATTCCCGATTTGATTTTCGAAAAGAACATGCTCAAAGACGAGGGCATCTTCGTCTTTGAGCATGGAAAGGATTATGACTTCTCCCAACATCCCCACTTTGTGGAGCACCGTAGTTATGGGAGCGTCAATTTCTCACTTTTTACTTAGAATATCAGTTTCTCCACCCAGTAGCAGAACATGCCGGCGAGGTATCCAACGAAGGCGATCCAGGTGATTTTCTTCATGTACCAGCCGAAGGTGATCTTTTCCAGTCCCATCACCACCACGCCTGCAGCACTGCCGATGATCAGCATCGAACCACCCACACCTGCACAGTAAGCTAACAGCTGCCAGAAGATGCCATCCACAGCCATGTCGCCAGCAGCGGCAACAGGGTACATACCCATGGCACCAGCCACCAGTGGTACGTTATCAACGATTGACGACAGAACACCGATGATGCCCGTCACTAAGTAATGATTTCCTCCAGATACCCCATCGAGCCAGCCACCTAAGGCTGTCAGCACACCCACATGCTCCAGACAAGACACAGCCATCAGAATGCCCAGGAAGAACATGATGGTAGAGAGGTCGATGCGTGACAGCAGATCTGTGACACGTTTGGCCATGGTGTCCTCTTCATTCTCGCGATGGACACTGCGGTGGAAGATCTCCGTGACGGTCCATAGAACACCCAGCACCAGCAGGATACCCATGAACGGAGGCAAGTTGGTGAGATAACGGAATACGGGCACGAAGCAGAGTCCGCCCACGCCTAACCAGAAGATGGTGTCGCGCTGAGCAGTGGTGAACGTGCTCACCTGTGCCTTGGGCAGGTTCTGTTCCTTGGGGAACTTCCCGTTGAGGGAGAATTGCATGATAAAGGCAGGTACCAGCATCGACACCAGCGATGGCAGGAATATTCCCGTGATGACTCCCTGTGTGGTGATCACGCCCTTGATCCATAGCATGATGGTGGTCACATCGCCGATGGGAGAGAAGGCACCACCGCTGTTGGCGGAGATAATCACCAGTGCGGCATAGATCAGCCGTTCCTTGCGCTCCTGTACCAGTTTGCGCAGTACCATGATCATCACGATCGATGTAGTGAGGTTGTCGAGGATGGCCGACAGGAAGAAAGTCATGAAGGCGATGCGCCACATGAGCTTCCGCTTGGAGCGTGTCTTGATGGTGTCGCGGACGAAGTTGAATCCACCGTTGGCATCCACGATCTCTACGATGGTCATGGCACCCATCAGGAAGAACAGCGTCTCTGCCGTGTCTCCCAGACTCATCTTGATCTTCTCGCTCACCTGTGAGAATACATCAGCGCCAGTGATATAGCTCTCTGGAGCCATCATGAACAAGGTCCAGCACACCACACACATCAGCAGGGCAATGGCAGCCTTGTTGATTTCCAGTAAGCTCTCGGTAGCGATACAGGCATAGCCAATCACGAAAGCGATGATAATACATAGAGTAAGTGTCGTCATTTCAGATATTGTTTTGTTATTACTTCTTGCAAAGGTAAGCAAAATATTCGAGATAATGCGGTTTTTCCAAGAAAAAGTTGTACCTTTGCCATCAGAATCAATCATCTACTTAAAACTATATGGAATCAAACAAATATTTCTTTGCCGTTGACCTTGGTGCGACCAGTGGAAGAACCATTCTGGGTACTTTGAAGGAAGGACGGATGGAACTGGAGGAAATCACTCGCTTCCCCAATAACCTGATTGAACAGGGCGGACATTTCTACTGGGATATCTATGCCTTGTATTTCGAGATGATCCGCGGACTGAAAGCCGTGGCCCAACGTCAGGTGAAGATTACCAGTATCGGCATCGACACCTGGGGTGTTGACTTCGTGATGATCGGTGAAGATGGAGCCATCCTGCGTAATCCCCGTGCCTACCGTGATCCCATCACGTTCGAGGCCATGGACGACTACTTGCAGCATATCATCACAAGGGATGAGGTGTATGGCATTACAGGTATTCAGTTCATGTATTTCAACAGCCTGTTTCAGCTCTATGCCATGCGTAAGGAAGGGAACAGTGCCTTGGCGCATGCTGCGAAGATCCTGTTTGTGCCCGATGCCCTGAGCTGGATGCTCACAGGGAAGGAAGTGTGCGAATATACCATTGCTTCCACTTCTCAGCTGCTCGACCCGCGTACAAAACAGCTGGATGAACGTCTGTTAGATAGCTTGGGTCTGAAACGCGACCTTTTCGGACAGATGGTGCAGCCAGGTACCTGTATCGGCACACTGTCCAAGGAAGTGCAGCAAATGACAGGACTGGGAGCCGTTCCAGTGATTGCCGTGGCAGGTCATGACACAGCCTCTGCCGTCGCTGCCGTGCCTGCTCGTGATGAGCGTTTCGCCTATCTGTCGAGCGGCACCTGGAGTCTGATGGGCATCGAGACGAAGGAGGCAGTGATCAACGACCGCAGCTATGAGCTGAACTTCACCAACGAAGGCGGTATTGAAGGTACCACCCGTTTCCTGAAGAATATCTGTGGCATGTGGCTCTATGAACGCTGTCGGAAGGAATGGCCTGAGGAAGTGAGGAAACTGTCGCATCCAGAGCTGCAGGGGTCGGCGATGACCGTGGAGCCTTTCCGTTCGATCATCAATCCTGACGATGCTGTCTTTGCCAATCCTGCCTCGATGATCGGAGCGATTCAGCAGTATTGCCAGGACACGCAGCAACCTGTGCCTGAGACTCCAGCGGAGATCTGTCGTTGTATCTTCGACTCATTGGCCCTTCGCTACCGTCAGGTGTTTGGCTGGCTGCAGGAGTTTTCAGACTATGATCTGGACGTACTGCACATCATTGGTGGAGGTTCGTTGAACAAGTTCCTGAACCAGTTCACGGCAGATGCCCTCGGCGTGAAAGTGCTGGCAGGTCCGCAGGAGTGTACGGCTTTGGGAAACATCATGTTACAGGCCAAGGCATCGGGTGATGTTGATGACATCTGGCAGATGCGACGCATCATTGCCGATAGCGTGGAGATGAAATGCTTCACCCCTGTTGCCGATCGGTCATCATGGGATGAAGCCTATGGCCGCTATCTCGAGATAATGAAATGTCGAAATATCGAAATATCGATATAACGATATACCGATATGTCGATGTAACGATATACCGATATGTCGAAATAACGATATACCGAAATACCGAAATAACGAAATAACGAAAAATTTGAACAACTAAAACAATAAAATTATGGCAAAACCATTAGTAGAGACAAAAGCAAGGGTGGGTGTGTTCTCCATCGCATTGGGGGCATATCTGCCACAATTCCCTCAGCTCGTTCCTGAGTTCGAGGCACAGTATGAGGCATTTAAGAAAACACTGCCTGCCACGGTGGAGATCATCGATGGCGGCATGGTGACCACCAAGGAGATGGCACAGGCTGCAGGTGACAAGTTCCGTGCGGCCGATGTGGATCTGGTCATCCTCCAGCTCCTCACCTATTGTACCTCTTATAATATGCTGCCGGCTGTGCGCGACCTGGATGTGCCTGTCGTTTTGGTGAATGTGCAGAAGAAGAAGGCGCCCGACTATCCCAATACGGATATCCCCACATGGCTGGGTGAGCTCTATGCTTGCGGTGCCGTGGGTGAGATGGTGGCAGACTTGGAGCGTGCAGGAAAACGCCATGCTGTGATTACGGGTGTGGTAGAAGGTGGTGATCCGCAGGTACAGGCAGAGATCGAGGACTGGTGTCGTGCTGCCCAGGTACGCCGTCGTTTCCGTGATACGAACATCGCACAGATCGGCCGTCCCTATCCTGGTATGATGGACCTGTATATCGATGAGACGAATCTCTACCACCGTATGTTTGTCTATACCAAGCAGTTCGACTGGGAGAAGATGTGGGCCATTGCTGATGATATCACTGACGAGGAGGCCATCCGTGCCAAGGCGCAGGATATCCTCGACACCTTCGACATCGAGGGTGGTGGAACCATCGAGAAGGTGTGGGACATGGCGAAGTATGTGGTGGCCTTCGAACAATGGGTGAAGGATGAGCAGCTGGGTATGATCGCCTCCCACTATGATGGCTTTGCACAGGGCATTGCCGGCAAGCTCGACTCCATGCTCATCCCAGCCTTCTCCATGCTCATTAAACAGCATACGGCATGTGCCGTGGAAGGTGACATGAAGGTGGCCATGGCCATGAGTATCCTCAAGACCATCTCAGGAACGGGAACGCTCTCGGAAATGTACAGCATCGACTTCAACAAAGATATCTGCATCATCGGTCATTCCGGCTCTGGCGACTATGATATCTCACAGGCAAAGAAGCCTACGATGAAGATCGTACCTGTGTTCCATGGTAAGGCTGGCGGCGGCTATCTCACCCAGTTCTATCCCCCTACGGGAGATGTTACCTATCTCGCCATCACCCAGGACAAGAACGGTGTGTTCAAGTTCGTGGTGGCAGAAGGAGTGAACGAAGATGGTCCTATCTTCACCTTCGGCGATACCAACATGCGCACCCGCTTCTCCATTGGAGCCCGTGAATTCTGTAACCGTTGGAGCGAGGCTGGTCCCACCCACCACATGGCAGCTGCCGTTGGGCATCATATCGACACCCTCCTGAAGGTGGCAAAGATTTTCAATATTGAGTGCGAGGTGGTTTGCAGATAATGTCGAAATGTCGTTATATCGATATAACGGTATAACG
>OCTX012260241.1_pt1 | contig 11318 bp, 13 predicted proteins | sample 1539691 | NCBI WGS metagenome assembly OCTX01 (sample SAMN02144231, study PRJEB22623) | gut metagenome | biome: sheep rumen | host: Ovis aries | place: New Zealand | reverse complement strand
TTCATTGGTAATTTCGCCTGCATGAACTTTATTTGCAAATTCCGCAGCTCTCTTCTGCTGAGACACATAGAATTCTCTCTTGTTCATTCCATCAGCGATAACGTCTTCACCGAGCTGACCGCGGCACAGCTGATGGAGAACAAGGCGCTTCTCACCTGTGTTGATGACTTCGCCGTTGTAGAGAGCGGCATATTTCTCCGTCAGTTCAGCCTCATCCGCGAACTCCTGGAGAATAGCGAGAATGTCATCATCTACCTGCTTTGAAGCGAAGTTATAGACCATACCGTTCGACATCGGTACGCAGTACTCTTTCACTCTCTTAGCGCCGCTTGCGCCTGCCATAGCAGCCTTGACATCAACGACAGCTGCATCCTGAAGCTTTTTGTAGGAATCCAATAGTGTCAGGTTCTCCCATTTCATACTACCACATCTCCTTTTCTATTATATTGATCACGAGGGTATCAGCATTGCCGAATATTCACAGTAATTATACTAGAAGTATTCTGTCTTTTCAACAATCTGCACAATTTTTCTCTTTTTATCCCCTCTGCCTGAGATATCTCTGTTCTCCCGGCGCTTGTTTATGATATACTGTGCCGGTATCCTGAGACCTGACATATAACGGAGGTTTACAATGTCCTACTCATATACCACCAGAGGGACCTGTTCAAGAAAAATCACTTTCGATCTTGAAGACGGAATCGTTAAAAATGTCCGCTTCATCGGCGGCTGCGAGGGTAACACCAACGGAATCGCAAAGCTCGTCGACGGCATGAAGGCAGATGACGTCATTGAAAAACTCGAGGGAACACAGTGCGGTTTTCGCGGAACATCCTGTCCGGACCAGCTCTCGCAGGCTCTGAAAGCCGCCCTCGCGAATCATTGAGGGGCTGTCACGTTTGACGTTGCCGCCACTATATTGCAGACATTTGCAAATAACGTCTGCCGCGTATAGTGGCAGCTCGCCTGACGCGGCAGCCCCTTATGCTTCGATGCGGTATTTACCGCTTTCTGTTCTTTTCGATGAGATCGACGATAACCGCAACAGAGTCGCTCTGCTCACTCTTCGACATCGCGTCTATATACTTCTGCCGATTCTCATATAATTCGCTTATAGCCCTGACGAGCGCGTCCCCAACGATCTCTTCCTCCTCCATCACCATGGAAAATCCCTGTTTCTCAAAGCTCCTGGCGTTCAGGATCTGATCACCGCGGCTCGCTTTTGCCGACAGCGGAATGAGCAGATTCGGTTTTCTGAGTGCCGCGATCTCGCAGATCGCATTTGCCCCCGCGCGCGAAACAATGATGTCCGCAGCGGCGAAAAGGTCCGGCAGCTCCGCGCTTATATACTCATACTGGAGATATCCCTCCGTTCCGACGAGCGACTCATCCAGCTTGCCCTTGCCGCACAGATGAATGATATCAAAAGTCTTAAGAAGCGTTGTGAGGTCTTTCCTTATCGCTTCGTTGACTGCCACCGCTCCGAGCGATCCGCCTGTGACCATGAGAATCGGCTTGCTGCCCGAAAGTCCGGTGAAGGCCAGTCCTCTCTCCCGACTGCCCGCTTTCAGCTCAGCGCGGATGGGCGTTCCGGTAAGACATGCCTTCTCTTTCGGCAGTTTTGCCATGGTCTCAGGGAAATTACAGCAGATCTTTTTGGCCATCGGAAGGCAGATTTTATTGGCAAGTCCCGGCGTCATGTCTGACTCATGGGAAATGACAGGTATACGAAGCCGAGATGCCGAGTAAACAACGGGAACCGCGACAAAGCCACCCTTTGAGAAGACAATATCCGGAGATATCTGCCTCAGATACCTGCGGGCTTCGAACACCCCCTTTATGACCCGGAACGGGTCCGTAAAATTTTTCAGGTCAAAATATCTGCGGAGTTTTCCGGTGGATATTCCGTAATAGGGTATGCCGCAGTCCTCGATCAGCTTCTGCTCCATGCCGCCCTTGGATCCGATATAGTAGATTTCATATCCATGTTCTTTCAGTTGCGGCAGGAGCGCGATGTTCGGTGTCACATGACCGGCCGTTCCGCCGCCGGTAAGCACTATTTTCTTCATTTTTTCTCCATTCTTTCCCGCGTATATTTTGTTCATGGCCGCGCGAGGCGGGCATCTCTCACTGAGGCGCGCCTTTTTGACCGGCAGTTTTGTAAATCTCCCCGGTTAGAGAAAAGCGCAGGATTTTATTTATGTCTCTTTCATGATAAAATATTAATAAGATAAGCACAACCGGCTTTTTCAAGTCTCGCACTAAATGTCGCGGCAGGCGAAAAATCGATACACAGGCGGCAAATCCGCCTGACGCCCTGGCAGACACGGAGGGATTACTATGCGTATTACATTTATTGGTGCAGACCACGAGGTGACAGGCAGCTGTCATTTTCTTCAGGCCTGCGGAAAAAACATCCTCATCGATTACGGTATGGAACAGGGCAGGGACACTTTCGAGAACGTCCCGCTTCCTATCCATCCGTCAGAGATCGATTATGTACTTCTCACACACGCACATATTGACCACTCAGGCAATCTTCCGCTTCTTGCCACCCAGGGCTTCACCGGTGAGATCCTTGCCACGAGAGCGACCTGCGATCTCTGTGAGATCATGCTCCTTGACTCGGCTCACATCCAGGAATTTGAAGCGGAGTGGCGCAACAGAAAAGGAAAACGTCAGGGGAAAGATGAATATGTCCCCTACTACACGACAGAGGATGCCGAGCGCATTCTGACCCGCTTTGAAGCTTACGATTACGATACGATCTACACCGTCTGCGAAGGTATAAAGATTCGCTTTACCGATGTCGGTCATCTTCTCGGCTCCTCCGCCATCGAACTCTGGGCAACAGAGGACGGCAAGGAGACGAAAATAGTCTTTTCCGGTGACATCGGCAACGAGAATCAGCCGCTCCTCAAAGACCCGAAATGCATTCAGCAGGCCGACTATATTCTCATCGAATCCACTTACGGAGACCGCTCCCACGGACCGCGCGTCGATTATGTGGCAGAACTCACCAAAATCATTCAGCGAACCTTTGATCGCGGCGGCAACCTGGTCATCCCCTCCTTCGCGGTCGGCAGGACGCAGGAAATGCTCTACTTTATCCGTCAGATCAAGGAGCAGGGCACAGTCAAAGGTCACGATGGATTTGAAGTATATATGGACAGTCCTCTGGCCCAGAAAGCCACCAGCATTTTCAACGAGCACACCGCCGACTGTTTTGACGAGGAAGCTCGCAGCCTGGTCGCAAACGGAGTCAATCCCATTTCGTTCCCCGGTCTCAGGCTTGCCGAGACAGCGGAAGAATCCAAAGAAATCAACTTTGATAAGAACCCGAAAGTCATTATCTCTGCCAGCGGTATGTGTGATGCCGGCCGTATCAAGCATCACCTGAAGCACAATCTCTGGAGATCGGACTCGACGATCCTCTTCGTAGGCTATCAGGCAGAGGGTACTCTCGGCCGGAGACTTATCGAGGGCGAAAAAGAGATCAAGCTCTTTACAGAACCGATTACGGTCGCAGCGGAAATCTGCCAGCTTCAGGGCATCTCTGCCCACGCCGACAGAGAAGGTCTGGCTGACTGGGCGTCATCCATTGAATATCCCCCGAAAAAATGCTTCGTCGTACACGGTGACGACGCGGTCGTCGGACCGTTCGCTGAATATCTCCATGAGCAGCTCGGATGGGATACGATGGCTCCTTATTCAGGAACCGTCTATGATCTCACCGCCGACGAAGTTCTTCTTGAGACAGAGGGGATCCCGATCAAAAAGGATGAGGATGAGGCAAAGCCTGCTTTTGCCGCAAAGCAGAAATCCACACCGTACGTACGGCTCGAGAAGACCGGCGAACGCCTTATGGCCCTCATCCATGCGAGCCGCGGTCTTTCCAACAAGGATCTGGCCAAGTTCGCAAGCCAGCTTGCCGCGCTGTGTGATAAGTGGGAAGATTGACCGTCGGGAACGCCGGGACGTTCTCTACTGTATGCGTACAGGGAGGGGGGCTTTTTATCAGCCCCCCTCCTATTATTTACTCGCCGGCCTCGGCGTATTTTGTCAGGATCTCATCTCTCGCCCCGTCAGTCAGCTTTCCGGGCTTCCACAGTATCCTCTGTCCGTCGTCATTGTACCTCGGGATCAGGTGGATATGAAAATGGAAAACCGTCTGACCCGCTGCCGGCTTATTATTCTGAACGATATTAAAGCCGTCACAATCCATGGCTTTTGTAAGGCGGATCGCAACCTTTTTCGCGAGCACATAAGCCTTCGCGAGAAGATCCTCCGGGATCTCATAAATATCCGCATAGTGCTGTTTCGGCAGAATCAGGCAGTGACCCTTTGTCGCCGGACCTGCATCAAGAATCACGCGGAAATCATCATCTTCATAAAGTGTCGCTGTCGGGATCTCTCCACCAGCCAGCATACAGAAAATACAATCAGACATATGCATATCCTCCCAGTTCGTACCGCCGCGGATCAGGAGCGTCCGCCCCGGTACGTATTTTTATCTGATTATACACCTCACCCGCGGCTTTCGCAATCAGCCCCGCTCTCTGTCGCGCTAAAGATATAGGATACATCGGCAAATGTGATTGCATCTCCCTCCGAGAGCACTCTCTCCTCCTCACCGCAGACCGGCTCCCCGTTCACAGCCGTTCCGTTCCGGCTGGAAAGATCCTCAATAAAGTACCTCCCTGCCCTGAACCTGAGTCTTGCGTGGATGCGGCTCACCGCAGGTGAATCAACAATCATTTCGGCATACTGCTGATTTTTTCCTATAAGCAGATCATTCCCTGTGAGGTGTATCTTAGCAAAGCCGTCCGCTTTCGGGAGGAGCCACCGATCCTCGGGACCTCGAACCGGTCTGTATGAAGAAAGAAGCTCAGTCACCGGCAGATCGTCACGGGGCTGCTGTTCCGAAATGTCTCTCCGCTCCGGGACCGCCTGATCACCTGCCGCAGCATCGGGCAGCATCGATACATCATCGGTCACTGCTCTTTCAATCTGCCGTGCCCTCCTGTCTTCCGGGGTTTTTCCCGGAATCTCCCGCGTATCATTTTCATTCCCCGAGCGCTCCCGGACGATATATACAAAAAGAATGACTGCGCATACTGCAGCCCCGATGCCGCAGAGTGTGTATATGCTTACGTGTCCGAGAAAATCTGTGTGCAGGATTACATAGAGTGCCGCAAGGATGATGAGCCCTGTGAAGACCGCGACGGCAGCGGGTCTTCCCGGAAGCAGAAACCGCATCCCCCTCCCGGTCTTTCCTTTTTCAGATCCGGAGTCCTGATATACATGAGTTTCTCCGCTCTTTCCCCGCTCGTCGGAATCAGCAAAACCGTCTGCATATATTTCCGAAGGATCCCCGGCCGTCTCGACTTCCTGCCGATCTATCCCGACATGCTGTACTTTCAGACCCGATCCGGTATACATTATGTCATCCGGCTGCGATTCCGCCCCGGACCTGTCCGTTCCGTACAGCACCCCCATGAGATCTCCGAGCTGTGTATTGTTCTCCTGAACTTCATGGCAGAAGCGGTATCCGAGGACAATTGCACTCTGATCACTGTGATCTGTGCAGCCGAGAAGATACTCTGTAAGCTCTCTGAGCGACTTTCGGATGTCCCTGGAGTAGAAGGGCACATACATAAGACGTATCTCCATCGTATCAAAGTCCATGCATACGCAGGATGGAATTAAGAGCAGATGCTGAAAGTCAAGCAGATAATCCTCCAGCCCCTCAAGTATCCGCAAAATTTCCGATAACACTTTTATAATCTCGGTCTTGCCTATCTTACGGCTCTCGCAGAAGACTGTGAGCTTCTGGAGAGAGGTGACATCGTAGCTGTACCATATCTCCGCGTCGATATACTGCATACTGCAGGTGAGAAGCCCCGGGATCCTGTTGGCCGAGATCACTCTGGTCTCATAGTCATCCGGCACATCCGGTCCTGTTCCCTTAACGATCATGTAATTGTGGTTCATATCCCGTCTGTACTCAATATCCATTCTCTAGTCCTGCCCGAAAATATTTTTCACCGCTCGCATTTTCCAAAGATACGCTGCCGGTCTCACTTTCCTGTATCCTGCGTGTTCAGAAATGCTGTAAAGCCTCCTGCCGGTATAATAAACTGTTGCGGCCGTATAAGAAACTGTCCGCATGTTCCCGCCGTCTGTGCGACCGGCGGTCATATCCGATGAAAAGAGCAGCGCAGGATCCGGCTGCACATGGCCGCTGATTGACTGTTCCACGGCATAAGCCTGTAAATAGTTTCGATTATGCACGTGCATGCCCAGATATAAAGAAGACAGAAGGACCATGAGAATCACAGGCATAAGCAGCGCCGCCTCCACGGTAAAAGCGCCCCTCGCGAGGCTGTTCCTCCGCACTATTAAGCCCCGCATCCTGCTCTGCCGGACACTCCCACTGCGCTGCATCACCATATAAACACCTCCCACCGCTTCTATTGCAGGATCCGCCCTGCTTCTGTCAGATCAGGCAGCGGTTCCTCCTGTGCTTTCTCTGATCCGGTGAGCCTTACATTCATGTGTCAGAGCATAAGATACAGTACATACCCTCCGAGAAGGAAGGGGACGAACGCAAAGCTTCTCCTGCCGTCTGATCCGCCAATGAGCATGATGCACGCACAGACGGATGCCAAAATCATTCCATATGCTGCTACTATACATATATCTGTCACAGAGAGACATCCCGCCAGCGCTATGAGGACCAGACCGTCTCCGGCACCCACCGCTCCCCGGGATAAAAAAGAGAAGAGAAGAAAACATATCCCCGGGAGCATGGATGCCGGAAGCGGAATGTCCTGTCCGGATTCCACGCACAAAACAAAAATCCCCGCAATACCTCCCGCGCCCGCCCAGAACAGACTGATCTCATGACGGCGTACATCCGCAAAGCTGCTTGTCGAAAGAATAAAAAGCGCTATGACTCTCGTGATTTCCTGTCGCATCACTCATTCTTCATGCCGCATCCCGGGCGGCGCACCGTGAACACTGACAGAGATCCGTATGATCCCCCAGCCTTGCGATCCTCACATGTCTTGTAAGGCTGCCATAATCAGTCGAAGGATAGTAATAGTCTCCCTTGGCCGTGACATATACGTCGCCGCTGTAACCTGCCGGAAATCCGGGACAGGGCTTATAACGGCTTCCATACTGATTTCTCATGCGGCCGACCTGTGATATATCTGTGCGCATTATGCTCAGATTCAAATGCGTGCAGTCCGCATGCGTGTGGTACACTTCCTGATTTTCGGTCAGATACACATATTCTTCGGAATTATACGCTGCCTCCGTCTTTTCATCACTCCCGCTGTACCCCGTCCACGCATGGACGCGGGCACGGATCGCGATTTTCATATCGGGCACCGGAACGCACCTTACAGGGAATCGATATGTGACAGTCCACGGGATATCGATCCAGGCTTCATTCCCATCGCTGCCGAGTGCGCCGGCATACATAGCCATCTGTCTGACCCTGTTAGACAGTTCCAGGCTCTTTTCTGTGTACAGGCCTACTGCATCCATGAAGGAGATGAGCATGATAATGCACAGAAAAAAGAATGGCAGTGTAAGAGCGCACTCGACAGTCAGGGAGGCGCAGATGAGTTTCGGACAGCTGCGCCATTCATTCCCACGACTCATGGAAGAGCCGCTCGGCGCAGGACCCTTCCCGGAGACCCTGCGGTAAGCCTTTTCACAGTCCGCCGACCGCTCCCGGAGAGATTCAACTGTTCGGGCAATAAACATATGAAAAGGCATACCGCAAAACCTCCGCTCATAATTACCGGTCAAAAAAGTCCTTATAGGACATTGTCTGACTCATTTTCCATGTCCTTTTATGTTCGGATATGACGCTGGTATCGAATGTCAGCGCAAATATGCATGTGTCCAGCCGAAAGCCCGGTCTTCCGAGCCCCCTCAGCGTACTCTCGACCATATCAAGACTCCTTGTGACGGAGACCTGCATATCAGCAAGGAACAGATAAAAGCGCAGATAATCTGTATAGCTGACCCCGCCGGGAACATCCCGCGACATATCACCGAGAGCGTCAGCAGCCACTATTCCGGGAATAGCCCTGAGATCCACCTGCCACGTCTCAGCACTCTTTGTGAGTGCTGTCTTTTTACCTGCAAGGAGCGCCCTCACATCGACAATACTCTCACAGAAAGCCCATCCGGCTGCGATAAGTGCCCCTATGGCAGGCGCCGCGAACGGAATCAGCATCATGGCGGCCACTCCCTGAGCACAGGCTTCGACCTCAGCGTGTTTTACCGGATCAGTGTAAAGATAAATAATATTGGCAGCTTCTCTGGTCAGAAGCAGTTTCCTGACGATTGATTCGAGATTGGCGAGATCTGTATCTCCGCCCTCCAGAATATACTCCGTCTGGTAGGCAAGCCCCCTGTTCTCCCCGGGCGTCACATAATTGCCGAAGTGAGAAAGTATATATTCATTGTAGAGTACTTTCGAATAGGTTCCCCCTGTATTATCCGGAACGTCGATCACTCCGATCCCCGATTCAGCCTGCCGGTCTCTGAGAAGACCCGCGCCTTCTATGCTGCTTGTCGACACGTCGGACATGTCCCCAAGTACCAGCTCCATAAAGGTCATCTGTCTGAGCCGTTCGATTGCAGGCAGCGGATTCCCATACTCGTCGGCTGCCGCCCGAGCCGCGGCAGCTGCATCTTCCGCCGCGACATCGCCCTCCGCTCTCAGTGAGTCGTTCTCGGCCTTTGCAGCGGCTGCCTCTGCCTGAATCTCAGCATAAGAAGCAGCGGAAGTCTGACTCTCCAGATCCTGTCCCTGCATTTCCTGGGATCTTGTATGAGCCGCATTCTGCGGCACTCTGCCAAGAAGCCGGGAAATGCCCTGTGCGCCGATTGTCTCTTTCATATACTCTATTGCCGATGACGCGAAAATCTGCCCGTTCACATCCGTTGCAAGCGTATAGCCTGTCAAATAGCTTTCCCTCAAGGACAGCGAAAGGAGGTTTCCGCCTCCGGCTATCCTTCCTTTTTTAGGGTGAAGGATATACTGCATGGCATCCTCGATCCTGTCCGAAAGCATAAGCGGACAAAGACTGTCTGTGCCGCAGCTCCCGTCAATGAAGAATACATCGAATTTCTCAAGAAGATCTCGGTCATACTGTGCAAATGTTGAAAATAGCGCCTGATCCACACTGTTCGCAAGCTGCATGCGTCCCGCTTGTGCCCTGACGGAATAGAACGCAGCTGCCAGAAGTGCTGTTATAACGAGCATTGTCAGGCTGAGATATATAGAAATACTGCCTCGGCGCATGGGACTCTCCTTAGACTCTTCGGCGGACCGGCGTGCTCTCCGCCGTTTTTTCTCCCTTCCGGCCTCCGCCCCGCCAGGGGAGTGCGGGGCATCGGCCGAACATTGGATGGAGACATTATCATTGGACGGTCTGTCTGCCATCAGATTACTTCCTGACGGCCGGCAGATAAGGACCGGATCCCCCTCAAACGGAATCGGCCTGTGACGATACTTTGCCAAGAATGCTCTTTACGACTTTTGTCAACTGTTCTTTGAATATAAGGACGAGAGCAATCAAGACCAATAGTACCAGAATGATCTCAACGACGGTGACTCCGTCCTCTTCCTTCAAAAAAGCGCAAAAATCACCCATATGCGCCACCTCCTTTCTGTGTGTTTTGCCAGATCGCGCGTTCTCTTGGCTGTTTACCATTTGCCACAAAGTTTTTGGAATTCCGCGGGGTGAGAAGCCCCGTTTGATCCGATCGGATCAGATGCGTTTTGTGTAAAAAGAGAATAACAATAAATCCATCGCTCTTTCAAGTGGGAATAATTCACGATTTGCATCGGCCTTATTCATACAGTTTGACTGGATTTTCTGATACCCCCGACTATAGAAAAGCCCCCGCCGGGTCTCCCCGGCGAGGGCTGGTTCATTATATATTCTGAACATTATGTTGCGGGCTCGCAGTCGAAGTAGAAGTCACCGCTTCTCCCGCCGTGCTTTTCTATGAGGTGTACGTCCTCAATGACCATGCGCTTGTCGATGGCCTTACACATATCGTAGATCGTGAGCAGAGCTGTCGTTACTCCTGTCAGAGCTTCCATCTCGACCCCCGTCTTTCCATCCGTCTTCACGCTGCAGAAAGCTTTGACAGAGTCAGATTCCGGGTGAAGCTCGAAAGTCACCTTTGCGTTCGTGAGACACAGCACATGGCACATCGGAATCAGGTCCGACGTCCTCTTCGTGCCCATAATACCTGCCACCTGCGCGACAGTGAGGACATCCCCTTTCCTGACTTTTCCGCCGGTGATCGCCGAAAAAGCCTCGCTGTTCATGCGAATTGTCCCGGCCGCAACAGCGCTGCGGCCTGTCACGCTCTTATCTGAGACATCGACCATGTGCGCATTCCCCAGATCGTCAAAATGTGTGAATTCCATTGTTTCTCCTTACCGCAGGAATACTTCGCGCGCTCCCCGGCAGTCCGTATTATTCAAGCGTTCCCATTGAACCGTCGGGGTTCTTTTTCTTTATGACCTTCATCATGAAATCCCGCTTTAAGGCCAGATTTTTCGAGAACGGGTTGATGACGATCGCAGTGACCTCAGGATGCTTCGCGATAAACACGCTGCACTGCAGCGACGGCATCTGCATCCAGACATACTTCTGCATGAATTCCTCAGAGATCTCATCCCTCGATGTAAATGAGAAATAGAGCACATCTCCGTTCGGAGCCTTTAGAAGTTCCGGCACGAGCCTGACAGGGTCTTTCGGCACATATTTCCGCTGCATAGTCTGTGTCTTGAAACCTGCGGCATCCGCGCTCGAGAACTGCATGCGCATCGGGACCCAGAGCCATACATCCATAAAGTTGTTCATGCAGTTCTGAAGATTGGCCACTGTCTTTTCCGAATCATATCTCTCGATAAAATAACCAAGGACTCTTGCACTGTCCTCTCTTTTCACAATTTCGGGATTATTGACAGACATCAGCTTGTTCGGCGTGATTGCGGGAAGTACCGCGCCTGCCGGCGAAGACCCGGGTGCCTGCTGCACCCTCTGAGGCGACTGCTGACTGGCAGGAGCTGCTGCCGGCGCCGGAGTTTCAACCGCCTGTCTCACTTCCTCGGCAGTCGGGACATCAGCTGAGCGTTCCATGCCGTGATACTCGCCGCCTTCACTATTATCGTTTTTCTTAAAAACGTCAAACAGACCCATTTCGGAAATCTCCTCCTTTATAGTCAGATACAGTTACTATATCATTAAACTCCCGAGACTGCAAATGTT
>OCTX012200381.1_pt1 | contig 11318 bp, 9 predicted proteins | sample 1539691 | NCBI WGS metagenome assembly OCTX01 (sample SAMN02144231, study PRJEB22623) | gut metagenome | biome: sheep rumen | host: Ovis aries | place: New Zealand | reverse complement strand
TTGCACGACGGAGGATATGAAGAACGACGCGCTTGCCGGTATCGGCCTGCTGCGGGAGCGCTTCGACCGGGTGGGCGTCATCGGCCACAGCGAAGGCGGCACCATCGCGCTGATGCTGGCCGCAGAGAATAAGGCCGATTTCATTGTTTCGCTGGCCGGGATGGTTGTGTCCGGCAAGGAAACACTGCTTTGGCAGAACCGCGTCTCTCTTGCTGCGGCAGGTATTCCTGCCGAAACCATCGACAGCTATTGCAAGGCGCTGGAGACGGTGTTTGATGCCAGCACGGCCGGGATGCCGCTGCCTTCGACATCTCAATTTGATCTCCCTGCGGCTCTGTCGCAGAATCTCTCCGCTGTCATGCGGCAGCTCAGCATGCCCTATCTGAAGCATTTTGTGACGCTGGACGTTCGCCCGCTGCTTGGCGTCATCAGTTGCCCCGTTCTAGCCCTGAATGGGACCAAGGATATGCAGGTGGAAGCCGAGAGTAACCTGAGAGCGCTGCAAAGCGGTCTGCCTGACAACCCTTGTAACAAGTTCGAAACGGTAGAAGGTGTAAATCACATGTTTCAACATTGTCAGACAGGGATGACCACTGAATACCGGGACATCGAGGAAACCTTTGCACCGGAGGTGCTTGAGACGCTGGTCGAGTGGTTCTCTAAATTCAAGTAGTGAGGTAAATACCTGTTTATCGGTCTCTTTGGTTCTTTGGCCTGAAAGAAAAAAGTGACCAAATGCGACCAAATTTTGTGGAAACAAAAAACAAGGCCTTGTAAAGAGTTTGTAATGAAGATTCGGAGGCCGAAGGCCGACCCAGGGGGTCTGGGGGATTCGGCCCCCAGTCTATCGAAGATATTAGGCGCAAAAAGAGCTGCGATGTCGCAGCTCTTTTTGTGCCCCGGGCGGGAATCGAACCCGCACGGCCGTTTCGGGCCAAGGGATTTTAAGTCCCTCGTGTCTACCATTCCACCACCAGGGCAAATGTGGGGGATGCAAAGATAGGGATTTTATAACTTTTCTGCAAACCGGGCCAGCCAGGGGGAGGCCAGTTGCCGGACAATGCCGTCCCACCAGCGGTCGGGAAGGACGGCGTGCCAGAATACCATCGAGTCGGAGCCGGTGGAAACCCGGTAACGGGTGCGGGGATGGCGCGAACACACGGCCTTGACGATGGCGCGCGTAACCACCGAAGGGGCCGACAGGAACTTCACATCCGGGGAGAAGCCCTTCTTCATGACAAACGCCTGCCGGAGGGCGGGGGCTTCATAGGCCGTGCCCTTGGAGGATTCTTCCAGATGCCTGGCGGCAATCAACCCCCAGTCGGTGCGGGTGGCGCCGGGCTCAATGAGCACGACATCTATCCCGAAGGGCTGCATTTCCATGCGCAGGCAGTCGCTGAAGGCCTCTACCGCATATTTGGAGACATGGTACCATCCGCCGAAGTACAAGCATCCCTTTCCCGCCACGGAACTGATGTTGACGATGCGCCCGCGTCCGCGTTTGCGCATGCCGGGCAGAACCAACTGGCAAAGCCGGGCCAGGCCGAAGAGGTTCACTTCCAATTGCCGCCGGGCCTCCTCCAGGGGGACATTTTCGATGGCGCCGAACGATCCGTATCCGGCACAGTTTACCAGGACATCCACCTCTCCCACCTGCGCCAGGCAAGACTGAATGGACGGCTCATCGGTGATATCCAAAAACAAAGGGGTGACGCCAAAGGGGCGCAGCGGTTCCATTTGGGAAACCCGCCGGGCAGCGGCAAAAACCGTAAAGCCCTTCTGGGCCAGTGTCTTGGCGGCATCGTACCCAATGCCGCTGCTGGCTCCGGTAACAAGAATCTTCATAGGATCAATAAATCAGGGCTCCGGCCCCCGGTTTTTCAAAGGGAAGTTGCTCCCACGAGGCCGATTTGGTGGGCTTTGCCCCGTGGATATAATTGCCGCTGATATAGTGCAGCGTGACCGAGAGCATGGTTTCGGAAGGGTCTCCCAGTTGATAGCCGTCCCTCGGGGTGTCCTCGGCGAGGATATCGGCCGGGATGCCGGAAGGCATGCTCAGGGTGACGCCGTTGCAGTCGGCATAGCGGGAGGCGATTACGTAAATGCCCCAGCCGGCGGTGGCCTTTTTTCCGGCGGCGCAGTCCGTTTCCGTTTTCTGCAGGGCCAGGCGGTCATAGAAGTCGCCGGCCTTGAACAGATAGCCGCCGCAGAACTTTCCGTAGGTGTTGCTGCCCACCAGCGTCACGTCCATGTAGGGGGCCAGGCCGCAGATGAGGGCTTCCGAGGCCGATGCCGTCTGTCCGGTGACAATGAACCACACGCGCTTGAGGTCCGGGTTCGCTTCCAGGGTGTTCAGCGTGGTCTTTTCGTCGTGGAGGGTGAGCGTGAAACTTTTGGCAAAGCGCGTTTCCGCTTCGGACTCCGAGGCCGGCGTAAGGTTGGCATTGAAGACATCCTTGTTGAAGACGGCTTCGGAAGACACCACGGACGCCGGCGCAATCAGGGAGCCGAGCACCGTGGCCGTAGTGACATATCCGCCGGTGTTATAGCGGAGATCCACCACCAGTTCGTCAATCCCGTTCGCTTTGAAGGTCCGGAAGGCTTCCACCAGGTCTTCGCAGGCATTCAGGGTGAAGTTGGTGAAATGCAGGTATCCCACCTTCTTGCCTTCGACGTCCAGCACCTGCGTCACATGCACCGGGTTGGAATACATCTGGGCGGCCGTCATGGTAAGGGTGCGTCCGTCCATCATCCCCATCTTCAGGGTCCCGGGGAAGTCGTAGATTTTCTCCGTGAGGAGGCTCGAATAATTGCTCCGGGTCAGTTCCGTTCCGTCGAAGTAGTTGGCCACATCTCCCCGCCGGAGGCCGGCCTGCTGGGCCGGAGACTGGTCATAGACGTATGTCACGACCATGGAGACATGCTCTCCGTTGGCGGTGAGGACGAAATCGAAGCCGAAACTTTTCCCGTTGCCGGAGACGCTGCTTTCGAACGACGAGCAGTCCTCCATCAGGGCCGTCCATTTGTCCACGAGCCGGCTGTCGGCGTTGTACCGGCAGGCTTTCACCTTCTCGATGGGGTCGTCACCGTATTTCCAGCGGTCGATTTCGGCAGCCATCTCGTCGGCCCAAAGATAATAGGCCTTCATGTGGTTGAAGGCGAACAGGTTGGCGTAATAGGTGGTGGGGTCCAGCCCGCCCAGCGGGTCGTCGGTCCCGGTTTGGTCCGTCGCCGGCTTGTTGCAGGCGAGGGGCAGCAGCATCAGCAAAAGAGGAAGAATTCGTTTCATATCCTAAAAATACTTCTTTTCGTCCCGATACAAAGATAAGAAAATAAATATCAGGATGGTAAAGGCCCAAAGCGAAGAGCCTCCATAGGAGAGCAGCGGCAGGGGAATGCCGATGACCGGCATCAGGCCCACCGTCATGCCCACATTGATGAAAAGGTGCATGAAAATACAGGCAGCCACACAGTACCCGTAGGTCCGGGTGAATTTGTCCCGGCAGGACTCCGCGTCCAGCATGATCCGGGCAATCAGGAACACATACAGGCCGATTACCAGCAGGCAGCCCAGGAAGCCCCATTCTTCGCCGACGGTGCAGAAAATGAAGTCCGTGGCCTGCTCGGGGACAAAGCCGAAGGTGGTCTGCGTCCCTTGCAGGAAGCCTTTGCCGGTGAGCCCGCCGGAGCCGATGGCAATCTTGGACTGGTTCACGTTGTAGCCCATGCCGGCGGGGTCTTCCCGCATGCCCAGCAGCACTTCGATGCGGCCCCGCTGGTGCGGCTGCAGCACGTTCTCGAAAATATAGTCCGTGGAGAACACCAGCACGACGCCGGTCAGGAACACCGCCAGCGAAATGGCCAGGAATACATCACGGTCCTTATACGCCCGCCAGCCCAGCCAGGGGATTGCCAGGGCGCACAGTCCCAGAAAGACATAAAGGGGATTCACCTTCGGGAGGAAACTCCAGAAATAGTGGTAATCCTCGTCCGGAGCAGGCACCCACACACGGGCCGACAGCCAGTCCATCCGGGCATTCACCAGCGAGCACAGCCAGTCGTGCAAAAGGGGCATCAGGCCCATCAGCAGCACGAAAGCTCCGCCTATGAGAAGGCGTTTCCAGCGGTGGCCGGAAGGACCCATCGCCACGTTGCAGAGGACCAGGAACCCCAGCAGGATCAGGACGGACCAGTAAGGCCCCAGGGTCAGGGTGCTGATAAACAGGACGATGACCAGGCCGATTCCGCCGAGCCACCAGCCCGAAAGGCCTTCCCGGTACAGGACGAGGATGAACCCGGCATAGACCAGGGCACTGCCGGTCTCGCTCTCCGCGACAATCACCAGCATGGGAAGGGCTATCACGAAGACCGCGGTCCAGAAGTCTTTCCAGCGGGTGATCTTGAAGTTCTGCTGGCTCAGGACAAACGACAGCAGCAGGGACGTGGAAATCTTGGAAATCTCGGCCGGCTGGAAGCGGACGGGGCCCAGGTCGAACCACGAGTGGGAGCCTTTCACGTCGCTGGAAACGAAGATCACGAGCACCAGCAGCCCCACGACAAGGGCATAGAAGGGAATGCACACCGCTTCCCACAAACGGGGCGGAATCAGGTATAGGATGGCGGCGGCGAGGCCCACGGACGTGAGAATCCAGACAAACTGCTTGCCGGCCCGGGACCCCCAGTCCAGGAGCGAACCCGGCTCGGAGGTATGGGTGGCGGCAAAGATATTCACCCAGCCGATGAGCACCAGCAACACGTAGGTGCCGATGAGCCACCAGTCCACGGACTGCCTGGTATGAGCCCTTCCGTCAGTCATGCTTTACGCGGGCCATCAGATCGGCCTTTTTCATTCTTTCTTCCAGGTCGGTGCGGCGGACCTGGCCTTTGAGGTATTTCTCCACCATCAGGGAGGCGATGGGAGCGGCGTACGTGGCCCCGAATCCGCCGTTTTCCACGTAGGCGGCGATGGCGATCTTCGGGTTGTCCATGGGGGCGAAACAGATGAACACGGAGTTGTCGGCCCCGCGGGGATTCTGCGCCGTTCCGGTTTTGCCGCAGATGTTCAGGGAGTCCACATGCGCAACCCAGGCCGTCCCGCCCATTCCGGGGCCGGAATTCACGGCGCGCCACATCCCCTTGATGAGTTTGGGGAAGTGTACGGTGTCCACTTTCGTGTACTGCGGCTCGTAGAAACGCTTTTCGATTTCAATGCCTTCCGAGGCTTTGATGATGTGCGGGATAAAGTAGTGTCCGCGGTTGGCGATGGTGGCGCAGAGGTTGGCCAGATGCATGGGCGTAGCCAGGATCTCGCCTTGGCCGATGGAAAGCGAAATCACGGTGGTGGAATTCCACCGCCCGCGGCCATAGGCGCGGTTGTAGGTCTTGGAAGTAGGGATGCTGCCGGAAAGTTCGGCCGGGAAATCGCTGCCCAGTTTGCGTCCGAAGCCGAAACTCTCCACATACTCATGCCAGGCATCGAGGCCGTCGGCCACGGAGTCGTATTTCCGGTTGTCCAGGATGTTCTTGAGCACGTAGCAGTAGTAGGCGTTGCAGGACATCATGATGCTCTCCTCCATGTTGATGGGGCTCTTGTGCCCGTGGCAGCCCAGTTTGTGCCCGGCACCGAAGTGATAGCCGTGCGAGCACGGATACATCATCTCCGGCCGAAGGACGCCCTCCTGCAGGCCGATGAGCCCGTTCACCAACTTGAAGACAGACCCCGGAGGGTAGGAAGCCTGCACCGCCCGGTTGTACATGGGCTTGTAGGGATTCTGGGCGATTTCCGCGTAGTGCTTACCGATATCGGCCAGTTGGTCCACGTCGATGCCGGGAGAGGAGACCAGGGCCAGGATTTCTCCGGTGGAAGGTTCGATGGCCACCACGCTCCCCACCTTGTTCTGCATGAGTTCCTGCCCGTACTGCTGGAGGGTGGCGTCGATGGTGGTGGTGATGTTTTTCCCGGGGATGGCTTCCTTGTCTTCCGCTCCGTCCTTGTAGGGCTGCTCAATCTGGTTCCGGGAGTTCCGCAGGTAGATGTGATACCCTTTCTCGCCGCGGAGATCGGCCTCGCGGGCCGCCTCGATGCCGGTCATGCCGGCATAGTCTCCGCTGCGGTACTCGCCGGGATGGCGGCTGATGTAATCCTGATCCACCTCCGAGACATAGCCCAGGAGGTTTCCGCCGGCGTTCACGGGGTAGTACCGGATTCCGCGAACCTGCCCCCGGAAGCCCGGGAATCGGTATTTCACTTCGTCGAAGCGCATGTAGGTTTCGGCCGGAACCATGCGAAGCATCGTCACGCCCTGCGAGCCGATGGAAGAGCGCCGCTTGCGGTATTCCTGCAGGCGGCCGCGGATGAATTCCGGCGTTACGCCCAGCACGGTGGCCAGCGCCACGGTGTCGAAGGCCTGCACCTCGCGGGGATTCACCAGGATGTCGTAGGCGACTTTGTTGCCCACCAGGATTTCTCCGTTCCGGTCATAGATGACGCCGCGGGTGGGGTAGATGGTTTCGTAGATGGTGGAGTTGCGGTCGGCGTCCTCCTTGTACTGGTCGTCCAGGACCTGCAATGAAAAAATCTTGCCCAGGAGCAGGACAGCCGCCACTCCCAGGCCGATCAAAAGACGGATATGACGTCCGTCCGCACTCATCATTTGCCGGATTCAGAGGCCAGCACGTTCAGGGTGAAGAGAGACACCACGAAGCCGGCCCCCAGCGAGGCGAGGAACCGGTACAGGTTGAACAGCAGCGGACGCATGCCGGCGCCGTCGGCCCAGATATAGACCGCCAGGAACAGGGCCTGCGCCAGCAAAAGGGCCAGTCCCACCTGGGCGAAACCGCTGCTGCGGAGGGTGAAATCCTCCTTCCGGGCGAAGAGTTCCTTGCCGAAGATGAGCTGGATGATGGCGTTTCTCAGGAAGGCCACGGGAACGATGGCCAGGGCGTTGAGGCCCAGGACGCCTTCGGACAGCAGATCTACGACAAGACCGCTGGCAAAGGCAATCAGCATGGTCCAGAAGGTGTTGATCCGGGTGGAGATGCACAGCACCATGACGGGGAGGATGCTGAGCATGACATAGGGAGTAACCCGGAAGAAGTTACTGATTACCAGCTGTGCCACCAGCAGCAGGAGATAGGCTATCCAGAACGTTCTGTTTCTCATGGCTCGAACTGTTCTATTTCGTCAAAGGCGTCATTGTGGACGACGCTCACGTAGCGGATGGCGCTGAAATCCTGGAACAGGCGTACGGCAATCTCGTTGGTGGCACCGTTCACCACCTTGGCTTCCCCGGCGATGCCCAGCGGGATGTCCGGCGGGAACAGCAGCGAATGGCCGCTGGTATAGACCGTGTCCCCTTTCTGGAAGCGGTACTGCAGGGGAATCTCCTTGAGAACGGCCCCGTTGGAGCGGATTCCGTCCCAGACGAGGAGCCCGCTGCCTCCCTCGTCTCCCAGCCGGGCGCTGATGGAAATGTCGCTGTTCTGGAAAGAGAAGGCGAAGGCATGATGCGCGCTCACGGCGTCGATGATTCCCACCACCCCGTTGGGGGTGATGATTCCGGATTTCTCCTGGATGCCGTCTTCGAATCCGCGGTTGAGGATCAGATAGTTATGCTGTTTGTTGCGGCTCACTTTCACCACTTCTGCCGCTACCATGGAAAAGCCGGGCCGACGCAGGGTGTCCAGGCCTTCGACGCGGGCCTCCCGCAGGCGTCCCCGGGTTTTCTCCAGTTCCTGCATCAGGCGGAAGTTCTCTTCAGAGAGTTCCCGGTTGGTGGCGGAAAGCGAAAAATAGGAGCGGATATTCTGGGAGGCGCCCCAGACCTTTCCCATGAACACGTGGGCTCCCCGGGCCACCCAGACCCGCTGCAGGACGGCATTGTGGGTGACCATTTGCAACGCCGCGATCTCCAGGACAATGAAGACCGCGAGGTTGAGAAATCTGGGAAGAAGCCGCTGCCGCTTCATGGTTTAACGCATGAGGAAGGAGTAGTTCTCGGTGTTCTTGAGGGCGATGCAAGTGCCGCGTGCCACGGCGCGAAGCGGGTCTTCGGCCACGTGGAACGGGATGTTCACCTTTTCGGCAAGGCGTTTGTCCAGACCGCGCAGGAGCGCGCCGCCGCCGCTCAGGAAAATACCGTTTTCCACGATGTCCGAGTACAGTTCCGGCGGCGTTTGCTCCAACACCTGCTGGATGGAGGCCTCCAGGCGGGCGATGGACTTGTCCAGGCAGTGGGCGATCTCCTGATAGGGGATCAGGGCCTCGACCGGGTGGCCGGTCATCAGGTTGGGACCGCGGACCAGGAACGGTTCGGGCTCTTCCCCGTCCAGGTTGGGAATGACGGCACCCACGGCGATCTTGATTTTTTCGGCCGTGGTTTCACCCACCTTGATCACGTGCTGCTGGCGGAGGTAGTTCTGGATGTCGGCGGTGAATACGTCACCGGCGACGCGGATGGATTCCTGCTGGACGATGCCGCCCAGGGAGATGACGGCGATTTCCGTGGTGCCGCCTCCGATGTCCACCACCATGTTGCCCTTGGGGGCTTCCACATCCAGGCCGATACCCAGGGCGGCCGCCATGGGCTCGTAGATCAGATAGACATCCCGGCCGCCGGCATGCTCGGACGAGTCGCGGACGGCGCGGATTTCCACTTCGGTGGAGCCGGAAGGAATGCCCACCACCAGTTTGAGGTTGGGGGCGAAGAGGCTGTGGTGACGGGAATTCACCTGCTTGATGAATCCGCGGATCATCATTTCCGCGGCGTTGAAGTCGGCAATGACGCCGTCCCGGAGCGGACGCACCGTCTTGATGCCGGGATTGGTCTTTTCGTGCATCAACTTGGCCTTCTGGCCCAGGGCAATGCACTTGCCGGTATGGTTGTCGATGGCTACGATGGACGGTTCGTCCAGGGCGATCTGGTCATTCTGGAAAATGACGGTGTTGGCGGTCCCCAGGTCGATAGCCAGTTCTTGGTTAAGAAAACGAAAAGCCATTATGCTGAATTGTTTTTATTCTAATAACCTCCAAAATTACAAAAAATTATTATATTCGCGAAAAGAAGTTTGTCGGATGGACGGAAAAAAATATCTGATTGTTTCGGCGGGAGGAACCGGGACCCGGATGGGTTCGGCCCTTCCCAAACAGTTCCTGCTGCTGGACGGGGTGCCCATTTTGCGTCGGACCATCGAGGTTTTCTTGTCGGCAATCCCTGATATTCAGGTGGTTACAGTGCTTCCGGAGGCCCATGTCGATTACTGGCGGGACTATTGCATCCGGGAGAATTTCTTTTGTCCGCAGCGCCTGGTCAAGGGAGGCTTTACGCGGTTCCATTCGGTGAAAAATGCGCTGAAGCATGTCCCGGCCGATGCCGTGGTGGCCGTCCATGACGGCGTGCGTCCGCTTGTCACCCCCGGGAAAATCCGGGAACTTTTTGCCGCCGCCCAGGACGCTCCGGCCGTTATCCCCGTACTGCCGGTGACCGATACGCTCAAGGTGATCGACCGGAAAGACGGGAAACTGGTGAGCGCCGGCACGCAGATAGACCGAAGCCGCATTTTCGGCGCGCAGACCCCGCAGGTTTTCCAGGCGGCATCCCTCAAGGCCGCCTACGGACAGCAGTTTGACACGCTGTTCACCGACGACGCTTCCGTGGCCGAGCGATATGGTATACCGCTCACCTTCGTGGAAGGAGAGCGGTTCAATCTCAAAATCACCACCCCGGAAGACCTGATCCTCGCAAAGGCGATCCTGGAGGCTAGTCGCGTCCCGTGTACGTCGTCGATTTGAATTCTTTCACCCAGACCTGGCGCTCGATGGGCTCGTCCAGGGAAATCATGGTGTCCGTGGACTGGATGTAGGGAATCTTCTGGATCGTGTTCAGGAGCACTTCCATGAGGTGGTCATTGTCCAGGCAGTAAAGTTTGGCCAGGATGGCGTATTTGCCGGTTACAAAATGACACTCCACGATTTCCGGAATCTTTTTCAGGTTGGCGATCACCTCCGGATACTTGGTGGATTCGGACAGGGAAATGCTGACGTAGGCGCATACGTTGAGACCCAGGGCCTGCGGCTTCACCTGCAGACGGGACCCTGTAATGACGCCGTTGGCTTCCAGTCTTTTGTACCGCTGATGGATTGCGGCACCGGATACGCCGCACTCCCTGGCAATCTCCAGAAACGGCATGCGGGCATTCTTTACCAGGAACGAGAGAATTTTCTGGTCGATCTGGTCGATGTGATAAGTTGCCATTCGCTTTCAGTTTTTAACTAACCGATACAAATGTACAATTTTTTTTTAATTTTTACGCTTCCCTTTAAATTTTTTTGTAGGGCTCGAAGCGGCGATAATCGCTTGACAATCAGCCTCGGTCAAGTTTTCGGCAACGGTCCCTTTGGGTATCTTATAATTAGAAACCCCTTGTTTGATATAGGGGCCGAACCTTCCGTCGATCACTTTGATGTCTCCGAATTCGGCGATATAGGAAGGCCCTGCAGCGGCTTCTGAGACCGCTTCCCGGACGAGTCCGGCGCATTCCTCCAGGGTCACCTTGAGCGGGTCCATTCCCTTGGGAAGTTTCACATTTTTATCTCCGTACTTGAGATAGGGGCCGAACCGGCCGCGCGTAGCCACGATGTCAATCCCGTCCAACTGTCCTACGGTGCGGGGGAGTTCCAGCAGTTTCAGGGCCTCTTCCAGCGTAAGGGTTTCGATGAGTTGTCCCTTCCCCAGGGAAGCGCTCTGGCGGTTTTCACCCTCGCCCTTTTGCACGTAGGGGCCGAACTTGCCGAAGGCGGCGATCACCTTCTGTCCGTCCGGCGCGATGCCGATTTCCCGGCTGATCTTGCTGTAGTTGTGGTCGGCCAGGACTTGCTCCACGTGGGCATGGAAGGGTTTGTAGAAAGAGGCGATGGTTTCGTTCCACACCTTCCGGCCTTCGGCCACTTCGTCGAAGTCGGCCTCCACGTTGGCGGTGAAGTCGTAGTCCAGGATGTCGGTGAAATTCTCCACGAGGTAGTCGGTTACGATCAGGCCGATTTCCTGCGGCAGGAGTTTGCCTTTTTCGGCACCGGAGACCTCCGTTTTCTGGCTGGTTTTGATGCTGCCGCCCTTGAGCGTCAAGTTGGTGACTTTGAAAGACTTGCCTTCCTTGTCTCCCTTGACGGCATACCCTCTTCCGCGGGTGAGCGTATCCACCGTGGCCGCATAGGTGGAGGGCCGGCCGATGCCCAGTTCTTCCAGTTTCTTCACCAGCGTGGCTTCCGAATAGCGGGCCGGCGGCGCCGTATATTTGCACAGGGCCGACACCCCGTTTTC
>OCTX014512792.1_pt1 | contig 11323 bp, 8 predicted proteins | sample 1539691 | NCBI WGS metagenome assembly OCTX01 (sample SAMN02144231, study PRJEB22623) | gut metagenome | biome: sheep rumen | host: Ovis aries | place: New Zealand | reverse complement strand
TAGCGAGAAGATCTTTGAGCTCCTTGCTGAAAGGGGCATGACGCAGCGAGAATTTGCACAGAGGACCGGAATTTCGCAGAGCGCGATCAGTGACTGGAAACGGAAGAAGACTAATCCCTCTGCGGAGAAGATACTGGAAATCTGCAGCGTGCTGGCTGTATCACCTTACGAACTGCTGGCCGGAACGGCGGAAGGGGCCGGGAACGGCGTGGAGATGCAGTATATCGTGGTAGATAATATGTCCGAGGAGTATGCCTTCCTGAGGCGCTTTCACCGGCTTGAGGCATCGAAAAAGAAACGCCTTCTCGGATATCTCGATTCTTTGATAGATTAAATTAAAGTTTGGTATACCCCGGTTTTGTGCCGCGCTTCCGCGTTCCGGAAGAGCGCGGTGAAAAGCCGGGGTCTTTTTCTAAAGCGGGAGGATGGTTCACATATGTATCTTCTGAAGTTCCCCATGCATCCGGGTACATATTTCTACTCAAACGCGGACATTCATCGAGCGGAAAACTTCATAACTGTGCTGGACTGTGTCATGACTTTGTTCGACCGCTATGTGCCGGGCATACCCGGTCAGCCTCTGAATATCAGGATCGTAAGGAACGGAGAAAGTCCTGCCTGTTTTCGTACCATCAGGGAGATCCATCTGAACACTGAGCTTATGTACATATCTCAGGCGGCTTATCAGTTCGCGCACGAGCTGTGTCATATGAGGATACCGTTTTTCGTGGGTGAGGATCTTCGGTGGTTCGAGGAGTCAGTCTGTGAAATGGCGTCGCACTTTTTTCTGAAGAAGCTCTCCCTTGAGCTTGCAAATGAAAAATACAAGGACCACCCGGCTCTCCAAAGATACGCTCCGAAGTTCAGCGAGTACTCGGCACAGGTACTAAATGGCGCTAAGGAGGTGGATCTGACTTCGGAACTGCAGATGCGCAGGTTCACGCTCAACTGCTATCTGAGAGATGAGAATCTGTACGTCGCTAAATTACTGCTGCCGATCTTTGAAAGGAATCCCGGACTGTGGGAAGCTGTCCTCTATCTGGGACATGTGCCGTCGGGTTTCGGTGTGACCGATTCTCTTGAAATCTGGAAAACGACCGCCCGACATGAGGAGGAAGCGATCGAAGAAATCAGAGGTCTGTTCATTCAAAGTTTATGAAATCTTTCTTAAACTGAACCGCAAAATGCCAAAAAGAAGTGTGCCTATGATATAATTGACGGGCAGTGCGTGTAAGAAAGGTGTGAATATATGAATAGTAATGTGTCTCTTCTGGATACAAAAGAAGCTGCTGCCGGTAATGACCTGTCAGATATAGTGGAATATGAGACCGAACTTCCGAGAGCTGATGAAAAGGCCCCGGAAAAGAGGGACAAAAAGGAGACCCGGACCCTGCTGCGATACCTCGAGAACCACCTGGTCGATATGAACGTCGACAAATACGGACAGTCAACGCCGGAAGGGTATCTGAGGGAAATGCTGAGCCTTAAAGATGAACTCACAGATTTCCAGATGCTTATGATGCATTATGAATGCGCTATGTATGAGGTCCGGACAAAGATTGAAGTCCTGAACAGGGAACTGGCTCTGGTGCAGAACAGAAATCCCATCGAATCGATCAAGAGCAGGATCAAGACACCTAGAAGTATTTTTGAGAAACTTGACCGGAGAGGTATCGATTTTACCGTCCGCAATATCGAGCGTTACCTGCAGGATATTGCCGGGATACGCGTTATATGTTCGTTCATTGATGACATATACAAGCTGAGGGACTGTCTTATCCAGCAGGATGATATAGTACTGCTGGAGGAAAAGGATTACATAAGGTATCCGAAAGATAACGGCTACAGAAGTCTGCATCTGATCCTGGAAGTTCCGATTTATCTCACTTCAGGCAAGTATATGCTTAAGGTGGAGGTACAGCTCAGAACGATCGCGATGGATTTCTGGGCGAGCATCGAGCATAAGATGAAATATAAGCGAGATATTCCCAACGAAAAGTCAATCACTGAGGAACTTCACTATGTCGCCGGGATGATCAATCAGCTCGATAACAGGATGATGCAGCTCCGGGATAGGATTGACAATCCGTCATAAATATGTGAAATTTGAAACAATGCAACAGCAATGAGGCTGTATATGGCGGTTCATCGTGTATGTGCCGGCGTATACAGCTTTCTCTATGCGGGAGATGATAGTATGTTCAATTTTTTAAAAAGAAAAGCGAAGGCAGATCTTGAAGATCTTGTGAGCGCAATGGCTTACTCCAATAAGACGGGCGATTATTATTACCATAAGCCGTCTGAAGAGGTGGTGCTCAGGATAAATCCTGTCTTTTCCGGATTCACCGCAATGGGAGCCTATGTGGAGACGGATGACCTGGCGGCGGATATAAAGGCCAATCCTAAAGATTACATTCATGTGCCGGTGCTTGGTCTCAACGAGAATTACCGGATCATGGTGGGATTTACAGAAACTCTGTCCGAGGGGGAGGATAAAGAACGTCTCATGCAGATATTGAAGAGCTCATATCCTTTCAGGGCATTCGGCAGAGCGGTAAGCGCGCTCGGATTTTCCGATGACTATGAGAAGTACCGCCTTGACGCGATCCGGGATATAGCCGCCGAATGGTGCAGGGAGAACGGCTTGCGCTCGAAGTAATGACAAGAGTATAGTTTCATGTTATAATTGTGCATTATCTCAGCGGGAGAAGTCCCTGCTGTTCCTTTATCAGCAATTGAAAGCTTTGGCAAAGTGAGGACACTATGAAAGTAAAACTGCAGGATGTGGTGGATGGAATCCAGTATTCGAACGCGAAGTCTCAGTTCTTTTATTACACTGAGACCGGTGAAGTTGTCATGCTTATGGATTCGGTATACGGCATCGGTCAGGACAAAGCTCTGATGGCACAGATAGATGCCCACCCGGAATTATACCTGCCTCTTCCGAATGAGTATGAGGTGGATGAATATGGCATGATGGCGGACTTTGTGGATGAGGTCCGCGACGCGGCTGCAGCGGCAGCTCTCCTGCGCGCGCTTGATGACGATCACCCGGCGGGAGCATTTTCTGCTGTTGTGCGCGCATATGATCTGGATATACAGTGGAACTGTTTCCGGAACGACTGCTACGGCATGGTCGCCCGCGCGTGGTGCGAAGAAAACAACATAGAGTATGAGACGTGAGAGCGGTATAGAAGCCCGCATAGCCCGAACATGTACAGAGGAGAAACGGTATGGAAGTAAATGATGCGCTTTACGGACTAAAAAAACTGGCAAAGAAGGATCCGTCGGTAAGGAACGCGCTTCTTTCGACCAGACTTGCGGATAATCCGCTGAAGGAATTCTGTGATCTCAGTACATTCTACGGTTTTCCGCTGTATGAGATGGATCTTATCAGCGCGGGAGAAGATGCCTACGCCGCGATGCGGCGGAGTACGAACGGAGGTGGGGAGAATTCTCCGATGCTGCGCTGCGAAGACGATTATTATGAGATTTTCATGTCGGAAATCAGCTGAAGGGTCAGGCTGAGAATGCAGGGATTCTGTCCGGATTTATATCATCTGACGCTGCTGTGAATCCCGCATCAGGTCTCGTGGGGGAGACTCGAATAAAAGGAGTATAAATAATCATGCAGGATATTGATAAGGATAGCCCGGACCTTCGGCTGGAGGAGGGGAACGGTCGGGATGCGGCAAACAGCCGGGATCTGATTACTGAAGATGTCGTGCGAGGCATGTTCGGCGAGAACGGCGAGAATGTGAAGCTCCGCAAGAAGAGACAGAAAAGGCGCCGTACTATGCCTGACGGTGAGATACGAGATCCTTTTGAGAACATGGATCAGAAGCTTGAGGAAGAAAAGAGGCGCAGGGAAAAGGGAATCGATGTGCCGGATTTCGTACTCGACGGGCAGAAAAAGGCAGCCGTGAAAAAGAGAAAGAAATCTCTGCGGGAGAGACTTTTCAGAGGCAGAAAGAAAACGGCAGTAAAAAGGAGCAGGCGCAAAGCCCCGGCAGCTTATGAAGAAAGGCACGAGACTCCTGCTGATACAGAAGATATGATAAACATTGATGATATAAAAGAAAAAGTCAAAAATGATGATGGCAGGATGAGTACCTCCGGGTTCATTGTAGCTATGACTATCCTTATTGTGGGTATGTTCGCAATTGTGCTGGTGACATTTGCAATATCCCGAATGTCAAGGGCGGTCACCGGCGGATCCGACAGCTCCGCTTACGTGAGTACTGTCGAGACTTCCCGTGAACCCGCCGCGGAACCCGAATCCGAGCAGCCTGTAAGCGCGGCCGACAGGCTGAATGATCCTGACGTTGCGGCCGCTTTGGCCTACATGGCGTCCCCTGAAGAAGTGTCGGATGTATCAACGAGGGACATGTCCCAGTATCTGGATGAGATGCCGGGTGACAGCGAGGAAATTGTCAGGACCGAATCCGGCGTCCTCTACACATACGAGAGAATGGCCCGGGATCTCTATTACCTGACAGTTCGCTTCCCGGATCTCCTGACAGTCAATACGATCGGTTCCACTAAAGACGGCAGGGCCATATATGACGCTGTTATCGGCAATCCGAACGGGGCCAGCCATTTCATCATTGCGTACGCACAGCACGGCAGTGAGCATATTAATACCCAGCTTGCCATGCGTCAGATCGAGTATGTTCTTACGACGTGGACGAACGGAGGATCTTACGGAGATAAGACTTTTAGTGATATCTTTTCAAATGTATGTTTCCACATCATCCCGATGGCCAACCCGGACGGAGTGACGATCGCTCAGCTCGGCGTTGACGGTCTTCGAACGGAGGCAGCCAGAACAGTCGTTAATCTGTGCTATGAACTCGATAAGGAACACGGGAAAGTATACGGGTCTTTTGAAGATTATGAGGCTAAATTCAAGGCCAATGCCAACGGTGTTGATCTGAATAAGAATTTCAATGCCGGCTGGGAGGAGATGGATAATAACGTGAACTATCCGTCGACAGACGGATACAAAGGGACCGGTGCCGTCAGTGAGCCTGAAACACGGGCGATCGTGTCTCTGGCAGAGACTTATCCGATCTCAGCGGTCATAGGAATTCACTCGCCGGGCGATCGAATCATATGGAACTATGGCGCGGAGGGCGATGTCCTTGGTGCCGGTAAGAATCTGGCCGAGACGCTGAAGGCCCTCACAAGGTATGGTATGGTCGAGGAATCCCATTATACAAAGAGGGTCGCCGGCGGCATGGCAGAGTATTTTGTATCGGAGCGGAATCTCCCGGCTCTCTCGATTATGACGGGCGGGGGAACACTTCCTGTCGCCATGTCCTATTTCGCTGATATTTTTGGACGGAATCTTAACGTGATTCCCGCGATTGCCTACCTCTACGATATGCCGACAGACGATGAGATTGCAGCAGCAGCGGCTGAAGCGGCAGCGGCAGCTGCGGCAGAGACGGTGACTGAGGAGCATGATCACGATGAGAATGGGTATGATGTGTATGAAGAAGAACAGGATGCGAATGACGAGAATGAAGACGACGGCGGGGATTATTATTACGACGATTACGGAAACAGGGAATATTATTGATTAAATACCGAAAAAGATGACCAATAATATTGAAGTCCGTGTTTTTTTCAGCTATTATGGTCTCAGCATTGCGAAAAGCATGCAGCATTAATCTGATATCAGAACTTTTTCAAGGAGGAGTCTAATGCTTCAGGAGATTATTGATGAATTGTCACAGTACACAGATGTTCCGCCGGAACAGATTAATGAGGATTCTAACCTGATCGACGACCTTGAGCTCAATTCATTTGATGTCCTCACAATTGTTGCGGATTTTGAGGACCAATATGGGATATCTATCCCGGATGAGCAGATCATGGAATTCCACACTGTCAGGGACGTAGAAGAGTTTTTGGAGAAGAATAAATGAAAGCGTATCCGATATACGAACTGACGCAGGTTACGAGCCTGCGTCATTTAATTGACTTAAGAGCTGACGAGAATCCTAACGGCACCGCCTTTTTTTATACCGGAGATGACGGCAGTGTAAAAACCGTATCTTACAGCAGGTTCCGGGATGATGTTGCAGCCTGCGCGACATATTTTATGTCCCAGGGATACCGGGAAGGCGCCCACATTGCGCTTCTCGGTGTGAATTCATATGAGTGGCTGGTCACTTTCTTTGCCGTCTGTAACAGCGGCAATGTGATCCTGCCCATGGACGCCAGGCAGCCTGTCGAGAATACAATGAAGCTTCTCGTCTCAGGCGACTGTACGACACTTGTGTATTCGAAGGAATTTGCTCCGGCTATGCCCGCGTTTGCCGCAAGTATCCCGGGATTTAAAGGCTTCCCGATGACGGAGTCGGATTCCTGGATCGCTGAAGGTGAAAAGCTGATTGCGGCAGGGGATCATTCATTTGCGGAATATGAACTGGATGTCGACAGGATGTGCGCTCTTGTATTTACATCCGGTACGACCGGAGTTCCGAAGGGCGTTATGCTCAGCCAGAAGAACATCGCGTCGAATATCAACCAGGCATGCGGAAACTATTGTCTTGAAGGCCCCGGCCTGTCCCCGCTTCCCATGCACCATATGTTCGGCCTCGTTGTTGGTCATCTCATGGTGTTCAATTATAATAAGCCCTGCTATATCGTCACAAATATGAGAAATATCATGAAAGATATGCAGATCGCTAAGCCAAGGTGTCTCTTTGTAGTACCTATGATCATAGAGACATTTGCCAAGCAGTTCAGGAACCTCGGCAAGAGAGCGGGCGGACAGATCACACCCGAGATGGTCAAGAGTGCATTAGGCGGCAATCTCTGTGACATAATCTGCGGAGGGGCGCCGCTCATGCCCATGTACGTGCAGATGTTCCGCCAATTCGGTATTAACCTGCTGAATGGCTACGGCATTACAGAGTGCTCGCCTGTCCTGGCCGTGAATCGTGTCCATGATTACCTTGACGGCTCGGTAGGCCCGGTCCTTCATGGCTGTGAAGTCAGGATCGACGAGGATGGAGAGATTCTGGTCCGTGGAGATAACGTCATGCTCGGCTACTACAAGATGGAGCAGGAGACGGAGGAAGCCTTTAAGGGCGGATGGTTCCATACGGGAGACATCGGCAGAATAGATGACCATTATCTTATTATCACAGGCCGGACTAAGAATCTGATCATCACTTCGAGCGGCGAGAATGTTTCGCCGGAGGAGCTCGAGGACAAACTGCTTGCGGATCCTGCGGTAGCGGAGGCGATTGTCTATGAAAAAGACAATGTTCTTGCGGTCCAGATCTACCCGGAACCGGAAGCACACGCTCCGGAAGAATATTTTAAAGCTCTGCTCGATACTGTGAACAAGGGCGAACCGGTCTATCGTCAGATGAAAAAGCTCATCGTGAGAACAGAGCCGTTCACGCGTAATTCCACAGGCAAGATCATCAGGGCGCTGATTAATTAAATACAGAACAGAATCGATACCTGACGGGGGCCGCTAATGTGGCTCCCGTTTTCAATGAAAATGATGCCTGTGCCGGCTCGCAGGGAAGGATATGCGTTTTTCGATGAAGATGATGCTTGTGCCAGAACTTGATGCTTCGTACCAGCCTGTCTGAATAGTTATTTAGCCTGCCAAAAAAGTACTGTAAAAGAAGATTTGTTAATTACAATTTGAACAATTTACGGTATACTTGTACTTAGTATGGGATAATTCCGCAGAATTTGCGGTTCTTATAATTATTGAAACCCGGAGGCGTAAAAAATGGCGAATACACTTATTCTTTATGATGGAAAACTGAGTTCAACTGAGCGGGTCGCAAACAGTCTCGGCATGATTATCGGGAATGTCTGCATAGCTGAAATCTCAGAAGCTCCGGAGGATATTTCCCCGTATGACGGATTCTGCTTCATTTTTAATTTTTACGGAGCCCTGACAGCGGGAAAGACGCGTCAGTATCTTACCGCGCACAGAGAGGCAATGGTCGGAAGACGCATTGCTCTTGTGGGGATGGGATTCTCGGATAACGGTTTCACAAAGTATGTCGTCGACATGGAAGACGCAGTTGGGGAAGGAATCTCTATCACAGGCATGTTCATAAGTGATGAGAACCAGGTATTTGAGAGCGGTTTCCAGATCGCCAGAATGTTCCGCGCGCCGTGGAATGAGATGGATCCGGATGAACTTACGAGCATTATCGATGATTTCATCAAAGCGCATACGACACTTGCGCTGGCTACGGCAGGCAAGGGGAATGTAAGGTGCACTCCGCTGGAGTACATTTATCACGACGGGGTATTCTATATTGTCACCGAGGGAGGTCTCAAGTTCAGGAGTCTTCTTTCAAATGATGATATCTCCGCCGCCATATTCGAGCCCTATGACGGGTCAATGGATCACATCTCCGGCCTTCAGTTCTCCGGCAAGGCTGTGATCGTTGAGCGCGGCAGCGATGAGTACTGGGAGGTGCTAGGTCAGAAACATGTTACAAGAGAGGCGTGCGAGAATCTTCCTGTAGAATTGTTTATTGTGAGGATCGTCCCCCTGCGATATGAGTTCCTTTGCTCAAAATTCAACGAGGACGGATACGACGCAAAACAGTTCGTCAACACAAGGTTTGCCAAGCAGCGCTGGGAGGACGGAGTCGCATTTGCCAAAGAGACAGTTGACCATGAGGCTGTAGCGCGCCGGGAAATGGCAGAGAAGGCTGCCGCGGCTGAGAAGGCAATTGAGGAGAATAAGAGAAGCATCAGCTTCACGGAAATTCAGACAGTCAGGAAGCCTTATGATTCCAGTGACATTGAGGCCCTTCTGAAAGAAGCGGAGGAGCCTTCTGATGAGGTCCGCGCCGAACTGCCGGAGTCCGCGGAAATTGAGCAGAAAGCAGGAACGGACTACTATCCGGACAACGATGAAGCTGCGGATGCGGCTGAAATGAGCGATTCTGATGAGATTTCAGATGATTTAGATGATGACTTCGACGATGATTTAGCCGACGACTTCGACGATGATCTGGGTGATGACCTTGACGATGATCTGGATGATGACCTTGACGATGATTTTGAAGACGATTTCGACGATGATTTAGAAGATGATGAATTCGAGGACGATTACGAGCCGGATGGATTCGAAGATGAATACGAGGAAGAACCTGTCCGTGAGATCACTAAGGCATCCGGTGAAATTGATATTGAAGAGCTTCGCAGGCTGATGGAGGAAGATGAGAATAAAGAATCTTCCGGTGACTACACATTTGCTGACGATGATGAGTCGGACGACGAGTATGAGGAAGATGAATACGCGGAGGATGAGTACGAGGACGACGAGTACGAAGAAGACGAGTACGAAGACGACGAATACGAAGACGACGAATACGATGATGAACTCGAAGACAGCGGAAAGAGAACCGGCAGGGAAAAGAAAGGGGGCTTCAGTCTGAAGAATTTCCTGGCGGGAGCGTTCGGCCGCAGAAAGACCGTCAAAGAGGATGAGTACGAAGAGGACGAATACGAAGAGGACGAGTACGAAGAGGACGAATACGAAGACGACGAGTACGAAGACGACGAGTACGAAGACGAGGAACTGGACGAGTATGAAGACGATGAGTACGAGTTTGATGATTCGGATGATTCGGACGAATACGAAGACGACGAGTACGAAGACGAGAAACTAGACGAGTACGAAGATGAAGGGTACGAGGAGGATGAGTCATACGAGTACGAAGATGAAGAGTACGAGGAAGATGAGTCAGACGAGTCTGGAGACGAAGAGTACGAGGAGAATGAATCAGACGAATATGAAGATGAAGAGTATGAGGAGAATGCATTAGACGAGTACAAAGAAGACGCAGAGCATGCACTGGATGCGCATGTAAGCTCCGAGGAAGTAGCTGAAGAGACAGAGATACCTGCGGCTGAGGAAGCAGCTGAAGAGACAGAGACGCCTGCGGCCGAGGAAGCGGCTGAGGAGACAGAGGCACCGGCAGCTGAAGAAGTGGCTGCGGAGGAAGTCTCTCCGGAAACAGACGGAGCATCGGATGAAGATGAAGACCAGCCGGAAGCCGTGCTTGCCTATAATGTACAGGACGCAATCGAAAAGATACGCCGCAATATGGCAGGTGTGAAAGCTGAACAGACAGAGACGTACGCAGTTCCTGAGCTCGCGAAAACCGATGTGGACATGACTGAAGTCGTGCAGGCCGAAGATCTGACACTCGATGAGGATGAGATTGCCGAGAAATACGGCAACGGTCCTGATATTGAGGGCGACTTTGATATGCTTGACGAGGATAATACCTATGATCTCTTTGAGACCGAGACCGATACGGAAGAGACCTCGGAAGAGCCGGACGGCGAGAAGACAAAGGCTGACTGGGAAGACGCGGAGAAGCGTGTATCCAGCTTCAGACAGATATTCAGCTATCGAAATGAGATGGAAACTGAAGAAGCGACAGAAGAACAGAACGGAGGCTCATCTGATTCATTTTCTGACGAAGACGAGGAGTTTGAAAAGCTCTTTGGTTTCAGAAATACCAGCATCTATGAAGATGACGAGACAGATTTCGACCGGGGAAGGAGTTACGGACGTACAAGATTCGACGACGACGATGATTTTGAATATGACGACGAGTATTCCTATGATGACGACGATGACGTCCTGACAGATGATGAACTCGATGAGCTCGCCGACGACGAGGAGGATACTCCGGAACGCGGAAAGAAGAAAGGCGGCTTTTTCTCAAAGAATCCGTTTGCGGGTCTTGCGGGTCTTTTCAGCGACAAAAAGAAGTCAGGAAAAGAAGAATATGAGGACGATGAGGATTCCGAGTATGATGAGTACGAGGACGATGAGGATTCCGAGTATGACGAGTACGAGGACGATGAGGACGCCGGGTATGACGAGTACGAGGACGATGAGGACGCCGAGTATGACGAGTACGAGGACGATGAGGACGAACTTCCGGACTTTGAGGACGCTGTAAAGAGCCCCGCAGTCAGCGATAATAAGGCAGTAGGTACGGAGAAAGAAGATGCGGAGTTCGAGGAGATCCCGTCTGCTGAATATGTGGTCGATGAAGTCGATTTCACAGAATTGGGAGGCAACGATGAGGATGAAGACGATGGCCTCGAAGACGTAAAGGAACTTCCGCGGGAAGAGTCTCTTGAAGGTGCTGAATACGAGGGAGAAGACGATCTCACTCTGGATGATGAGTACGAGGAAGAAGACGATCTTGCTCTGGATGATGAGTACGAGGAAGAAGACGATCTCGCTCTGGATGATGAGTACGAGGAAGAAGACGATCTCGCTCTGGATGATGAGTAC
>OCTX012280149.1_pt1 | contig 11323 bp, 4 predicted proteins | sample 1539691 | NCBI WGS metagenome assembly OCTX01 (sample SAMN02144231, study PRJEB22623) | gut metagenome | biome: sheep rumen | host: Ovis aries | place: New Zealand | reverse complement strand
GAAGGCGTGGTTCCGCCAGCGGCTGGCCTTCCTCGACCAGCAGTGGCAGTATGACACCACGAGCAGCGTGCGCCACCTGAAGGGCTACTTCGACCTCGACGTGGTTGTGGCGCCAGCGGGCCCGTCGGCGCTCACCGTCGTCGTCAGTGCCGACCGTTCGCTGCGCCGCGTCGATGTGTGCTCGCTCAGCGGACGGCTGCTGGCCTCGCGGCGTGTGGCTGGTGGCGGCAGCACCCTCACCCTGAGCTGTGCACGCCAGCCCTGCATCGTGGTGTGCTATGCTGCCGACGGTTCATACATCACGCGCAAGATTAGCGGCTGAGGCATTTGCCTCAGCCGCCCCTTTTGTTCTCGTTTGTATTTGTCTCGTTTCTAAATGTCTCATCGGGGCGTTTTTATTTGTCTCATGCTTGTTTTTTCGTTTCTTTTTGTCTAATTTTGCAGTGCCAAAACTAACAAACGCGAAGAAACATGAGAAGAATACGTTTTCGCTACATCATTATTATTGTCAGCTGCCTGCTGCTGTTTGCCTCGGTTCCGGCTTATGGCACCAGTGGCACGCTGTACGGCACTGACAAGATGTCGAACAGCACCATCAACTGTGTCACGCAGGATGCCTACGGCTTCATCTGGGTGGGCACCGACTACGGTCTGAACCGCTTCGACGGCTATCAGTTTGTGAAGTATTTCACCCACCAGCGCGACACCACGTCGCTGGTGAGCAACGAGGTGACGGCGTTCCTCGTCGACGGCCGCGGCCGTCTGTGGGTGGGTTGCCGCAAGGGTCTGGTGCGCTACGACTATGCCACCGACGCCTTCCAGCGCTACGCCTTCCCCGAGGGTGCGGAGCCGCGCGTGGTGAGCATGGTCGAGGACGCCTCGGGCAACATCTTCATAGGCACGTCGGGCTACGGCCTGTACGCCATCCGCACCGGCACTGACCAGGTGGTGCAGCCCGAGGGCTTCACCCGCCAGTATGTCGACAACTTCGTGAGCCGCATCTTCATCGACGACCGCCAGAACCTGTGGTGCGGCGGCGTGGAGTCGACGCTGACGTGCTACGGCATTGACGACCTGCACCCCGCCTACGTGAACGACTACCTGACGGAGTGCGGCCCCGTGGTGCGCTTCCTTCGGCTCGACGGCCGCGGCTTCTACGTGGTGTGCATGTACGGCATCCTGTACTACGACTACCAGCGCGGCCAGCTGCAGCCCATTGACGACAACAAGTTCATCAGCCAGCAGAATGTGTCCATTCGCCATGCCTGTGCCGACGCCCTGGGCAACGTCTATTTGGGCACGTCGGGCCAGGGCCTGATGATGCTGGCCCGCGACAGCCACACGCTGACGCAGGTGCAGAGCATCGATGCCTCGTTCAACCTGGCCTCGGCCAACGTGAACTACATCTTCGAGGACAACAGCCACAACCTGTGGGTGGGTTGCAACAAGAAGGGCCTGTACCAGCTGCGCTACACGCAGAGTGCCTTCACCTCGTGGCAGCTGTCGGCCCAGGGCTACCGCCTGGGCAGCAACGTGTCGTCAGTGGCTCCCGAGTCCGACGGCCAGGTGCTGTGCGTGGTGCAGAAGTACGGCATCTTCCGCTTCGGTGCCGACGGGCGCGTGACGGGCCAGCTGCGCTGCCCCGAGGGTGCCATGCGCCTGTACCGCGACTGGCAGCAGCGCTACTGGCTGGCCACTGAGAACGCGCTGTACGAATACGACCCTCAGCACGAGACGGCGCAGCAGCGCCTGAAGGTCGACGGCTGGGGCGTGTCGTGCATTGCCGACGATGCCAGCCACCAGCTGTTCATGGGCGTCGACGGCCAGGGCCTGCTCATCTACGACCTGCTGACGGGCCAGCAGCGCTCGTACAGCATGTACGACGAGGACCAGCCCAACGGCACGGTGGTGAACAACTGGATCCGTGCCTTCTGCTACGACAGCCACGGCCTGCTGTGGATAGGCAGCGTCGACGGGCTGGGCTGCGTGGATCCCCGCGACGACAACTTCCGCGTCTTGGGCTGGGACATACAGTTCAAGGGCTACAAGTGCTACGCCATCTACGAGCAGCCCGACGGCAACATGCTCATAGGCACCGAGGCCGGCATCTACGTCTACGACCGCTCGTCGGGGCAGTTCTCGCTGTTCCCCGGCTCGGAGGAGATGCAGAACAAGAGCATATATAATATTGTGGGCGACCAGGCCGGGGGCCTGTGGATGAGCACTGCCGACGGCATCTGGCACTACGACCCTCGGCGCAAGACCTTCACCAGCTACGTCACCGACGACGGGCTGGCCATGCACGAGTACGTCATCGGTGGCCGCATCGTCTACCCCGACGGCCGCATCCTCTTTGCCAACTACGACGGCATCACCACCTTCTACCCCCACGAGGTGAAGGAGACGAGGCCGCAGTTGGGTGCCGTCTGCCTGACGCGCTTCACCGCCGGCGAGCAGCGCATGGACTGCCGCCAGCGCCGCTTTGAGCTGGCCAGCGACGACAACACGTTCCACATGGAGTTCTCGCTGCTCGACTTCCGCAAGAACGCCAACACCACGTTCCTCTATCGCATCAACGACGGCGAGCAGTGGTCGGCCATCCCCGACGGCACGAACCTGCTGTCGTTCAACAAGATGAAGCCCGGCACCTACAACATCGAGGTGCAGGCCAAGGAGCGTGGCGGCGGACAGTCGGTACAGTCGTGCCGCGTCACGGTGGTGGTGCGCCCGCCCTGGTTCCAGACGCCCTTGGCCTATACGCTCTATGCGCTGGGCCTGCTGGGCCTGCTCTTCCTGGTGGGCTACACCTACCGCCGCCGCACCCGCGAGCAGATGGAGGAGTCGAAAATGCGCTTCCTCATCAACGCCACGCACGACATACGGTCGCCGCTGACGCTCATCATGGGGCCGCTGAAGAAGCTGAAGGGAAAGGTGGCTGCCATGGGCGAGACCGCCGACGCCACCGAGATGAACCACTACCTGGGCATCATTGACCGCAACGCCCAGCGCCTGCTGCAGCTGGTGAACCAGATTCTTGACGAGCGGCGCATTGACAAGAACCAGCTGCAGCTGCACTGCCGCGAGACGGAGATGGTGGGCTTCGTGGCCGGACTCTGCAAGATGTATGAATACAATGCCCATGAGCGCAACATCGGCTTCCGCTTCGACCACGAGGGCATCGACCAGCTGACGGCCTGGGTGGACCGCTCGCAGTTCGACAAGGTGGTGACCAACCTGCTGTCGAATGCCTTCAAGTACAGCTACGACGGCGGCGAGGTCGTCGTGCGCCTGTCGCAGACGGTGCAGGACGACGTGCCGCAGATGCGGCTGGAGGTGCTTGACGAGGGCATCGGCTTCAAGGGCGAGAAGACGGAGCGCCTCTTCGAGCGCTTCTACCAGGGCAAGAACTCGCGCAACATACAGGCCGAGGGGTCGGGCATTGGCCTGAACCTGAGCCGCAGCATAGTGAAGCTGCACGGCGGCGCCATTCGCGCCTACAACCGTACCGACGGCAAGCGCGGTGCCTGCCTGGAGGTGCTGCTGCCCCTGGGCAACAAGCACCTGAAGCCCGAGGCCATCGACAACGGGCAGGAGGAGCGCATAGCCGACGACAACCCGCGCCGACGCCAGCCCACGCAGAGCTACCGCATACTGGCCGTAGACGACGACAAGGAGATACTGCAGTACATCAAGTCGGAACTGGGGGCCTGGTACCGCATCGACACCGCCGCCAACGGGCGCGACGCGCTGAAGAAGCTGTTCGCAGGCGGCTGCGACCTGGTCATCACCGACATCATGATGCCCGAGATGGACGGCGTGCAGCTGCTGAAGAGCATCAAGGGCACGCCCCAGCTGAGCGACATACCCGTCATACTGCTCACGTCGAAGACCGAGGTGAGCCACCGCCTGGAGGGCATACGCAACGGAGCCGACTCGTACATAGCCAAGCCCTTCACCATCGACGAGCTGCACGTGCAGGTGGACAACCTTATTAATAATGTGCGGCGGCTGCGCGGCAAGTTCTCGGGCGCACTCAGCCAGAAGGACAAGGTGGAGGACATACATGTGCAGGGCAACGACGAGCAGCTCATGGAACGCATAGTGAAGGTGGTGAACGAAAACCTGAACGACCCCAACTTCAACGTGCAGCAGCTCATCGACGAGGCCGGCGTCAGCCGTGCGCAGCTACACCGGAAGATGAAGGACATCACCGGCGTGTCGGCTGCCGACTTCATACGCAACCTGCGGCTGCAGCAAGCCGAGCGGCTCATACGCGAGCGGAAGGTGAACGTGACGCAGGTGGCCTACACCGTGGGCTTCAACAACCAGTCGCACTTCTCAACCATCTTCCGTAAATACTACGGCATGACACCCACTGAGTACGCCGAGAAACACGCCAACGACTGAGCGTCGTTTCTGCATCTCTCATACACCGACATTGAGACAAAGTGAAACGTCTCAGATACAAATAGCAACGAGACGTATTGAAATAATGCCTATCTTTGCAGCAGCATTATCTTCATTATCAACTAACAACAATGTCTATGAGAAAGAACAGAAAAACATTCATCGCGCTGGGTGTCTGCTCCCTGATGGGGCTATGGTGCACCCCGCAGGCGTTGTGGGCAGAAGAGGGCACCCTGCCGGGAGCCGATGCTGTGCAACAGACAAAGAGAGTGACGGGCACCATCAGCGACTCGCAGGGCCCGCTCATGGGAGCCACCGTACAGGTGAAGGGCACGTCGCTGGGAGCCGTCAGCGACCTCAACGGCAACTTCGTGCTCGACGCCCCCGCCGGAGTCACGCTCGTCTTCTCATACGTGGGCTACGAGCAGCAGCAGGTGAAGCTGGGCAGCCAGACGCGCCTGAACATTATTCTTAAGGAGGACGGACACGCGCTGAACGAGGTCGTCGTCATCGGCTACGGCAGCCAGCGCCGCGAGACCGTCACCGGATCAGTGGCCAACATCGGCGGCGAGAAGCTGAACCAGATAGCCGCCACCAACGCCGCACAGGCCCTGCAGGGCCGCGTGGCAGGCGTGCTGATGACGCAGACCAGCTCGCAGCCGGGCGCAGAGATGCAGATACGCATACGCGGACAGCGCTCGCTGAACGCCAGCAACGACCCCCTCATCGTGCTCGACGGAATACCCTTCATGGGAAGCCTGAGCGACATCAACCCCGCCGACATCAAGTCGATGGACATACTGAAGGATGCCTCGGCAACGGCCATCTACGGCTCCAGAGGCGCCAACGGCGTCATCATCATCACCACGTCGAAGGGAGCACAGGGGGCACCGGCCAAGGTGAGCTACAACGCCTACGCAGGCTTCAAGAAGGTGTTCCACAAGTACCCCATGATGAACACCGCGCAGTACATGAAGATGCGTAACTATGCCGGACTGTACACCAACGCCCTCGACGAGGACGAGAACGTGGACACCGACTGGCAGGACCTGTTCTACAAGACGGGCCTGACGCAGAGCCACGACGTGAGCGTCAGCGGCGGCACACTGGGCGGCAGCTACAGCTTCGGGGCTGGCTACTACCACGACGAGGCCGTGGTGCCCACACAGGGCTACGACCGCTACAGCGTGCGCGGAAACTTCGACCAGAAGGTGGGCGACTACTTCCGCTTCGGACTCTCCACCAACACCAGCTACCGCGAGACCCGCGGCTCGAACGTCGGACTGTACAACGTGCTGTCGAAGACGCCCATGATCAACCCCTACAATGAGGACGGAACGCTGAAGCGTACCGCCAGCATGCCCCTCGACGAGCAGTACATCTGGACGCGCGACCGCCTGGAGGACTTCGAGGACATCTACCTGAACGAGAACAAGGGCATAGGCACCTATAACACCCTCTTCGGCGAGGTGACATGCCCCTGGGTGGAGGGACTCAGCTACCGCATCAACATCGGCCTGAACGCACGCACCTCGAAGAGCGGAGCCTTCACCGGGACGGGCATCAACGCCACCAATGCCAACGAGCCTAACTCGGCATCGGTGCGGCAGACCATCACGAAGAACTGGGCCGTGGAGAACATCGTGAACTACGACCGCATGTTTGGCGAGAAGCACCACCTGAACCTCACCGGGCTGTACAGCGCCGAGCGCACCTTCTTCGAGCAAAACTACATGTCGGGACGCGACGTGCCGGCCGAGTACTTCCAGTACTTCCAGATAGGCGCCGCACAGGCCGACCTCGCCGTCGACCCCTCGCAGCAGAGCTACTGGGAGAGCGGCCTCATGAGCTGGATGGGACGCGCCATCTACACCTACGACAACAAGTACATGGCCTCGGTGGCCTTCCGCAGTGACGCCTCGTCGCGCCTGGCCAAGGGCCACCAGTGGCACACCTACCCCGCCGTGTCGGTGGGATGGAACATCGCACGCGAGAGCTTCATGGAGAAGGCCACATGGGTGGACAACCTGAAGCTGCGCGTGGGCTACGGAGAGACCTCGAACCAGAGCATCGACCCCTACAGCACGCTCGGAGCACTCTCCACCAAGTTCACCAACATGGGCACCAACATGCTCACCGGCTACTACGTCAGCACACTGCCCAACCCCGAGCTGGGATGGGAGTACTCGTCGACCTGGAACTTCGGTCTTGACTACTCGCTCTTCAGCGGACGACTCTACGGTACACTGGAGTACTACGTGCAGAACACCCACGACCTGCTGCTGTCGGTGAACCTGCCCCCGACGTCGGGCGTAGGCAGCTACATGGCCAACGTGGGCAAGACGCGCAACAAGGGCTTTGAGTTCTCGGTCAACGGCATCATCCTCGACGACTACAACGGCTGGACATGGGAGGCCGGACTGAACCTCTACGCCAACCGCAACGAGCTGGTGGAACTGGCATCGGGCAACAAGGAGGACGAGGCCAACCGCTGGTTCGTGGGACACCCCATCGACGTCATCTACGACTATAAGAAGATAGGCCTGTGGAACGAGGCCGACAACAAGACCTTCACACTCGACGACGGCACCACCACCACGCTGCTCGACGTGCTGGAACCCGGCGGAAACCTCGGCATGATCCGCGTGGAGTACACCGGCGAATACGACGAGAAGGGCATGCCCAAACGCCAGATCAACACCGACGACCGCCAGGTGATGGACATGGAGCCCGACCTCGTGGGCGGATTCACCACCACCGTGGGATGGAACCACTTCGACCTGAACGTCATCGGAGCCTTCCAGATAGGCGGCAAGCTCGTGTCGGCCATACACAGCAGCAACGGATACCTGAACATGCTCAGCGGACGCCGCGGACAGCTCGACGTGGACTACTGGACCGAGGAGAACACCGGTGCCAAGTACCCCAAGCCCGGAGGCATCAGCAGCAACGACAACCCCCTCTACGGCTCGACGCTCGGCTACTTCGACGCCAGCTACCTGAAGATACGTACCATCACGCTGGGCTATAGCTTCGACCACTTCAAGCCCCTGAAGAACCTCGGCATCAGCCGCCTGCGTGCCTACGCATCGGTGCAGAACCCCTTCGTGCTCTTCTCGCCCTACAACAACGAGTGCGGGCTCGACCCCGAGACCAACTCGCTCAGCAACAACAGCGGAACGATGGCCGTCACCATGGACGGATACAAGGGAGCACACAAGATTCCCGTCATAGGCTACAACACGCCCTCTACGCGTAACTTCATCTTCGGTCTTAACTTAACCTTCTAAACCAGCTCACGATTATGAAAGCAACATATCATTTCCTCATCGCAGGTACACTGTGCTGCGCTGCCGGCGCAGCCCTCACCTCCTGCAGCGACGTGCTCGACGAGCAGCCACGCACCATCTACGACCCCAGTTTCTTCGAGACGGACAAGGGCATCGACGGCGGACTGGCATCGCTCTATGCCAACCTGCGCAATGTCTACGGCAACGGATACTACCTGAACATCTGCGAGACGGGTACCGACGAGTACACCTACGGACAGAGCGCCGACGCCAACTTCAAGGACGCCGACTTCTCGGGAGCCGGAACCCTCACCGCCAGCAGCAGTCGCAGCGACGTGCTCTGGGGCGGAACCTTCACCTTCATCAACACCGCCAGCGGCATCATCGAGAATGCCGAGAAGGGTGGGGTGGACGTGGCCAAGATTGCCGAGGCACGCTTCTTCCGCGCCTTCTACTACTTCAACCTGGTGCGCACCTTCGGAGGCGTGCCCCTCGACTTCGGCTCCGGCGAGCTGCGCTTCAACGCCACGCCCAGCCGCACCAGCGTGCGCAACACCGTGCCCGAGGTGTACACCAAGGCCGTGTTCCCCGACCTGAAGACCGCCGTCCAGGACCTGCCCGACGAGCCCCGCACCACGGGTGCCGCCACCAAGACCGTGGCCCGCAAGTTCCTGGCCGAGGCATACCTCACCTACGCCTGGTGGCTGCAAAACCCGAAGAATATCCCCACCTATCCCGAGTGCCAGCGCACCGATCCCGACGGCCACGACGCTGCATGGTACTTCCAGCAGGCTTACGACGTGGCCATTGAGGCACTGCGCAACCCTGGGCCCTACGGCCTCTGCGACACCTACTACGACGTGACACGCTACACCAACGACCGCAACAAGGAGATGCTGCTCTATGCCGACCATACCACGGAGAGCGCACAGTACAACGGCATGAGCGAGAGCGGATCGTCGTGGGGCTACGCCGGTGGCTCCTCGCCCGACAACTTCGCTGGCTGGATGGCCAACTGGAACTATCCCAACCTGCAGATGCAGAGCGACAAGAAGACGTGGATCAACCCCGTGCAGCGCGAGGCCATACAGCCCCTGGGACGCCCGTGGATTCGCATGGCTCCGACCATCGATGCCATTGAGAACTTCACCGACAAGCAGAAGGACTCGCGCTACGACGCCACCTTCACCACCGTCTACCATGCCAACTGGGAGGTGGGTGCCAACGCCGACATAGCGTATGTCATTGGCAACGGCGGTCAGCCCATACAGCGGGGCGAGGTGGTGTTGCGCTTCCTCGACGAGGAGCCCGCCACCCCCGTCAGCTACAGCACCAAGAGCCGTGAGCACGGACAGATAGGTGCCGGCACACTCGACGGCTACAAGGAGTACGTCATCAACCCCGAGGCCATCAGCCGCCTGCGCTTCCCCGGACTCTACAAGCTGGGCATGTACCCCCTGGAGACCCTCTCCACTGACGGCAAGCGCCAGCTGGGCTCGCCCAACGGCCCCATCTCGCGCCCGTTCAACATTGCCAAGTTCTCTGAGTTCTACCTCATCGCCGCCGAGGCTGCCGTGAAGGGTGCCACCGCACAGCAGGGCTACAGCGCCCGCGAGCTGCTGAACGTGCTGCGTGCACGCGCCGGCAAGTGGACACACCGCGTGAACGGAGTATCGCAGTACTGCGAGGACTACAGCGCCGACTACAGCGCCGACCTCACCGCCGCCACGCCCCAGACTATCACCATCGACTACGTGCTCGACGAGCGCATGCGCGAGCTCTTCGGCGAGGGCTACCGCTGGTTCGACCTCACCCGCACGCAGACCTGGGAGGAGAAGGCCGGCACGTACCGCATCTGCGGTTCGAAGGCTACCGACGTGACGCCCGAGACCGTCAGCCGCAGCATTGCTGCAGGCAACTACCTGCGCCCCATTCCGCAGACCACCATCGAGGCCTTCGAGATGAGCGACGAGGAGCGGGCCGCCTATCAGAACCCTGCATACAGACAGTGATGAGCATGTCGGCACACAGACATCTGACCATCATCATCGGGCTGGTCCTTTCGTGTACGGCCCTGGCGGGAGGAAACTCCCGCCTGTGGCTGCGCTTTGACCGCCCTGACGGACAGCCCCCGACGACCCTCGCGGTCGTCGGGGATTCTGCCCTTGATGCCGGCCAGCGTACAGTCCTTCAGGCGGCGGAGTCAGAACTGAGGCAGTATTGGACGGGCGACCCCGTCATGCTGCAGCTGCATGGCCCGCACCAGGGTGGCTGCGCTGACTGTGCACTGCTCAGAGGAACGGTCCCCGACGCCTTCACGGTGGAGAAATCGGGCCAGGGCACCATACGCATCCTCTCGTCCTCGGCCCGCGGACTGCTCTACGGCGCCTTCTTCATCCTGCGCTCGCAGCTCATGGGCGACCAGTGCCTCTGTGCCACCCTCGGGTCGGAGAACCGCATCGTGCAGCAGCCGGCTGACAGCGTGCGGGCCATAGTGCTCGACGACGATGTCGCCGCACTGAGCGGCAGTGGGCGGCTGGACCTCTTTGCACGGGCCAATGCCTCTGTCGGCGTGAACACCATTGTGCTGACAGCCGCCGGGAAACCGCGGGCTCCGCAGCTGCAGGCCATGGCCGATACGCTGCAGCACTACGGACTGAGGCTCGTGGTGGCTGGTGATGAAACATTTCAAAATGTCTCATCGTTGCCACATGTCTCATGGCAGGGCAGCACCAGCCTGCAGCGCTATGAATGGTACGTGGCGGGCCGCCGTCAGTGGGACGCGCAGCTCACCGCCGAGCAGCTGGCCTATGAGTGGCTGGCACAGACCTACACCGAGAATCCGCTCTTCGTCATGACCCTGCGCACCCTGCTGGCCGACCCTTCTGCCGACCGTCAGGAGCTGCTGCAACAGCTGAGTGAAGCCGATGAGCGTTTTTCTGTGCAATGAGACGTTTCAAAGGGCATTTGAGACTTTTTGAAACGATACATTGCCGTTTATTCCCTAAATTTGCATTCGAAAAGTGACGTTTGTGGGCGCTCGTCCGCACCGGATGAGACATACGCGCACCGCCGCCGCGAATGAGTCAAGGGAATGAATCTGTATACATTATTATATTATTAACTAAAACCAATACGTCTATGAAAAAGTTTACTTTATTGCTGGCTGCCATGTTCTGCGCAGCAGGAATGGCAAACGCAGCCGAGGAGCTGACGCTGACACGAGGCTGGAACTGCACCATCGGTACCACTGAGATTGGGGATATCCCGCAGTATCCTGCCGAGGTAACCATCAGCGGACAGTGGCAGAACATCAAGATCTGCACCGAGTCGTTCAACGCCACCGAATGGGTGAGCTACAAGGTCGTGCTGGCAGAGCCCGTGGAGGAAGGCCAGATTCAGGTCATGGTGCGCAACGCTGCCGAGGCACAGGCCTACAGCGGCACCTACCAGGAGATTCCCGCCGGCGTGACGGAGTACACCAACACCCTCAGCGACATTGCCTTCACCGGCGATGACCCCGTGGTGACCGTCTTCGGCATTCAGAACCGCACCACCAGCGAGGTGAAGTTCGTGCTGAACGACGTGGTGCTCTACAAGGCCGACGGCACGGAGTGGCACACCAA
>OCTX012278761.1_pt1 | contig 11325 bp, 8 predicted proteins | sample 1539691 | NCBI WGS metagenome assembly OCTX01 (sample SAMN02144231, study PRJEB22623) | gut metagenome | biome: sheep rumen | host: Ovis aries | place: New Zealand | reverse complement strand
CCCGGCGAAATCTCCCGCAGTTCCGGCATCACGGTGCATTCCTCCCCGCAGCGGTCACACCGGGGACAGAAGCTGCAGCCGTCAGGCAGATGCAGCAGGTTGGGAACATTCCCGGGAATCGTATCCAGCACGCTGCCGCCGCTCCGCAGCGAGGATACCGCCCGCAGCAGGCCGCGGGTGTACGGATGCGCGGGATGGTCGAACAGGGTGCAGATATCCGCCTCCTCCACGATCCGCCCGGCATACATCACATAGACAAAATCACAGACCTGGGCCACCGCCCCCAGGTTATGGCTGATCAGCAGGACACTGGTACCGCCCTCACAGAGTTTTTTCATCAGGTCCAGGATCTGGGCCTCCACCGTGACATCCAGCGCGGTGGTGGGTTCGTCCGCGATCAGCAGCTTCGGCCGGCAGACCATGGCCATGGCGATCATCACCCGCTGGCGCAGGCCGCCGGAAAGCTGGTGCGGATAGCATTCATACCGCCGCTCCGGATCCGGAATGCCGGCGGCCTCCATCATCTCCAGCGTTCGCTGTTTTGCTTCCGCCCGGGAGATCTGCTCATGCAGCCGGATGGATTCCTCAATCTGTTTCCCGACTTTCATGACCGGGTTCAGGCTGGTCATCGGATCCTGGAAAATCATGGAAATGTCCCGGCCCTGGAGCATCCGCCGCTCCTTCTTTGTCATCCTTGTCAGGTCCCGGCCCTCCAGCAGGATCCGGCCGCCTGTCACCTTTCCGGGGGCCTTGATCAGGTCCATAATCGCCCGTGCCGTCATGCTTTTGCCGCAGCCGGATTCTCCCACCAGCCCGGTGATTTTCCCCTTCGGAACCCTCAGGTCCACATGATCCACCGCCCGGATCTCCCCCCGCAGGGTAAAAAAGGCGGCGCTGAGATCCTCGGTGATGAGTGTCAATTCTTCCATGCGCCGCTCCTTACTGTTTTCTCTGGCGCGGATCCAGCACGTCCCGCAGTCCGTCGCCCAGGAAATTGAATGACAGTACCGCCAGCATGATCGCTCCGCTGGGAACGAAGCTCAGCCACGGCGCGTTGGCCAGGTACTGACGCCCGGTATTCACCATCAGGCCCCAGGAGGCGCTGGGCGGCTGAATGCCCAGGCCCAGGAAGCTGAGGCTGCTCTCCGTCAGAATCGCGGCGGGCACGTTCAGGGTAAACAGCACGATCAGCGTCGGCAGGCAGTTCGGGAAGATATGCCGCAGGATGATTTTCCGGCGGGGCACTCCGATGGACCGGGCGGCTTCCACATACTCGCTTTTTTTCAGCTTCAGCGTCTCAGACCGTGCGATCCGGGCCACGCTGCCCCAGTTCATCAGCGTCAGCGTCAGGAATACATTGAACAGCCCGTCCCCCAGCGTATACATGATGACCATGGCCAGGAGCATGGAAGGAAACGCCAGCACAATATCCGCCAGCCGCATAATCACGGTATCCGCCATTCCCCCGATATAGCCCGCCAGGATTCCCAGCGCCGCGCCCAGGACCATGCTCAGCAGCGTCGGCACGATTCCCACCATCAGGGAAACGCGGGACCCGTACAGCAGGCGGGTCAGCACGTCCCGGCCGCCCTCGTCCGTTCCCAGCCAGTGCGCAGCGGAGGGCGCCTGCAGCCGGTTCATCAGGTCCATATCGTTCTCCCCGTAGGGGGTCAGCACCGGCGCGAGGACCGTAAACAGGATCATCAGCCCGATGATGCCCACGGATACCGCGGAAAGCCTGTTTTCCCGGAACATCCTGCGCATCAGGACCCCGAAGGTTTCGGCATCGCCGATCGGGGCGGCCTGCTGCTGCTCATGGAGTCGGATCAGCTCCTTCTCTTTTTTCCGCAGCATCCTCACGCCTCCCTTCTGGTGCGGGGATCCAGCACTTTATAGAGGCTGTCCGCAATCAGGTTTCCAAGGATCACCAGGGCGGTGGAGAAAAGGACTGTCCCCTGCAGGAGCGGAATGTCCCGTGCGGAAATCGCCTGCACCGCCAGGCGTCCGATGCCGTTGATGGAAAAGACGGTCTCCGTGATCACGGCGCCGGAAAGCAGGCCGGAAAGCTGCAGCGCCATCATGGTGACCGTGGGAAGCAGGGTGTTCCGCAGGGCATGCCGGAACAGCACCCCGGTCCGGCTGAGTCCTTTGGCCCGGGCGGTATCGATGTAGTCGTCCTCCAGGGTTTCCATCAGGGTGGAGCGGACCAGCCGGGCAATGCTGCCGGCGGAATTCCATCCCAGCGCCACCGCCGGCAGGATATACGACTGCCATCCGTCGCTGCCGGAAATCGGCAGCCAGTGAAGCCAGTAGGCAAATACATACTGGAGGATCATCGCCACCATGAACACCGGCATGGAAATCCCCAGCAGGGAAAATCCCATGAAAAGGCGGTCCGGAATACTGTTCTTCCGGATCGCGGCCAGGATCCCGCAAAGGCCGCCGGTCAGCCACGCGAACAGCGCCGCTGCCAGGGACAGCAGCAGCGTGTTCAGAAAGGCGGCGCCGATCAGCTGGGATACAGGTTTTCCAAGAGAATAGCTGGTTCCGAAATCCCCCCGGACCGCGCCGGAGAGATACCGGAAAAACTGAATATGGATCGGCTGATCCAGTCCCAGCTCGGCCGTCAGCCGGTCAATGGTTGCCTGATTGGCATGCTCGCCCATCAGGACGGCGACCGGGTTGCCGGGTACGATCCGCAGCATGACAAACAGCAGCAGGGATACCAGCACCAGCACCAGCAGCGCCTGAAGCAGTCTTCTCATAAAACAGTCCTTCGGTCCGGTTCACGGATTGTGTCCCGTCAGTTTTTCAGAACCACGTCGATCGCGTAGAAATCGGAGAAGCCGGCCCACTGGGGGGTAAAGCTCTCCACCCGGCTGCCCAGGCAGAAGAGGTGCAGGTCCGTATACAGCGGAATCCATGCGGCGTCCTCCTGGATCAGTTTCTTTTCCAGGGCCTGGTATTCCGCCTTCCGCGCTTCATCGTCCACAATTGCCGGCGCGGCAGCCACCCGGGCGATGATTTCCGCGTCCGGATAGTTGAGGCTGCGGTGCAGGGTGTTCTCCGCGGTGCCGAAGAACGTGTACATGATATTCGCGGGGTCATTGTAATCCATTCCCCAGCGCGCGATGAAGGCTGCCATTTTCCCCGAGGAACGCAGGTCCAGCCAGGCCGCGTGGTCATAATTCTTCACGTTCGCTTTGATGCCGGCTTTGTCCAGCATCTGGCTGATGTTCTGGGCTACCAGCTGGATCGTATCGGCTGACGTGGAGTCCACGGACAGCTCAAAGGTGATCTGCCCTTCTTCATACCCGGCTTCCTTCAGCAGGCTCTTCGCGCCTTCCGGGTCATACGCAAAGCCCTCCAGGTGGTCGTTATGTGCCCAGACGCCGGAAGGAATCACGCCGTTCTCCCGGGCAGCGTCCCCATTATACAGGGCGGCGATCAGGGTATCCACGTCCAGCGCCATCCCGATGGCTTTCCGGACCTTCACATCCTTCAGGAATTCATTGTCCTCGTTCAGGGCCAGGAAGGTGAGCCCCACGTTCGGAACGCTGACAATCCGCTCGCCGGCCGCTTTGTACTGGCTCTCCACAATCGCGCTGTCCTGCTTCGCCAGGTCGATCATGTCCAGTTCGCCGTTTTTGAACATCAGGTTCTGGGTGTTCGCGTCGCTGATGACCCGGACCAGCACTTTCTTCACGGTGGGTTCCGTTCCCCAGTATTTGTCGTTGTATACCAGGGTGTAGTGGTCATTGGTCACCCATTCGGTCACCGTATAGGGGCCGGTGCCGATCATGGCCGCCGGTTCGGTTCCGAACCCGTCCGTCATGCTTTCCTTGTCCACCACGGACATGGCCGGAGAGGAAAGCTCCGCCAGGAAGCCGGCGTTCGGGGCGTTCAGCGTCACGGAAAAGTGCGTGTCATCCGTCACGCTGAAGCCGGAAAGCGTCTCCGCCTTCCTGTCCATCACGTCCTGTCCGCCGGCCACCTCCAGGGGAATGTCCGTATTCTGGTTGGCCAGGATCAGCAGGCGCTCAAACGTATACTGTACATCCGAGGCGGTCAGCGGATTTCCGTTGGAAAACACAACGCCCTCCCGCAGGGTGAAATCATAGGTCAGGCCGTCTTCGCTGACCTTGTATTCCGTGCACAGGCTGGGAACCACCCGGGCATCCCCGTCCACCGCCCGGGTTTCAAACAGCCGGTCGAACACGTTCATGGGGATCATGTAGTCATCCGTGGTTTTTGCCACGTCCATGGTGGTAATGTCATATCGGACGGCTGTACGGAGAAGTCCCTTCTCTGTCTCCGCGCCGGTGTCCTTTGGTTCTTCCGCCGGGGCTTCCGTCGCCTGCTCTGCCGGGGCTTCAGGCGCCTTTTCCTTGTTTTCGCCGCAACCGGTCAGCAGCAGCAGAACAGCCAGCAGCATCGCTGTCAGAGCCAGAATCAGATGATTTCTCTTTTTCACTGCCGGAATCTCCTTTCGGAACTGAAATTTTTTTTATTATATCACGGTTCATTCTGCACGTCCAATCCGGCGCGGAGCGTCCGCTTCTGTTCTTCCGCCGCCTCAGAAGGCCCAGAGATTGATTCCGAGCCCTTCGTCCCTCCGGCGGTTCACTTCCCCGTCAGGCGCCGTGATGAACATTTCGCAGGTGGCTCCGACCTGCATTTCGATCACATGCCCGCCGTGGAGATGGTGCTGCTGGTCCGCCAGCGCCGCGTGCAGGTGGATATAGGGTTCGCCTCCCATGGCGGTGATGCTCCCGTTCAGGCTCACGATCTCCATGAATTCATGGATTTCCTCCGGATAATACGCCTTCTTTTCCAGGTCATACACGCCAAGCACCGCCCGGTCGGCCGCCCCGATCGCTTCGACCCGTCCCAGGCGGATCTCCTCTTTTTCACAGAATTCCTTCAGCGAGCGGAGGATTTCCTCCCCCCGGTCGATCCGGAGCATATACGTATTTCCAAACTTCCGTCCTTCCATTCCGGTTTCTCCTTTCCCGTCTCATCTCTGAAAAATTGAACTAACATAGTTCCAGTTGCAGCGTTGTTCAAACGAGTCCTTTTTCGTATAGTATGGCATCTCTGCCGGAATTGGCGGTCTTGATAAGCGCTTTATAATCTGCTCCTGATCGGCTTCATTGTCACTTTTACTTTGCCTGTTTTTCCCTGGTATTATACCATTTTTCCACTGGCGGATAAAGTGCGGATACTCTTTCATGATTGGCAGGAAAACCGGATCATGGTAAAATGAAATGAAATATCATGCGCACATGCGCTGAACCGACTGCTTTTGAAGGAGACTACGGCATGAAAAAGATTCTTGCGGCGTTGCTTGTGATTTCCATTCTGCTGTCCGGCTGCGGAGCCGTGGCCGAACAAAGCACCGGAGCGGGCTATACGCTGGACCGGGTGGTCATCCTGAGCCGCCACAATATCCGCTCCCCCCTTTCCGGAAGCGGTTCCCTGCTGGGGGATATCACGCCCCATGAATGGTTCCGGTGGACCAGCCAGCCCAGCGAGCTGTCCCTTCGCGGCGGGATCCTGGAAACCATGATGGGACAGTATTTCCGGCTCTGGCTGGAGGATGCGGGCCTTTTCCCGGAGAACTATCGGCCGGAGGAAGGGGCCGTCCGCTTCTATGCCAATGCCAAACAGCGCACCCTGGCGACAGCGCGCTATTTCTCTGCCGGACTCCTGCCCGCAGCCAACGTACCGGTTGAAATCCATGCCCCGTTCGATACCATGGATCCTGTATTTGAACCTTCCCTGAATTTCGTATCGGAGGACTACACCCGGGACGTGCTGGCGCAGATTGCGGAAAAAGGCGGAGACGCGGGAATCGACGGCATCCTTGATAAGCTGAGCGGAGCCGTCTCCCTGCTGATGGACACCGCGGATATTAAGCAAAGCGAAGCCTGGCAATCCGGCAAGTACGGGGACCTGCTGTCCGGGGAGACCGTGATCACCCTGGAGGAAGGATCCGAGCCGAAAATGACCGGCCCGATCAGGACCGCCGTCAGCGTGACGGACGCCATGACCCTCCAGTATTATGAAGAGGAAGACGAAACGAAAGCGGCCTTTGGCCATGAACTGACCATAGCCGACTGGCAGCTCCTGCATTCCATTGTGGATACGTATACAGAGTTGCTGTTCTGCCAGCCGCTCCTTTCAGTGAATGCCGCGCATCCGCTGCTGCAGGAGATCCGTTCCGAGATGACTGCGGAAGGCCGGAAATTCACTTTTCTCTGCGGCCATGACTCCAATATCGCCAGCGTCCTGTCCGCTATGGGTGCGGAAGAATACCTGCTGCCAGATGCCATTGAACAGAAAACCCCCATCGGCGTGAAGCTGGTGTTTGAACGGTGGATTGCGCCGGAAGGGGAAGCATTCTGGAAAACCAGTCTGGTTTATCAAAGCGTTGATCAGCTTCGCGGGATGATTCCGCTGTCGCTGGAAAACCCGCCGGTCAGATTCCCGGTTCGCTTTGCCGGCACGGATGCCGGCGAAAACGGCATGATTCCGGAAGCGGATCTGTTTGCCGTCCTGGACCGGGCCATCGACGCCTTCGATGAACTGCTGGAGCAGTATGACCCGGCAGGAGAAGAGGCGGCGTAATCCCTGTCTGATGCCTCACCACAAACATCCCGTTCAGGCGGAAGCTCCAGAAGCGATTGAAAGAAGAATAACCGGCGTTAATTTGATGACGACTGATCCCTCTTCCGGCCGTAATTTTTCCTTTTTTCTTTCTTCTGTTACAGCTTCATCAGGAATTCCCTGAGCTCATCCTCGCTGCGCAAGACCGCTTCCGGCGCACCGCAGAGCATCACATTGTCAAACCCGTCGATAAAGGACCGGGCATCCGTCTTATAGCCAATACAGCGTTTCCCTTTCGCATAACAATATCCCAGCTCAAAGCATGCTCCTTCATCCGGCACCCGGCCGTCAAACAGGAACAGCACCGCATCGCACCAGTCCATATGGGCACAATCCAGCTGGAACAGATACTTTCGCACCGGCATTCCGTCAATCACAGGGGGCAGGTCCGCAACACATCCGCCCTCCCGCTGCGGCAGGAAAGTCTCATGTCCGCATTCCCGGACAATGCTGTCCACTTTTTCATTAAAAGCGCGTTCCCCCTCGGAAAACAGCGGTGCGGCAATATAGATCTTCATCGGATAACCCCCTCCTTCATTCTCAGCAAATGATTCTCCTCAGGAAATCCACATCATAACGGTCCCAGCCATAAGACCAGTGAGTATAGTATCATGTTCCCCTTAAGCTGTCTATGGAAATGGATGCCGGATGGGGCTGGGGTGCCAGAAGCTGCAAGGGTTTACAGGTCCACCAGGTAAATCCCGATGGTTATCTCCCGAGTTTGACGTGAAAAAGAACAGTGGATAACAAGATATAGACCATCGGGGATGTGTATTATCGCTTCTGCGATACGGATGATCCTGACCTCTCCCTGATTCTCAGTTCTTTCGGGATTAACATCCCCCGGAAATGTTTCAAGATTAGTGAGGTTAAACAGCTGAAAGCTAAAATTGAAATGTCTCTGTAGGGCATATGGTAGTACATATTGTCAATCCTGTCTTTATGTTTCCCTTTGTTCTGCTTGCTCTTCAAACCCTTGAAAATAGCCTTGGATCGCTGCTCGTTGAGTCGCGTTCCAAGGCCTTTTTTATTCGCTTTCCGTCAAACTCGGGGTATATCACGGTTCATTCTGCGCGTCCAATCCGGCGCGGAGAGTCCGCTTCTGTTCTTCCGCCGCATTTCTCTGTTTTTTCCGGTCAGTCTGTGATATGATTTCTGTCAGTGCAGCCGGAAGAGAATGGCAGGATCCCTGCCATTTCCGGACAGAGACGATCATAAGGATGTGAAACAATGCACAGCGAATTTGTCATGGGCAATGAGGCCATCGCCCTGGGCGCCCTGGCCGCCGGCGTCAACCTGGTCTGCGGCTATCCCGGCACACCCTCCACCGAGGTGCTGGAAACCGTGGCGAAGCACCGCGGCGAAAACACCTATGTCGAATGGTCCGTGAATGAAAAGGTGGCGATGGAAGTAGCCGGCGGCGCCGCCTACGCCGGCGCCCGCGCCCTGGTCACCATGAAGCAGATGGGCCTGAACGTGGCGTCCGATCCCCTGATGTGCCTGGAGTATATCGGTGTGAAGGGCGGCCTGGTGGTGCTGGTGGCGGACGATCCCGGTCCCATTTCCTCCCAGACGGAGCAGGATACCCGTTCCTTCGCCGCCTTCTCCAAGGTTCCCCTGCTGGACCCTTCCTCCGCGGAGGAAGCTTACGCCATGGTGCAGGAGGCCTTTGAGCTGTCTGAAACTTATCAGACGCCCGTCTTCCTCCGCCCGACCACCCGGGTTTCCCACGGGTATGCGTCCATCTCCGTGAAGGATCCGGAGGAATACATCTCCCATCCGGTCGAAGGCTTTGTAAAGGACAGCAGCCGCTGGGTCATTTTCCCGCGCCTCTCCTTTGCCCGCCACCGGGCCATCGAGGAACGGAATGACGCGCTGCGGGATGTGTTCTCCGAAAATTCCCTGAACCGGATCGAGCCGGAGGAGGGTACGGCGGACGGTCCCCGCAGGGGAGTCGCCACCGGCGGCTTCAGCTACACCTGCGTGATGGAAACCCGGAAAGCATTGGGCGCCTTCCGCGTCCTGAAGGTTTCCACTCCCTTCCCGTTCCCGGAAAAGAAGGCCCTGGCGTTCCTGGAGGGACTGGATGAGGTGCTCTGCGTGGAGGAACTGGATCCCGTCATCGAGCGGGAGCTCATTTTCCTGTGCGGCAAGTACGGGCTGAAAACCAGGATCCTCGGCAAAATGACCGGGCACATGCCCCGTTCCGGCGAAAACAGCCGGGACAGCGTCCTGCAGGCCGTATCCGCTTTCATGGGCCATCCGCCGGCGCAGATGGTTTCCCCGGAACCCCCGCCCCTGCCGGTCCGCCCGCCGGTGCTGTGCGCCGGCTGTCCGCACCGGGCTTCCTTCTATGCCGTGAAGCAGGCGATGAAGGGCCGGAAAACCATCTTCTGCGGCGATATCGGCTGCTATACCCTGGGAAACGCCATGCCGCTGGATATGGTGGATACCTGCCTGTGCATGGGCGCCGGCCTCGGAATTGCCCAGGGCATCAACCATCTGGAAAAAGACCGCTCCTGCTTTGCTTTTGTGGGGGATTCCACCTTCTTCGCCTCCGCCCTTCCCGGCGTGGTCAACGCCGTGTACAACCAGGCGGAGTTCACCCTCATCGTGCTGGACAACTCCACCACCGCCATGACGGGGCACCAGCCCCATCCCGGCACCGGGCGCACGATGATGGGCGATGTTGTGGAAAAGGTCAGCATTGAAAACATTCTCCGGGGCATCGGCGTCACCGCTGTGGAAACCGTGGATCCCCTGAACCTGAAGGCCGCCGTGGAAGCGGTCCGGAAAACCGCGGATCTTCCCGGCGTCAAGGCCGTCATCTTCCGTTCTCCCTGCGTGGCCCTGTTCCGTTCCCCGGCCCAGGTGCAGATCGATCCCGCTGTCTGCGTCGGCTGCAAAAAGTGCATCCGGGAAATCGGCTGCCCCGCCCTGAGCCTCCGTGAAGGAAAGGCCGTTGCGGATCCGGCCCAGTGCAACGGCTGCGGCCTGTGCGCGCAGCTGTGCCCGGTGGGCGCGATTTCGGGAGGTGAAACGCATGAATAAAAATATCATCCTCTGCGGCGTCGGCGGCCAGGGAACTGTCCTGGCCTCCCGGCTGATCTCCTCCGCCGCCATGGCCCGCGGCCTTCCGGTCATGTCCGCGGAAACCATCGGCATGGCGCAGCGGGGAGGCAGCGTCTTCAGCCATCTGCGGATCGGCAGGGATCTCTGTTCCCCGATGATTGCCCGGGGCGAGGCCGACCTGATCCTGGGCTTTGAGCCCGGCGAAGCGGTCCGCCTTCTTCCCTTCCTGAAGCCGGACGGGCAGGTGGTCGTTTCCTCCCGGGCGGTCATGCCGGTGACCGCCGCGCTGTCCGAAACCGGTTACCGGGCGGAGGACATGCTGGACTTCCTCTCCGCCCATGTTTCCCGTCTCACCGTCGTGGATGCGGAAAAGGCGCTGAAGGACGTCGGTTCCCCGAAGGTGCTGAACCTGATCCTGCTGGGTGCTGCGCTGCGTACCGGCGCCCTGGGCCTGGAAGCAGAGGACCTGAAAGCCGCTGTCCGCCGCCTGATTCCCGAACGGTTCCATGAACTGAATTTCCGTGCTCTGGAATATCAATCTTAAAAGAAAGAAGGTAGATCTCCCATGCGCATTTCCGATTCCCAGATTCAGCTGGTCAACAGCCGGATCGCAGCCCTGATCGCCGCGGACAATTTCTACGGCAAAAAGCTGAAGGCCGCCGGCGTCACGTCGGTGTCCACCCCCGAGGAATTCGAAGCCCTGCCCTTCTCCGAAAAGAGCGACCTGCGGGATGCCTATCCCCTGGGACTGATGACCGCCCCGGAGGAAGAGATCGTCCGGATCCATTCCTCCTCCGGCACCACCGGCCTGCCCGTCATTATCCCCTACACGAAAAAGGACGTGGAGGACTGGGCCATCATGTTCGCCCGCTGCTTCGAGTATGCCGGCATCACCAAAAAGGACCGGATCCAGATTACTCCCGGCTACGGCCTGTGGACCGCGGGCATCGGCTTCCAGGCCGGCTGCGAGCGCCTCGGCGCCATGGCGATTCCCATGGGCCCCGGCAACACGGAAAAGCAGCTGCAGATGATGCAGGACATGGAATCCACCGTCCTGTGCTCCACCTCCTCCTACGCGCTGCTCCTTTCCGAGGAGATTGAAAAGCGCGGCATCCGGAACAAAATCAAGCTGAAAAAGGGCGTCATCGGTTCCGAGCGCTGGAGCGAAAAGATGCGCAACCGCATTGCCGAATCCCTGGGCATCGAGCTGTATGATATCTACGGCCTGACCGAAATCTACGGCCCCGGCATCGGCATCAACTGCAAATACAACACCGGCATGCACTGCTGGGAGGATTTCCTCTACATCGAAATCATCGATCCGAAGACCCTGAAGCCCGTTCCGGACGGCGAGATGGGCGAGATCGTCATCACCACCCTGGTGAAGGAAGGCGCGCCGCTGATCCGCTACCGCACCCACGACCTGTCCCGGATCATCCCCGGCGAATGCCCCTGCGGCAGCAAGCATCCCCGCCTGGATACCATCATGGGCCGGACGGATGACATGATGAAGATCAAGGGCGTCAACGTCTTCCCCAGCCAGATCGAGGAAATCCTGCAGTCCTTCCCGGAGGCCTCCAGCGA
>OCTX012155458.1_pt1 | contig 11325 bp, 5 predicted proteins | sample 1539691 | NCBI WGS metagenome assembly OCTX01 (sample SAMN02144231, study PRJEB22623) | gut metagenome | biome: sheep rumen | host: Ovis aries | place: New Zealand | reverse complement strand
CGAAGCATCGGCGCTGGCACCCATCTCGGTAGCGAACATCAGGTTGAACTGACGAACGTCGGTCCAGTTCTTGGTACCGCTGATAGGATCCACGATCTCCTCGTCGAGAATAATCTGCTTCAGGGCCTCCAGGTCTGGTCCCTGCATAGCCTCGGCATAACGGGCATGCAGGTTGTCACGCTTCTCCTTGGTCTCCTTCACGCGCTCGCTGGTTTCCATATACTTAGCCTCGTCGAAGCTGTCGCCAAAGCGCTTGCGGGCCTTCTCAACCTCCTTCTGGATCTTCTCGTCGTACTTAGCAATCTGATCCTCGATAAGCACGTCGGCACGATAACGCTTCTTAGAGTCGCGGTTATCAATCAAGGGATCGTTGAAAGCATCAACATGGCCAGATGCCTTCCAGATGGTGGGGTGCATAAAGATGGCACTGTCGATACCAACGATGTTCTCGTGAAGCATCGTCATAGCCTTCCACCAATACTGCTTAATGTTATTCTTCAACTCAACACCGTTCTGACCGTAATCGTAAACGGCTCCTAAACCATCGTAAATCTCACTTGAGGGGAATACAAAGCCATACTCCTTGCAGTGGCTTACGATTTTCTTAAATACATCTTCTTGTGCCATCTCTTTTGATTATTTTATTTTTTTACTTTTTTACCTTTTTACTATTTTACTCTTGTACCTTTTAAAGTATTTGGCTGCAAAGTTACACAAATTAATTGATAATTGATAATCGAAAATGGATAATTAACAAAAAATCAGAGAAAATCCCCGCCTTTCGGCGAGGATTCAATGCTTTTAATAAAGTTAAATCAGTTTAATCATTATTTCTTGTCCGCTATAATCGACGGTTCGGGATGTACCATCGGGGAGCACAACTGTAAACTTGCGGACAGTAAGCATTCCAGGGAACTGCCCCTGTCGTTCACCAATGGAAAGCGTATGACTGCTGTCATTCCAGTGAAATGCTATTGTCGAATAGACGCCATGCTCGTAATTATAATTATCGCCTTCGTCTTCATAAAGCGTAAAGTCACCATCAGCACCTGGGTAAAGACGAATTTCCAGATTGTCCCATTTTTTCTCACTGACATATTGCATCTCCGGTCCGAGAGGCAAAATACTGCCAGCACGTACAAACATCGGGATATGACTTAGAGAGGTCTGGATAGTTATCATCTGTCCACCACGATAGCTTTTGCCCGTCCAGAAATCATACCAAGTGGTTCCCTTTGGCAAGTATTTCGTAGCAGTTTTAAGATCACTCCAGTCAACAACAGAGTCACCATTTTCCGCCTTTATAGTCTTTTTATCCCAACCAGTCATGGCGTCCTCACGGATAATCTGCTCCTGCGTATATTGAGCTTCGAGGATTGGCGCTGCCAAGATACTATGCCCGAACATAAACTCATCGGTCATGTTCCACACTTTCTTGTCATAAGCAAAATCACTGAACAAAGGACGCAAATAACTGTCATTATTGCGAGTAACCTGCCATGCAGTGCTATAGAGATAAGGAATCAGCCGATAGCGGAAACGAATGAGCTTTTCTATGATGTCATAGACCATATCACCCTTCTTTCCAAACTGCCAAATCTCACGAGGTGCATCAGCACCATGACTGCGGAACACGGGGCAGAACAAGGCGTACTGCATCCAGCGCACATACAACTCCTGATACTGTGGATTTGTTGGAGCCGAGTTAGGACCTTTGGTATTATACGAGCCACAGAAGAAGCCGCCAATATCGGTATTGAAGTTAGGACAGCCTGTAAGCGAATAGCTCAAGCCGGCGGGAACCTGCTTTCGCAGCATATCCCATGAAGAAGCGACATCTCCACTCCACAGGCCTGAGCCATAGTGCTGCTGACCAGCAAAAGCAGAACGTGTCATAATGAAAACGCGCTTCTGGTCGGACTCCTTTCGCTGCGACTGGTACACGCCACGCACCGTTTCTAACGGAAAGGCATTGCGGAGGGAGCGCCAGGTGCCATTCGGGCCGGCCTTATGATCGTAGTGATAATCCTGAGGATTAAAAAAATCCGGGTCGGTAGAATCCATCCACCAGGCATCCGTACCCTTATCGAACAATCGCTTCAGATTCTGCCAATAGATGTCGCGAGCCTCGGGAGAGAAAGCATCATATACACGTACACCAGAGGGATAATCCATGCGCGGTGGCCAGAAAGGCAGTCCACTCTGTGGCCATGTTTCAAAGTCGAAAAGCAGATTCTTTTCATCGAGTTGTCGATAAGCTTGAGTCTTAGGACCAAAACTAGCCCAGATAGAGATCATAAAATGAGCATTCTTTTGATGTATCTGTTTTATCATCTGCTCACCATTGGCATATTCTTCATTGAGGAAGTCCATAGCATTCCAAAGGTAATTTGAGCCCCAGTACTGCCAGTCTTGTATGATACCATCAATAGGCACCTGCAGCCTACGGTAATTATCAACAACGCCAAGCACCTCGGCAGCACTCTTATAGCGCTCCTTGCACTGCCAGAAACCATAGGTCCATAAAGGGAACATGGGCACATCACCTGAAAGGTGACGCATCTGAGCAATAACGCCGTCGGCAGAGCCACCATACATCATGTAATAATCCTCGCAATCACCAACTTCGGACGAGAACGACATGCCCTTCACAGCATCATCGTCGAACTGAGTCCGAGAATAGTTGTCCCAGTAGATGCCCCATCCTTTGATGGACTGCAGCACATTTTGGAAGTCTTCAAGATTTGACTGTTCCATCAATTTGTGCTCACCACGCCGGTTCATCTTGCCATTTTGGAAAGTACCCAAACCGTAGATAGCCTCATGACGGTCGAGCGAGAATGTTTGGGTAATACGGTATTTGCCTGCATCGGGGCCTGTTGTGCGGGCCTCGAACTGTGGAGCACCTTTCTCACGCAGCAGTACTTTACCCTTTGCCAGGAATGTCAACGCACCTGTCTTCGGGTCAATCTTCACCGTGAGCACACTGCTGCTCACGGTGTTACCGCTACGCGTAACCTTCACCTCTTCGGGCTTGGCTATCACCACCAAACTATTACTCTCATACAGATGACCTACGGGTGCCTTGGTGACACGTACCGTTTGAGGAGTGTAAAATTCCAACCTCACATGAGTCAGACCTGCCTGAACCTCGACAGGTTCGGCGTTAACTGCAGTAGCAGCCATACAAAGCAGTACTGCCAAAATGCTTGATCGTTGTTTCATATTTTCTTAATATCCAGGATTCTGTTTCAACTTTCCATTGGTCAGGATCTGACTATTGGGAATAGGATAAAGATTCTTCGTTTCATCACTGGCATCATGTGAGAACCAAGAACGTGTAGAGAACACCCCGAAACGGATCATGTCTTGACGACGGCGCCCCTCCTGCGAGAACTCCCAGCCAAGCTCATCAAGCATGCGACCATACTTAATATCTGCCTGATCATGCGTTACTAAGACATTATCTCTACGGCCATAATCATAGCAGCTATTCTTGAGCAAGGCATCACCTGTTACGACAGCTTTTTCAGGATGAGCGGTAAAATTGCGCTCACGCACCGTTGTAACAAGGGCAGCAGCCTCGTCGGCCTTTCCGGTTCGCAACAAGGCCTCGGCTTTCATCAGATAGACATCGGCATAGCGAAGAATCGGGAAATCATTGCTCAAACGATTGGTGATGCCTGGGGCATACTCGAACTTTCCCCAACGATAACCATGATTCTCCTGTGAGGCGTCGATGCTGGTTACCTCGTTGACATAAACAAGAGGTTCGCCAACCAAATCGCCCATCGTACATTTCAGGGGGTTGCCCGACATATCATACTGAGGACCAGAAATAAAGTCGTCCTTCAAGCGCTCATCGTCGGGATCAAAGGTATCGATATACTGAGGGATGACACATGCACCACCCCAAGGAGTTTCCTTAAAGTTAAAGGTGGCCTGATTCTCAGGCTGGAGCGAATACATATGATAATCAAAACCGTTCCAATCGGTCACGTAGGTCTCGTCGAAAGGAAGCGAGAAAATAATTTCCTTAGAGTTCTCGTTATGAGTGACGAACACATTGGCGTGCTCGGACTCTAACTGATATTTACCACAGTTCAGCACCTGATTACAGGCCTCGATACATTTGTCGTAGTCATGATACGCTCCTGCCGAAAACACCTCGGAGTTAAGGTACATCTTGGCCAGTAAGGTATAGCCTGCCCACTTGTTGAATCGACCATAATACTCGGTATTGACTTCTTCGCTCAGGTTCGGAATATTCTCGGTCAGTTCCTTGATAATAAACTCGTAAACCTCCTTACGACTGCTCTGCTCGGGCAGGTAGCCCTCGGGCACATCAAACTGTGTGATAATAGGTACATTGCCAAACAAATCGTCAAGCAAATAGTAATAAGAAGCGCGTAGAACCTTCAACTCGGAAATGACAGATGCCTGGCGTTCGCCAAGGTCGATCTGGCCCGACTCGATCTGGAAGAGCACTCGGTTGCAGGCATTGATGCCATCGTATGTACGCACCCATGACTGTAAGGGGATATCATCCTCGCTGGTCCACTTATGCTGATGCATGCGCTTATAGACGCCACCATCAACCCATCCGTTGGGGCGGGCAGGAATAATATCCTCATCGGTGCATAACATCTCGGCACGAGCCACACCATTCCACAACAGGAAGGTTTTACGCCATGACACATAAGCCGATGCTAAAAGAGAACCGACATCCTCGTTGGTTGGCTGAAAACCATCTGCAATAATGCTATTATAGCTTGTATCCTCCAATTCTGTACAAGAGACCGCCGTTAACGAAAGGGCTGCGGTCAGCATACCTATATATATTTTACTTTTCATAATCCTATGTTCTTAATTAAAATGTGACATTCAAACCTAAAGTAAATGAGCGCACGTGCGGATACTGGTCGCGATCGTCGTAGCCAGGATTCAGTCCGGCTACAGATACTTCAGGATCTGTTCCTTTATAACCTGTGATGGTCAGAGCATTATTAACCGAACCGTATAGACGAAGTGCCTTAATGTACTTACCAATACGATGGAAATTGTAGCCTACTGTGATATTGTCGATCTTCCAGTAGTCGCCATCCTCGACATAGTAGCTATTAAACTCCTCGGAACAGAGGCTGTTGAGCACCGCTTTGCCGAACACCTTATCGTAGGCCGAACGCAGGCGATTCCAGTCCTGACGGCTGCGATTCTCATAGAAGGCACGAGCAGAGTTGATAATCTGGAATCCAAAGGCACCACGCATATTGACGGCCAAATCCCAATTCTTAATCTTAAACTGGTTGTTGAAACCTAAATACCAATCGGGCAAACCATTACCTATCACTTTTTTATCCTCGAACGAATGCTGGAAATCATCATAACCAACCAAATTGCCATCTCGGTTTTCATAGATCCATTTGCCATCGTTATCAACATCTACAACTTTAAAACCATAAATATCACCTACAGACTGTCCGACACGGACGATATGCGATTCTGTCTTGATTGGCTCTTGAATCCATCCTGTCATAAAATAGTCGGTAGAAGCCTGATACAGATCATTCGACAGACTCTTCAGCTTGTTAGTATTGGTAGAGAAGGTGACAGTACTGCTCCACTCAAAGTTTTTGGTCTTGACAGGAATAGCATTCACCATCACTTCAACACCAGTATTACTCATCTCACCGACATTAGCACGTGTTCGTGTATAAAGATTGGGAGGAGAGGGTACGGAATAGTCGTAAAGCAGACCTTTAATCAGGCGATAGTACCAGTCGATACTTGCATTGACACGATAGTTGAGAACACTAAAATCAAGACCGACATCAAACTCATGCTTCTCCTCCCATCTCAGACTGGGATTGGCATTCTGAGTAGGTTGCAGGGCACGAATCCACTTGCCGTTATAGAGATAGTAGTCGCCATAGCCAAGCATTGATTTACCAAGGAACGACTGGCTGGGTTGTGAGCCCGTTACACCATAGCCAGCACGCAGTTTGATATCGTTGAACATCTGCTGGCGCTGCATAAACGGTTCTTCGGTAATACGCCATCCTAGAGATAGGGATGGGAAAGTTCCCCAAGGCTTATCGGTACCTGCTAACTGGCTGGCAGCCTCGTGACGGATACTGGCCATTAACAGATAACGGTCCTTATAGTTATAGTTCAGACGACCAAAAAAGCCAATCAGGTTGGTATCGAGCATATAGCTGTACATGGTGGCAAGCCCCTCTTTCAAAGCCTGTCCCTGACCAATGTTATGATAGCTATAAAGGTCGGTTGGGAAATCGTAATTCTGCTCATACTGGTTGGTATAGCGGTTTCCCTGATAACTGTAGCCCACAAGAGCTTGAACAGTGTGCGCACCAAATGTATGATGGAACTGCGCCGTGAGTTCTAACAGCTTAGTCATATTATCCGACGAACCTGTTGAAGCATAGCCGTTACGACCATCGCGGATGGTAGAGATATGCTGTTTGGTTTCATAATAACCACCATTCTGGTTTCGCTTGTCGTAAGAAAGCAGGGCCTTCAAAGTGAGCGCCTTGATAGGATTATAGGTAATATTGGAACTTACACGGAATAACGAGATATCCTGATTGCCATCACACTCATAGATACGAGCAATAGGGTTGTCGTAATTGAAAATTCCGGTATTCTCGCGCCATGTACCATCATCATTCTTGACGGGTTCCGTAGGATTGTGAATCAGCGCCTGACGATAGCTATAGGTATTGAAACTACCACCATCACCAGTAGAGGTATAATCAATCTTGTTGGCTATCAACTGGAAATTAAATCGCAGTTTGTCGTCGAACATGTTGTGATTAATCTCGGCACGACCTTGGAACTCCTGTTTGTCAGAACGCTTAAAAATACCCTGCAGGTTTCTGTAGTTTATATTAAAAATGTAGTTCGTCTTACTACTTCCACCTTTATAAGAAAGGTTATGCACATGACTGAGCGGGGTGCGCAGCATCTCGCCTACCCAATCGGTGTCGTGACCAAGATCCCAAGAAGCATCGCGCAAGCCATCCTGGATTTGCTGGCGATAGTCGGCAGCATTACAAAAATCCAACCGCTTGGCAATGGTTGAGGTACTGAGATAACCGCTGTACTGCACTTCATTGATATTGTCACCTTTCGACTTTTTGGTGGTTATCATCACCACACCATTTGTTCCGCGCGAGCCATAGATAGCTGCTGCAGAACCATCCTTCAGCACATCGATACTTTCGATATCCTCGGGCGCTACTGTGCCAAAATCGCCTGGAACACCATCAACAAGAATCAGCGGATTGGTTGATGCACCCAGAATAGTAGTATTACCACGAAGTGATATCTGGGTTCCTCCCGTTGGGTCGCCCGTGGTGTTAGTAACTGCAAGACCAGCAATCTTGCCCTGAATCAGCAGTCCGGCATCATTGATAGCACCAGCAGTAAAATCCTCGCTCTTTACACTTCCAACAGAACTGGTGACATCACCCTTTCGCTGTGTACCATAGCCTATGACAACCACCTCGTTCAATGCCGACACCTCCGACTCAAGCGTAATCTTCAACGAGGCTGTACTTGCCACCAGCTCTACCTTCTTGTAACCGACATACGATACCGTAAGTGTTTGGCCAATGGCATTTGGAATCGAAAAACGACCATCCAAATCAGTAACGGTACCATTCTTGGTGCCCTTTACCTGAATGGTAGCACCGATAACGGGATCGCCATTTTCATCTACTACCAGACCTTTCACCTGTCCAACCTGCTGAACATGCTGGACAATCACCTTCGCACAAACTGGTAAGGGTATGCTACCCATTCCAGCCCCCATCATCAGAGCCAATACTAAACTCCCTGATGGCTTTTTTAGATTGTTAATTATCATAAATGTTTTTAATAAAAAGAATTTATTGGCGGTGCGAAGGTACTAGAAAATCAGGCATTTATCACAAGACAAATGTTGATTTGAACAAAACAAATGAAGAATAAGACAAATGAATCAGCTTATTTCTTCATTTGTCTTATTTGTATATTCTGAGGGCTTACATCCATACGCTTTCTGGAAGCATTTACTGAAATAGCTGGACGAACCAAAACCTGTTGCAACGGCTATTTCGGAAATACTTTTCTCGCCTTGCAATAGCATCTCGGCAGCTTTACGAAGTCGGATATTGCGGATAAATATGACAGGCGAGGTATCCATCAAAAGCGTTAATTTCTTATAGAGCCCGGTACGCTCCATACACAGATCGCGACTTAATTGCTCGACCGTGTATGGCTGGTCGATATTCTCTTCGACCAATTTAATAGCCCGAGTCAGAAACTCATTGTCGGAAGGGCTCAGCTTCGGCTCTTCCTTCAATTCGGGTTCGGTCATATCGGTCTGTCGCTCGTATTGTCCTACCTGCTCTATCAGGTTCTTTATCTTCAGCAACAATATCTCCTCATTATGACGCATCTTTATTTGATGCCTGTACAAGGCAAAGCAGCCTACAATAAAACCACAAATCAAAACAACATATAGCAGATAGGCCCATGTAGTGGACCACCAAGGATGATGGATTACAAAATGAAATTCTCTCATCTCTCCCTGCCAGGCATCAGCATCTAATGACGCCATAACCTGAAGTGTATAATCGCCAGGAGAAAGATGAACAAAAGACAGTGACAAAATACCGTTGTTGCTGAGAATCCCCTGCGTGCTATGAGGGGTTACAACCTTCCACGTGGTGTCGCTCGCATTCAGCAAACGGTAACGATAGATCGTACGCTCGGGCTGAGCATAGTTTTGTGCCGAGAAAACAAAAGAAAGAGAATTGTGCTGATAATCGAACTCTTTTTCCCTAAGGAAGGTTACACGCTCTTCTGACTCGCCATTCACAGAAAGCCCCACCAATGCTGGGCGTAATGGAATGGCTGGCGTTAGCAAACTGTCGGGATGGAACAATGTCCAGCCATTCAGCCCCCCCATGATGATGCTTCCATCGGGTAGAGTTGCAGTTTTACCATCAGAGTATTCGCCTTTTAAGGCACCATCAGCCCAACTATAACTTGAGAAAGTGAATTCTGGGATTCGTATCTGCGTGATTCCCCTACTGGTAGAAAGCCAGATATGATGATTTGAATCCTCTGTGATGCCGTGTATAAAATCAGAGGCAAGTCCATCTTCCATATAAAAACGCTTCACAGGCTTACCTGGGGTTTCAAGATGGACACCATCCGTAGTCCCAATCCATTTCCAACCTCGACTATCAACAAGAGTATCCGTTATCCTACTTGCCTGATAATACTTGATATCGCTTTTTTCGGGAAACGCGTAGGTCACACCCAGATCGCTAAGATGCGGAGCACTACGCATCCGGTTGCGGAGAGTATGGGTATAAAGCAAACCATGATTATAGGTTCCAATCCAGATACCGCCCTCAGAGTCTTGATAGATTGTGTTTGAGACTGCGCTCTCTGTCGTTCCATCGTCTATTTTAAGATGCTCCTTCAGCACATAGCTGTGCTGCTGCTGATCAATCACCCATAAACCTTTGGCACACGATATATAGATTTTGTCCTTTGAGGTAACAAACATCGTATGCAACAGATAAGGCACCTTCAACAGCTGTTGCCAACGGCGCGTGGTAGGGTCGAAAACCAAGCATACTGTATGAGTCCAACCATTACCACGAAGCTGATAGATACGTCCGTCGCTGCCTTTGGTAATCATCGAAGTCTCGGTATATAACGACCGTTCCTGAGGACCAAACGCATCTGAAGTATATTGCAACCGGCCACTCTTGGCATCGTAAGCAGCAACAAGACCGGTACTGAAAAACAGGAATACCTTGCCCTTATGAAACTCTACATCCTGGAGCTGCCCCCAATGACCGGATATCTTTAACATCTGTCCAAACTGACCGTTCCAAAGTCCACGAGATGTTAACAACCATATCTGCAGACTTGAATCAACAAACAAGTCGATCACAGAGCCGCGAACGCCCTCGTTCCTGAAATATGCTTCAAGATGACTGACATATTGATTAGTTTTAAGGTCGGCACACCATACTTGCTTGAAATTCTTAACCCAGAGTAGATGATCCTTACTCTCATAAACCCGATAAGCCCCCTTGTAATTACTCAAGGTATATCGGTCGATGTCTTTACCGTTAAAATGAATCGTCTGAAACCTGTAGCCATCATAAAGATTGATATTACCCAAAGTGGTAAAAGCCATCCGACCATCGGACAACTGAAGGATATGTTGCACATGGTTGTCGTTTAATCCATCCAAAACCGTATATTTTGAATACACGAATCCATCAGGATAAGCAGCCACATAAGTAATTATACTCAATAATATTAGTAGCAACCTCTTTAAATTCATGATAGATAATTTTTTAGTGTTGCAAAAATACAAAATAATGCTGACGTAGCAAAGCGATTTTGGAAGATTAACGCAATTAGACCCATAAATAAAGGCAATTCGAGGAAAATTGAGGAAAGTCCGCAAGGTGCCATTAAGCAAACCGAGGCGGATTGCGGAACGAATTAGGTTTCCAGTTCGGACTCGGCTTTGCCGCTTCGCTTATCGAAGAACTCACGCCAGACTTCATCAAGGAGTTTGCCGTCTATCTCAGCAATGACCGAGGTCTTGCAAGTTCCACCATCTGGCTGTCGCGCATGCACCTGAAAGGAGTAGTAGGCCATGCTCATGACAACGGCAAGATACAGCGCAATGTATTTGCGCAGTTCCACATCAGCCCCAAGTGCAAGGAACGTACTTTCCTAACAGAAGACGATGGTGAGCACCAATCTTCAGAACTGAAGACGGTGATGACTCATGAGTTTGAGGATGCCGACCTCGCCTTTATCCGTGACCTCTTCGTTTTCATGAACTTTTTTATAAAGTCGTTGGCTTCGCCGACAACTTTATAAAAATCGTTTGTGGACTTGAAGGAACTGACTACGGACAACATTGTAGAGGTGAACGGTGAAAAATGGATTGTCGGCAAGCGTCATAAGACTGGTGTACCATATCTGGTGAAACTGTTGGCAGTGCCCTTGCGTAGTGGGAAAGTGAGCAAATAAAGTCCGTGATTCAAGAATCATGGGTGCAAAAATACAAAAAAGATAGCAAATTAAGTGTCATTTCTTCAAAAACTAATTGAAATCTTGTATAAATCGAGAAAAACATTATATTTGCACCCGAAATGAAGAAGATTCTCGGATAAGACAGTCCGAATCAAACGATAACAGAACCCGTCGGCATCCCGTAGATCTGCTGGCGGGTCACCTTTTTTTAGAAACAGCAATGAGCAATCAGAAGCCACGCAC
>OCTX012287372.1_pt1 | contig 11327 bp, 9 predicted proteins | sample 1539691 | NCBI WGS metagenome assembly OCTX01 (sample SAMN02144231, study PRJEB22623) | gut metagenome | biome: sheep rumen | host: Ovis aries | place: New Zealand | reverse complement strand
CTATTCGGCTTTTGAGGGTTCTGCTTCCTTTGTCGGAGTATTCTGTGTGCTCTGATTATTCTGGTTGTCCTGAGGTGCCGGCTCTTCAGCCTTTGGCTTGCGCGGAGGGAAGTTGAAGGCGTGGATGGCTCCCTTGGGGCAGGCTTCTTCGCACTTGCGGCACATCTTGCACTTCTCTGCATCGATGTAGGCCAGGTTGTTCTCGAGTGTGATGGCCTGAAACTTCTCGCAGGTCTTGACGCACTTTCCGCAGCCGATGCAGGACGCCTTGCATGCTTTGTTGGCAACGGCTCCCTTGTCCTTGTTGTTGCAGAGGACGACGACCCTGCGGCCTTTGGGACCTTTCAGGCGGATTTCGATGATGCCTCTCGGACAAGCCTTTGCGCAGGCTCCGCAGGCCGTACACTTCTCTTCATCCACTTCGGGCAGTCCCGTCTCGGGATTCATGTGCAGGGCATCGAACTGACATTTGCGGGTGCAGTCGCCGCAGCCAAGGCAGCCATAGGCACACCCTGTTTCGCCCATGCCCGTCATCTGCTGTACGCGACAGCTCTGTGCGCCGTCGAACTGTGCCTGCCGCGGGCGGTTCTCGCATGTGCCGTTACAGCGGACCACGGCCACTTTCGGGGCCGAAGCCTCGACGGTAAGGCCCAGGATGGCGGCCACCTTCTCCATGACAGGCTGTCCGCCTACGGGACACAACTTTCCTTCAAGGCTTCCCCCGTCGGCTGCCTTGACGCATGCTGCGGCAAAGCCTGAACAGCCGGGAAAGCCGCATCCTCCGCAGTTTGCCTGAGGCAATACGTTGCCAACCTCTGCTATGCGGGGATCTTCGTGCACGGCAAACTTGTGCGAGACAACGAAGAGAATCAGGGCGGAGGCCAGTCCGATGACTCCCAGGACGCATACTGCAATCAGAATTACATTCACCATATTAATTTACTGTTTTTACAATTTACGATTCGAGGTTTTACTGTTTAGTGTTTATCGGTTTGATTTGTTTCGATTTTCATCTCAAATTTCTTTCCCAGCCGGTCCTTCATCAGGCGTATTATGCCATAGTAGAGGACCAGGGAGAGCAACGCGGCCAGTGCTCCTGCTACTTCTCCGCCCAGGCGTGTCCCGCCAAACAGGACGACGAGCATCAGGACGAGCGGAGCGACATAGGCCAGTGCCGTGGCATGCATCCCCTGACGGACCGTGCCGACGAGGGTGACGCTGTCTCCGGCGCGAAGGGTAGGGTAGTGCCCGGCAATGTCTATGAGCTTCTCCTTGCTTTCGCTGCTGCGGCACAGCTGCCGCGCACTGCAACTGCTGCATGCCGATGCCTGCAGGATGCGCACCGTGCAATGGCTTTTGCCGACGCTTTCCACGATTCCGCTATGCGTGATAGTCTCCATTTGGGGCCGAATTCTTCTTAATAGCCCACAAAGGTACTATTATTTTCCTTATATACCTAATTAAAAGGCGATGGAAATTGCGTTTTTATGCAAAAAAGTCAAATAAGCGCTTGTTTTATTCAGATAATTGTTATCTTTGCAGAGCGAAGCATCACTCATAAGTCGAGACTAACTGAACACACATCATGGATAAATCCTTGGCAATAAAAACCTGCTGCAAAATCAACCTGGGCCTCAACGTCGTGGAGCGCAGGCCCGACGGCTACCACAATATCGAGACCATCTTCTATCCCGTGCCCCTCTTCGACGAACTGACTATCAGCGAGGGCTGTGGCGAGGACGAGCTCACGCTGTGCGGGAATCCCCTGGAGGGCAATCCCTACGACAACCTCGTGCTGCGGGCCGTCCGGCTGCTTCGGCAGGAGGGCTACCAGGTGCCGCCGCTCCGCGTTGACCTGAAGAAAGTCATTCCCAGCGGAGCCGGCTTAGGCGGAGGCAGCAGCGATGCGGCCTGTACGATTAAGGCCGTAGCGCAACTCTGTGACCTGCCGCTTGACGAAGAACGGATGAAGGCGTTGGCCGGCACGCTCGGAGCCGACTGCCCCTTCTTCGTCAATCCTTGTCCCTTGTATGCGGAAGGCATCGGCGACGTCTTCACCCCCGTACAGCTGAACCTGAGCGGATGGTACCTGATGCTCGTAAAGCCCGACGTCTTTGTCTCCACCCGCGAGGCCTATGCCGGTGTCCACCCGCACGTGCCCCTCTTCCCTCTGCTCGAGACGGCAGCCATGCCTGTCGGACAATGGCCGGACCGGATGACCAACGACTTCGAGGAGAGCATCTTCCTGTCGCACCCCCTGCTTGCCGAAATCAAGGATGAGCTGTACAGCCAGGGAGCGGCCTACGCTTCGATGAGCGGAAGCGGAAGCACCATCTTCGGCCTCTTCCGTTCCCGTCCCGCCTGCGAACCGCTCTTTGCCGACCACTTCACCTTCCTCTGCCAGCTCTGATTCGGCGCACACAAGGCTGCTTCCCGCGTCACGAAAGTCATCGCCGCTCGTCATGAAAGTCATATCGACGCGATGCAAAACTATTTTCACGTCATGAAAATTAATTTTCAAACCGTGAAAATATATTTTCATGACGTGAAAATTGATTTTCAAAGTTTGAAAATAGTTTTATGACACGTTCTTCGGGGGAAGGTCAATGAGGAGTGCATCCTTGTTCTCGTAGCGCAGGCTGCGAAGGACATCCCATTCGGGAGTTCCCGTCTGCCAGACGAGGGAGGGATTCTCGATGCCGTGGGAGTCAATGCGGCGAGTGACCATCCCGACCGTGATGCGGTGGATGTCGATGGCCGGCAGGTACTGCGGCTCGGTGCCGGGCTCGCCGCAGAGTTCCACAAGCAGTTGCGTGCGCGTCAGCTCGTCGAGCAGAATGCCGACAAGACTGTCGGGGAGGTGGGTATCTACGGCCAGGCGGTGCGCCGTGAAAGGCTTCAGGCCGGAAGCGAAATGCTTGCAGATGCGGCTCATGAGCAGCAGGATGAGCGTGTCGCGATAGCGGCGGCTCAGTTCGTCGCTGATGCGCTCGAAGGCATAGGTCTGCAAGCGCTGATTGGCATAGCAGAGTTGTGCGCCCATCAGGCAGATGCACCACGAAATCTGCATCCACAGCATGAAGAGAGGGATGGCGGCAAAGGAGCCGTAGATGGCATTGTAGGCACTCAGCTTCAGCTGATAGTGGACGTAGATCCATTCCACGGCCATGAAGACAACGCCTGTCAGAATACTTGGCCAGATGGTATGCCGCCACTTGACGCTCGTGTTGGGCATCATCTTGAAGAGCAACATGAAGACGAGGACGGCAATGATGACGGGCGAGACGTGGAGGATGAAGGTCATCGTGTCGCTCAGAAGGCGCATCTCGGGCAGAAGGGTGCGGAAGGTCTGCAGGAAGATGCTCAAGCCGCTGGTGATGATCAGCACGAAGGGGAGGAACAGAAAGACGCTGAAGTAATCCACGACTTGCCGGTAAATGGTGCGCGAGCGGTTGACGTACCAGATGGTGTTGAAGACCTGCTCGATGTTCTGTGTGAGCGACAGCAGGGTGTAGAGCAGGAAAATCAGGCCGATGCCGATGAAGACGCCCCCCTTGGTGTGCTGCAGGTAGGAGTCCACGAAATAGAGTATCGTGTCGGCTATGTCAGGATTGCCCTCGAGCGAGGTGCGGAGCTTGGTCTCGATGACTGCATCGAAGCCGAAGCCGCGGGCGATGGCGAAGATGATGGCCATGACGGGGACTGCTGCCAGCATGCTGCTGTAGGTGAGGGCTGAGGCATAGCTCATGATGTGGTTCTTCGTGATGCATTCCCACGCAATGACGCAACGCTTCAGCACGGACAGCCCCTGCCGTTGCAGCCAGCTGAGCCCCTTTTCATTTACGCTCCATATATGTTCAAGACTAACCATTCTCGGTGTTAATATAGTAATAAAAAAAGGACAGTGAACCTGTAAGCCGGGTTCTGTCATCCCCCTTTCGGGGGAGCGCTTGCCATTTATCTACGGACAGCGTCGCCACTGCCCTCTATCGTTCTACCCTCCGGCTCGGACGGGCCGCCCTCTCCTTCCGTAGGAAGATTGCCGGTTTACATGAACTTTCAACTCCCGGAGTGCACAGCACCGACATCGCTGCCGGCCTGGTGAGCTCTTGCCTCACCTTCTCACCCTTACCTGACCCTGCAGATTGCTCTGCCGGAAGCAAGGCGGTTGTTTTCTTCTGCACTGACTGACCCTCGCGGACCTCTTCCTGTTAGGAAGCGGGATGCCCTGTGTTGCCCGGACTTTCCTCTCCCCCCGCGGGCAGCGGCAAGCCGGTTCACTGTCTCTGTTCTTTCTGTCTTTTCACAGCATTAGTACTGCAAAGGTACGATTTTTTATCCAGACTCACCGACTCCCGGACATTATTTTTTCTGTTTTCTGCTTTTTTATGCCCCCGCCTATGGAAATGTCCTGAGAAAAATGTATATTTGCAAGTGGATTCCGGATTCAAATAAATGTGAAAAACGTCCGATGCCAGTTTAAGAACCGTTAATTAAAAGCCACAAAGGTAAAAAGGTGAAAATGCCAGAACCAAAGTTGAATGTTTCTTCGTATTTTTGCAGTGCGATTTGAAAATGAAATTGGATAACAACTAAAGAAACGAAACTATGAAACAGACAACTATGAATTGGATAGGTGCAGTTGCCCTCGTCTTGGGCAGCAGTGCAGTGACAGGCGCTGTAGTAAGAGGAACAGCATCCGGCAGCCAGCCCGTCATGTCGGAACCCACGCCGGCAATGTCGGCTTCCGTCGCAGCTCCGGCGGGGTTGGTCGATCTGACCTCAGCAGCAGAGACCGCCGTAGGCTCCGTAGTATATATAAAGGTAACACAGACCGGCAAGACACAGCGCGTGCAGGTGCAGGACCCGTTCAGCGACTTCTTCGGTGACTTCTTCGGCTTCGGAGGACGCGGCGGACAGCCGCAGCAGCGCGAATTCAAGCAGCCGGACCGCCATGCAGCAGGAAGCGGCGTGATTATCTCCGCCGACGGCTACATCGTGACGAACAATCACGTGGTGGGCGAGGCCGACGAGATAGAAGTGAAACTCAACGACAACCGCGAGTTCAAGGGACGCATCATCGGATGCGACGGCACGACCGACCTGGCACTCATCAAGATTGATGCCAAGGACCTGCCCGCCATCAAAATTGGCAACAGCGACGACCTCAAGCTCGGACAGTGGGTACTCGCCGTAGGCAACCCCTTCAACCTGACAAGCACCGTCACGGCAGGCATCGTCAGTGCCAAGGCGCGTTCACTCGGTGCAAACGGCATAGAAAGCTTCATACAGACCGATGCCGCCATCAACAGCGGCAACTCCGGCGGAGCACTCGTCAACGATAAGGGAGAGCTCGTCGGCATTAACGCCATGCTCTACAGCCAGACGGGAAGCTACAGCGGCTACGGCTTTGCCATCCCCACAAGCATCATGAACAAGGTAGTGGCTGACCTGAAAGTCTATGGCACCGTGCAGAGGGCCATCCTCGGCGTACAGGGCATGGACGTCACAAACTGGATAGACAGCGAGAAGGCTAAAGGCAACGACCCTGACCTGGATGTCGTGGAAGGCATCTACATCGATAAGGTCACAGATGCCAGTGCCGCAGAAGAGGCAGGACTGATGAAAGGCGACGTCGTGACGGAATTCGACGGCAAGAAGGTCACAAAGATGTCGGAACTGCAGGAAGCCATTGCCCAGCACCGTCCGGGCGATAAGGTCAGCCTCACCTACAAGCGCGGAAAGAAAGAACACAAAATCAACGTCACACTGCGCAACACTCAAGGCACGACGAAGGTGATGGAAGAAGTCGATCTCGACCAGATGGGCGTCTCGCTCAAACCTGTCAGCGAGGAAGACATGAAGGCACTCGGCATCAACTACGGCCTTGTCATCAATGCCATCCGAAACGGCAAGATGAAGCAGGCAGGAGCCGGCAAGGGAACCATCATCCTGCAGGTGAACGACCAGAAGATGCAGACAACCGAAGACTGGGCAGAAGCCGTCAAGAGTGCCAACCAAAGCACTGACCGCACTCTCTGGATAAAAGCCATTACCCCGAGCGGACGCAAAGTCAGCTTCGTGATAGAACTTGATGAATAAAACCAATATAAAGCCATGATCGTAACACTAAGCGAAATTCTGAAGGATGCCAATGAACGGCACTATGCCGTAGGAGCATTCAATTGCCTGAGTCTGGAAAACGTCATGGGTGCACTGGAGGCCGCAGAAGAACTGCGGTCTCCTCTCATCCTGCAACTGGCCGAAGTTCAGTTCCCCGAAGCACCGATGGAACTGATGGCTCCCCTTTACCTTGAAGCTGCCCGACGGTCATCGGTGCCCGTCTGTGTCCACTTGGATCACGGTCAAAGCCTCGAAACGTGCGTACGTGCCATCCGCCTGGGCTTCACCTCCGTCATGTTCGACGGTGCTGCGCTTCCCTTCAAGGAGAATGTGGCAACCACCCGCGAAGTGACACGCATAGCGAAAGCTGCCGGAGTGGATGTCGAGGCGGAGCTGGGAAAGGTCGGCAACTCCGGTGTTGACACGGCAGATGTCTTCACAGACGTCGATGAATCGGTTCGCTTCGTGCAGGAGACAGGCATCGATGCCCTCGCCGTAGCCATCGGCAACCTGCATGGGCACTATGTCCACACGCCGCAGCTCAACATCCGTCGGCTCATCGAGATTCACGAGGCCAACCGCCTGCCCCTTGTCCTGCATGGCGGCAGCGGCACGAGTACCGAAGACTTCAAGGCCTGCATCCACAATGGCATCTGCAAGATAAACGTGGCTACAGCCATCCAGCGCGGCATCATGAAGCGCATCCACGAGCGGCTCGAGCAGAAGCCTGACGAGGAATATGTTCCCCTGAAGCAGGTGATGATCGATGCCTCGCGTGAAGTCGTCAAGGCCCACATCCAGCTCTTTGAAAGCAACGACAGGGCGTAAAAAACCTTTCCTCTCTTCGACGGAGAGGATGAAGTAAACATCAAGAATCTAATACTGACATGAGAAAAAAGCTTTGTATCGGACTTGGCATCAGTCTTTTGCTGCTTGCCTGCGGAAGTGGTTCAAAGAAGTCACTGACCGATTATGCCGACCCGACCATCGGCGGCGTGAGTGTCCTGCTGGAAACGACGCGACAGACCATGCATCTGCCCAACGAGATGCTTCGATTCGTGCCCTTACGCACCAGTATGCTCGATGACTGGATTCAGGATTTTGCGCTCCAGATGCCCAATCATCGTCGCCACTGGGTATTCGGGTTCATGCCCTTCTGCACAGATGCTCCCGAGGGAAGTGTCTGGTCAAGTCCAGGCATTTGCGTGGCCGACGAGACACATCCCCACTATTATCGGGCCGAGCTGGAAGGCGTGACGCTGGAGTTTGCCCCCTCGAAAAAGAGCGGCATCATCCGCATGACCTTTGACGGTGAAGGGAGGCACGCCATGCGTTTCCGCAGCCGTACCGCCATCGGTGCATACGACTGCGAAGGGAAGCGTGTCGTGACCGGCACTGCACAGTTCGGACAGCCCGAGTGCAAGGAGAACATGACTGCATACCTCTATGCCGAATTCGACTGCGACATGCACGATGCCCATCATCAGGCCGACGACAACAGACATTTGATGCTGACGGCTGACGACGGTGCCAAGGTCGTGACGATGCGCTATGGCATCTCCTATATCGACAAGGAGCAGGCTCGTGCCAACATGGAACGCGAGATTCCCGACTTCAACTTCGACCGTGTCAAGGACGATGCAAAGGCGGTTTGGGAGAAACGACTTGGGCAGATAGAGGTCAGCGGAGGCACGGAGGCTCACAAGCGAACCTTCTACACTGCCCTTTACCGCTGTTCGGAGCGCATGGTCGATATCAACGAGTATGGTCGCTTCTACAGTGCATGGGACCGTAAGGTTCATGATTCGGACGAGCCTTTCTTCGTTGACAATTGGCTTTGGGACACTCATATCGCACTGGAGCCGCTTCATACCATCCTGAATCCTGACATGGAGGTTCAGAAGATTAACTCCTTCATTGAAATGTACCGTGAGAGTGGCGTCGTGCCTCGCTTTGCCCTGACCTCCGGCGAATGGGCGGCAATGACAGGCAACTTTGCTCCCGTCTGGATGTGGGATGCCTGGCAGAAGGGCCTGCGCTTCGACATGGCATCTATCTACGACGGCTTCCGCAAGAACTCGCTTGAGCGCACGCTGCTGCCTTGGCGGACCGGACCGGCCACGCCGCTCGACACCTTCTACAATGCTCACGGCTACTATCCGGCCTTGCGCCCTGGAGAGACGGAGACCGTGCCCGAGGTGGAGGCGAAATGGGAACGGCGGCAATGCGTATCGCTGACAACCGTCAACAGCTACTCCGACTGGTGCATTGCACAAATAGCCCACATGCTTGGCAAAACGGACGACGAACAGCTTTTCACCGAGCGCTCGAAGTTCTACCGCAACGTCTTCCGCCAGGACCGTCAGATGATGTGGCCCAAGGACGAGAAGGGCGAATGGGTGGAACCCTTCAATCCGATGCACGACGGACGCGCCTACTTCACGGAGAACAACGCATACATCTTCAATTGGGACGTGAAGCACGACCTCGAAGGACTGTTCTCGCTGATGGGCGGACACGAGAAGGCCGAAGCCAAGCTCGACGAGCTCTTCCACATGGGTGTGGGGACAGCCAAGTTCCGCTTCTACAATGTGCTGCCGGATGCCACGGGTCTGATGGGCATGTTCCAGATGGGCAATGAGCCCAGCTTCCATATACCTTATTTATATGACTACGTCGGAGCTCCCTGGAAAACCCAGAAGTATATCCACAGCCTTATTGACACTTACTTCATCGACTCCTATCTCGGTATGCCCGGGGACGAGGACGGCGGCGGCATGTCGGCCTTCGTGGTCTTCTCCATGATGGGTTTCTTCCCTGTCACACCGGGCACGACCACCTACGCCATCGGCAGCCCCTTCTTCGAGGAGACAACGCTTCACCTGCCTGGCGGCAAGACCTTCACCGTCAAGGCAAGGAACATCTCGCAAGAGAACAAGTTCATCCAAAGCGCACGGCTGAACGGCGCTGTCCTGACCAAGCCTTTCATCAGTCACGAACAGCTGATGGCCGGCGGCACCCTGGAGCTGCAAATGGGTCGAAAGCCCAATAAGAAAGCCTTTAATCAATAACCACTAATAACCTGAATATCATGAAACGAAGCGAAATCAATCAGATTATCCGCGAGGCAAAGTCATTCCTTGCCTCCCGCCAGTTCTTCCTGCCTGAATGGGCAGAATGGGGGCTTTCCGACTGGAAGGCAAATAAGGACAAGACTGGGTACATTACGGAACGCATGCTCGGCTGGGACATCACCGACTTCGGCTCCGGCGACTTCCTGCGCCGCGGCCTCTTCCTCTTCACCATCCGCAACGGCAGGTACGGCGTTGACAAGAAACCTTACGCCGAGAAAATCATGATTGTCGAGGAAGGTCAGGAGACGCCGATGCACTTCCACTGGTCGAAGATGGAGGACATCATCAACCGTGGCGGCGGCAATCTCGTCATCGAACTCTACAATGCCGACAAGGACGAGCAGTTTGCCGACACGCCTGTCCATTTCCGCATCGACGGCATAGAGCACGTCATCGAACCGGGCGGAAGGATTATCCTCGGTCCCGGCCAGAGCATCTGCATGGAGCAATACCTCTACCATCGCTTCTACGGTGAGCCCGGCAAGGGAAAGGTCATGGTGGGCGAGGTGAGCCAGTGCAACGACGATACTACTGACAATCGTTTCTACGAGACCATCGGGCGCTTCCCCGACATCATCGAGGACGAGGAACCCCTGCACCTGCTTTGTTCCGACTACGGGAAGTTCCTTGGATAAATGAAGGATGACGTGTTAAAGCAAACGATGCCACATGAATAAAGTACGTATATCCGGCGTAGGGTGCTGCCTGATGGACCGCATCTACGACCACGTTGACTTCCGCTCCGAGGCATTCCGCCATGTTCTCAGCCGCAAGGCAGGCGACGGAGGCCTCGAGCCCGGCAAACTGACCTTCGAGGAGGAGCTGGAACGCTTCTCCGGCCAGTCGTTCCCAGCCGACATCCTCCCTTCCCTCACGGAAGGGCGCAAGCCCGACAAGGAGAACATCGGCGGCCCCTGTGTCGTGGCGCTCATCAATGCGGCGCAGATAGCCGCCGACGAGAGCACCGTCGGCTTCTATGGCTGCAGAGGCGACGACGGAGTAGGGCAGGAGCTGCTCAGACGGCTCAGCCTGACGAACCTCGACCTCGCACATTTCCGCACAGAGCAAGGTGCCGAGACGGCTTCCACAAGCGTCCTTTCCGACCCGCAGTACGACAACGGACACGGTGAACGCACCTTCGTGAACACCATCGGCGCCTCATGGCACTACATGCCCGAGGAGCTGGACGACAGCTTCTTCCGCAGCGACATCTGCGTCTTCGGCGGTACGGCCCTCGTGCCCCGCATCCATCAGGGGCTGACCCCGTTGCTTGCCAAGGCCAAGTCCTGCGGCAGCATCACGGTGGTCAACACCGTCTATGACTTCCTCAACGAAAAGAAGGACCCGTCGCAACGATGGCCGATGGGCGACGGCGACGCAGCCTACCGGTACATCGACCTGCTCATCGTCGATCACGAGGAAGCTCTTCGCCTCAGTGGTGAGGGCAGCATCCCAGCCGCAATAGCCTTCTTCCGCGGGAAGGGAGCCGGTGCCGTGCTCGTCACCAACGGCGCCCGCAACGTCAGTCTTTGGGCAGACAGCCCCCTCTTCGGCCAGGTTCCGGAGCTGACGATGCCCGTCTCGGCAGCCGTAGGCCAGGCACTCCGCGAGGGCAAGAAGGGCGACAGCACCGGTTGCGGCGACAACTTTGCCGGCGGCGTCATTGCCTCCCTTGCCCGCCAGATGTATGCCTTCAGGTGCAAGGGAGATGAGGTGGCCGACGGCAAGTCCTCGGGCGCAGACCGACTTCTCTCCCTTCGCGAAGCCTGTCGATGGGGTATCGTGTCGGGCGGCTTCGCCTGTTTCTACTATGGCGGCACCTATGTTGAGCCGCACCCGGGCGAGAAACTTTCCCACCTGCAACAGCTCTACGACCGCTACCTTGAGCAAGAAAAAAGCCTTTCCCCTTCATGAGGAAAGGCTTTTTTCTTGCCCTGCAACCTCTTCGCCTCGCAGACCAAAACCTTCATCAACGTGTCGAAAAACTATTTTCACGTCATGAAAATTAATTTTCACGTCATGAAAATATATTTTCAAAGCTTGAAAATTGATTTTCAAAGTTTGAAAATA
>OCTX012279235.1_pt1 | contig 11328 bp, 11 predicted proteins | sample 1539691 | NCBI WGS metagenome assembly OCTX01 (sample SAMN02144231, study PRJEB22623) | gut metagenome | biome: sheep rumen | host: Ovis aries | place: New Zealand | reverse complement strand
TTTTCATTTGCGGATTTTTTGTCTCCAAAATCAATGCTCTGAATTTTCTGCATAGATATATCCAGGATTTTTGAGTATTTAACTGTCAGTTGAAAGACAAATCCTTTTTAAATATCCAGAAGCATGAATGTCCTCGTCTTTCGCAATGGGAAAGCCTTCAATATGACGAACCTTGTCAATATCAGCCTTGGTGAGATTTTGCTCTTCCATGGGATGCATCCTCCGTCTCTTACTTAATTACAATCCTGACCTTGTTCTTATCCTTACCGCTGATCTGGCTGTCCACCCACTGGGCCAGCTTCTGTTTGAAGTCTTCCGGTGTACAGGGGCCCCATCTGGTCATGACGGCCTGCAGCTTATCCATGTGTACTTCCAAACTCTCCAGGCCGACAGCATGGAGTTGACACTATCGATGAACTGCTGATCCACAGTGATGGGCAGGTGCCCGCTTTGCAGGAACTTGTCGATGGCGGTGCGAGCATTCTTGCCCAGCAGTGCTTTCTGTTCCTCCAGCATCGGATCTTCCAGTGCAGACTTCAGTGTGTTTGTCCAGCCGTTCAGCACTTCGTCTGCCTTATCCTCGATCTGGCCCAGTCGACCATGAACAGGTTTGCTGTCATTTTCCGCCAGATTTAAGTGGCAATGCGGACAATCTGCCTGCTTCTGCATTTCAGGCTCGGTGAGTTCATAGCAGGTCTTCAGCGCCACAAGCTGTCCTGTGAGATCCATCAGCTGACTGGTAGGCAGCATGCCGTGAATGCCTTTCAGCGAAATCAGAGATTTCCATCAGGTACTGCAGGGTATAACATTTCCGATAAACAGTGTAGCCAAAACCGCATTTCGGAAGTATAATGATCTACAGAAGAATGGAATACAGGCTTTTCCGGCAGAAGGCACTGTTTTCCGATTCATTTTTTGAAAGGAGATGATTTCTGTGCCGGTCTGGATAAACTGGATTGACGAGCCGTCCCCGGTTGCTGTGACGATCATCTCCATCGCGCTGATGCTGGCCATTGGCTTCCTGATGACTCGCATCACCAAATTGTTGAAGCTGCCAAACGTAACCGCTTATATTGTCGGCGGAATTCTGGCAGGCCCCTTTTGCCTGAACCTGCTCCCCGATACTATTGTAGAGGGGACTTCCTTCCTCCCTGATATCGCACTGGCCTTCATCGCGTTTAGCACAGGCGAATTCTTCAGACTTTCCACGTTAAAAAGGAACGGTGGGAAGGTTTTAATGATTACCGTACTGGAATCCTGCTGTGCTGCTGTGCTTGTGTTCCTCGTCTGTTGGCTGGTGCTCAGGTTGAATCTCGCTTTTTCGATCGTTCTGGGAGCCCTGGCCACAGCCACAGCACCCGCCTCCACAATTATGACAATCAGGCAAACCGGCGCTAAAGGGGATTTTGTGGAAACGCTGCTCCAGGTTGTGGCGCTGGATGATATGGTGGGCCTTGTGCTTTATTCCATTGCGATTTCCGTAGCCACCGCTGTTTTCTCCAGCTCCGGTTTCAGAATCGAAAACGTCCTGATCCCCCTCGGCAAAACCCTGCTTCTGATGGCCCTGGGCTGTGTCTTCGGGCTGATTCTGAAATGGCTGGTAGGCACTCGAAGGAGCACTGATAACCGGCTGATCATTGCCATCGCCGTCCTCTTCTCCTACTGCGGCATCTGCGCTGTGGTGGACGTTTCGCCGCTTCTGGGCTGCATGGCGATGGGCATGGTCTATATCAATGCCACGGATGACGACCGGATGTTCCGACAACTGAATTACTTCAGTCCACCGATTCTGCTGCTTTTCTTCTTTCGCAGCGGCCTTTCTTTCGATCTCGGCTCCCTCGTCAACAATGCTGGCTCCATCGGCACGGTTCCACTGCTGGTGGTCGGTGTGATTTATTTCCTGATCCGGATCCTGGGCAAATACATCGGCGCCTGGACAGGTTGCAGTTTTGCGAAGAAATCCCCGAAGGTACGGAACTATCTTGGACTTGCCCTGATTCCGCAGGCTGGAGTGGCCATTGGCCTCGCGGCGCTAGGCGCCCGGGCACTGGGCGGTGAAATGGGCCATGCGCTGGAAACCATTATTCTTTCCTCCAGCGTGCTCTACGAGCTGATCGGCCCCGGATCCGCAAAGCTGTCCCTGTACCTTTCCGGTTCTTATTCCAAGGAGTTGGAAACGGTGGCGCCGGTTCCAACTGTGGATGAGGAAGGAAAGCAAAAATCTGAAGTGGAACTACTGATTGAGCGGATCCAAAAGATCCAAAGCGAGCTTCCCGCACATACGGAAAACGAGAATGAACGTGCGTTCACAGAAGCCGCTGAGGAATACTACCGTGAACAGCATTTGCCGATGCGGAGAAATGCTCAGAAACATCTTTTCTGATATTCCGCTTCCCGCGCGATTATTTCCAAGGAGGACACCGATATGAACCTGGAAGTTGTTACCACAGACCCCATCGCCCGGTCACTCGGAACCTGGTCCGCCGGACTGACCGTCGGATCTATTCTGCTGCGGATTTTCCTTTCTCTGCTCATGGGAGCATTCATCGGATGGGAACGGTCCAGCAAGCGACATTCCGCAGGACTGCGTACTTTCATGCTGACCTTTCTTATCGGCACATTGGCAGCCATCGTAGACAGTTATACATTCTGCGCCTCTGAACGAGACGGACATTTCCTGCTCTCCGTCAGTGTAATTATAGGCGCTTCGATCATCGCTGTACATTCCGTATTCTATTCTTCACGGAATCAGATCAAAGGGCTCACTACTGCTGTCGGCCTGTGGGTTGCTGCTGTGACAGGCATTTCCCTGGGTATTGGCTGTTATACGGTCGGTCTGGCCGCTTTTGCAGCTCTTTTGTGTATCCTACTGTGGTTCCCGCCCCTGGAGGCCGCCCTCAATAATCGTTCCAACCACTTTGAGGTGCACCTGGAACTGACAAACAGCGTTTCCCTGCAGGATTTCGTGACAGTCATTCGCCGCCTTGGCCTGCGGATCGATGAGATTGAACAGAACCCGGCCTACGTGGGCAGCGGCCTTTCAGTCTATTCCATATCCATTTCCGTCAGCAGCGAAATGCTGAAAAAATATAAAACCCATGCCGAAATTATCGAAGCGTTGAAAACCCTGGATTATATTTACCATATTGAGGAGATGCATTCCTGAAGCATCCCTGAATTTCATCCTCTGGCCCTGTCTATTAATTGCATTCCATGTACAAGAAGTATACTATTTCTGCATGGAAAAGGTAGAAGAAAAACCGCAGGTTTTACTACTCCTGTTTCAACAGTCAGATTGCTTACTCCTCCCGGTTTATGCAACCGTCGCATTGGCGTTTACTCGCTCAATCGCCTTACGGATGTTTGAGTCAATCGTGACGCTGATGCCGTTATGGTCCATCATGCATTGTACCGGCATTTTCAGTTGAGCGGTCTACACAGAAGCCCTTTCGACAATTGAACAATTAATGATTTCTCTGGCAGGATGAATACGCGGATTGCTGATCATATCAATAATATGCAAAGCAGCCTGAACACCGATCTCGGTAGTCGGCAGAGCGACAGTCGTAAGCGGCGGCTGAAGATACTCCGCGATTTCTCGGTTGTCAAAACCTGCTACTGCTATATCCTGTGGTATACGTAATCCTTCTGATGTCAACACCGCCATGCAGCCGGCTGCCATCAGATCATTCATGGCAAAGATGGCTGTTGGCCGTATCGGCAGTCTGAGGAGTTCCCCAGTCTGCACCATTCCAGATTCATACTCCCAATTACCATAACGGATATACTCCTGCGGGAGAGACAATCCCGCCTGCTGCATAGCCATCTGGATGCCCAACAAGCGTTGCGCTGTTGGGTAAGAATGGGGGTGGCCTGCAATAACTGCAATATGCTTATGACCTTTGCCAATCAGGAAACGAATTATGTCTGCCGCAGAATCCCTGTTGGAATAGGTTATATAAGTATCCTTTTCCGTACCGTGAGAATATGCAAAAACCAGCGGTATATCCATTTCATCAAAAAGGTAATCAAGATGCCGGTCATGCATAGCTACATAAATGATTCCATCCACGTTTGCCGACTGTAGCAGCGATAGGCCGTCGTTAATGCGCTGCCGGTAGGAACCAATCTGTTCATACTGATTGTACAGTTTTTCCAGCAGATGCAGATCATGCAGGATTGTCTTGTATCCACCCTTTGCCAGGGTTTCGCTGATGCCGCTGACAATGGATGCCACAGGCAGGCCCCTGATATCCTCTACCAGTACGCCAATCGTATGTGACTGCCCCATACGCAGGGATTTTGCCAGTGTATTTGGTTTGTAGTTGACTTGGGAAATAGCTTGCAGAACCCGCTCAGTTGTCTCGGCGGATATATTTTTTGAGCCGTTAATCACATGGGAAACAGTAGCCGTGGAAACGCCTGCCAGGAGAGCCACATCGCGCATAGTTGCCATATCCCGCACCATCTTTTCAGTCGGTTAATCGTTTTATTGAAATTATAACCATCCCGTCCTGAGTTGTCAAGATTCGGTTAATAAATTAACCGTTGCATTTGTTCAATATTCGCTTGACAGTGAAGAGCAGTAAATGGTATTTTATGATCACATGGAAGGTAAATCGTATAACCTTCAAAAAACACATTACGAGGAGGAAGAAAAATGAAAAAACTGTTGGTTATCGTATTATGTCTGGCTCTGACCCTGCCGGTACTGGCACTGGCAGAAGGCGATGGTCGTGTACACATCACCTATTCCTTCTGGGGCAACCAGACGGAAGCTGAAAGCGTTCAGCAGGCTTTGGATGCATACAATGAAATGCAGGACAAAGTATTTGTGGAACCCATGCAGATTCCCAACGAACAGTATACTGAAACACTGGTCAATTACGCCATTGCCGATCAGCTGCCGGACTGCGGTATGGTTAATGAAAACTCCGTGCTGTATTTCGCCCGCAACGGCGTCATGGCCGATGTCTCCGATATGTATGCCGGTGAAAAGCTGCAGCCCATGGACTGCATTACCTTTAAGGACAACGGGGTTCCTGTCGGTTATTCCAGCAGCAACGAAATTCTGATCCTCTACTATAACAAGGATATGTTTGATGCGGCAAATGAGCCTTATCCTTCCGCCGATAAACCCTATACCTGGGATGAATTTGTGGAAGTCGCCAAGCGCCTGACATTTGACGAAGCCGGCAAGCATCCCGGGGAGGAAGGCTTCAATCCGGAAAAAATCGTGCAGTACGGTGCGTTTGTGAACAACTGGACCTGGCAGATGGAAGTATGGGCTCTTTCCAACGGCGGCAAATGGTTCTCTGAGGACGGCAAAGAGTGCCTGATCAACAGCCCCGAAGCAATCGAATCCATCCAGAAAGTTGCCGATCTGGCGCTGGTTGAGCATGTAGCTCCTCTCAACGTTATACCCGAAGACAACGGCGTTGGCGTTGGTATCGGAAGCAAAACCGTGGCCATGACCACCGATGGCACATGGAGGCTGGGCACCGATTTCCCGAATCTGGACATTAATTACGGAATTGCGCCTCTGCCCATGATGAAGGAAGAAGTCACCATCTGTACTTCCGGCCTGACAGGCGTATTCAAGGGAAAGCATCAGCAGGAAGCCTATGACTTTGTCAAGTGGTACACCAGGGAAGAAAGCAACTGGGATGCCCTGGTGCTTACCGGAATCTGGCTGCCCAAGAGCGAATACTTCTACAAGACCGAGGAAGGCATCAACGAATGGCTTGGCAACGAGAAATACCCATACAACAAAGATTTTGAGACCGGGAAAAAGGTGCTGGTGGACTATACCATGAATTACGCCCGGCCCACCTGTTGGTACTACACTCCTAACACCCAGGTTACCACCAATGAGATACTCTTTACGGCCCTGCAGAGCGTATGGAGCGGTGAACGCACGGCGGAAGAAGTGATCAACGAAATCTATCCCGAGCTGAGCGAAGCTATCGTCGTGGAATAACAGGCTGCATGGATCGGAAGGGGGAACGTGTTTGCGTTCCCCCTGTCTTCTGAGAAACAAAAACCACAGGGAGGAATGATGCGATGACGGCCGTCTCAAAAAGGAACAGAATACGCTATAACCGGGCAGAGGCCCGGGCAGCATGGCTCTTGCTGCTGCCGTCGGTGATCGGCCTCACCTGTATCACCTATCTGCCCATGATCGCTTCTTTTGCACTGAGCCTGTTCAACTGGAACGGCCTGGGTGATATGAAGTTTGTCGGGTTTGAAAACTATGTCCGTCTGTTCTCCCGGGACACAAAATTTTACGGTTCGCTTGTCATTACCCTCGAATACGCAGGGATTTCTGTAATTGGCAGTATCATTTATTCCATGATTATTGCCATGCTGCTCAATCGCAAGGTGCCGGCGCGAGGCTTTTTCCGCGCAGTTTTTTATCTGCCTTATGTGCTGCCTGCCCTGGCCGTTTACCTGGGCTGGAAATGGCTTTATGATTATAACCATGGCCTGTTTAATTACCTGATTAAACTAAATGGCGGGACCTCTGTCAAATTCCTGGATTCAAGCAGTATGGTCACACCATCTCTGGCGCTGATTGCTGTCTGGCTCAGCGGGAATCTGATTGTGATATTCCTTGCCGGGCTGCAAAACGTACCCCGAACCTATCATGAAGCAGCAGAGATAGACGGTGCCAATGCCTGGCAGCGTTTCTGGAAAATCACAATCCCCTGCATGACTCCCATCATTTTTTATAATCTGCTGATGAGTCTTGTTAGCAACCTCCAGGTAATCACGCCTGCACTGTCGCTTACACAGGGAGGTCCAGGTATCGGAAGCTACTTCATGTGTTTTATGCTGTATACTCAGGCTTTCAAATCACACAAATATGGCTACGGCAGTTCCATCGCTGTGATTCTCTTTGCTCTTATCGCAGTTTTTACCGGCATACTGTTTGCCACCAGTAAAAGCTGGATCTTCTATGAAGGAGATGATAAGGAATGAGCACGCATACAATGAAAATACCTACACGCAGGAGTCGCGCTGCATCCAGAACCCGCCGGGAAAAGGCAGCGAATAATCTGTGCTTTATCCTTTTAATCCTTCTGGGTTTGATCGTAATATTTCCCATCTACTGGATCTTCCGATCTTCCTTGATGTCCAACGGAGAACTCTATGCCTATCCGCCATCCTTTGTACCTCCTGCCTGGCGGTTTGAAAACTATCCGGAAACACTGAAATCCTTCGATTATCTGAAATTTCTTGGAAACACCATGACCATTCTGCTGCCGGCCGTGTTCGGCGCTGTGATTACAGCAACCATGGGCGGATACGCTTTTGCCCGGCTTCGCTTCCGGGGCAAAAAATTCCTTTTCACCCTTTGTGTCGGTTCCATGCTTCTGCCAAGCATGGTAACACTGATCCCGCTGTTCATCGGTTGGTCAAAATTAGGCCTGGTGAACACCTATTGGCCACTGATTCTGCCCCATTTTTGCGGCGGCGGTGCATTCAACATTTTTCTGATCCGTCAGTTTGTAAAAACCATACCCAGGGAACTGGATGAAGCTGCCACCATCGACGGATGCGGTTACTTTCGGATACTCGTCTTCATCATTGTACCGGCTATCAAAGCTGCCATGATTGTGGTCGGGCTGCTGAAATTCATTGAACTGTGGAACGATCTGCTGCAGCAGGTAACCTATATTACCCGTCGGGAACGCTACACTCTCGCGCTGGGCCTCAATATTTTCCGGGGATCCTTCAATGATGACTGGTCAAGCATCATGTGCGCCACCTGTCTGTCTTTTATTCCCGGTATCGTATTCTATCTGATCGGACAAAGATACTTTGTGGAAGGCATCGTAATGACCGGTATGAAAAACTGAGTAAGTGAGGTGACCTTATGTCCATCCGGGAAATCCCCCTGCAAAGCGTGAAAATCACGGATGCTTTCTGGTCGCCCCGCCAGACACTCATGACGGATGTGACCATCCCCTATATGGAAAAGATCCTGCGGGATGAAGTACCAGGAGCGGAACAATCCCATGCCATCGATAATTTCCGCATGGCTGCCGGAGAAAAAGACGGCAGTTTCTATGGCATGGTGTTTCAGGACAGCGATATGGCAAAATGGCTGGAAGCAGCGGCGTATTCGCTGGCACTGAAACCGGATGAAGCCTTGTCCCGCCGTGTAGACGAGATGGTGTCGCTGATCGGACGCTGCCAGCAGCCGGACGGTTACCTGAACACCTATTTTACAGTGAAAGAACCTGAGAACAAATGGCAAAATCTACTGGAATGCCATGAGCTGTACTGCGCCGGTCACCTGATGGAAGCCGCAGCTGCTCTGCATGAAGCTGCCGGGAAGGACAGGCTTCTGCACATCTGCATCCGCCTGGCGGATCATATATGCAACCGTTTTGAAGAGCAGGAAGGCATTCCCGGTCATCAGGAAATTGAAATCGGTCTCCTGCGGATGTACCGTGCAACGGGAAAACTGCGCTACCGGAACATGGCACTGCGGTTCCTGAATTTACGCGGCCAGGATCCGGAATGGTTCAGTAAGCATACTCCCGCGCATCCGGCAATGCATTACGGCGGATATGATATTCCGCCTGAAGATACGGTTTATAACCAATCCGACATACCGGTGCGTAAGCAGACAAAAGCCCGGGGACATGCAGTCCGTCAGTTGTATATGCTCACCGCCATGGCGGATGCCGCCGCGGAAATCGGTGACCAGGATTTGCTGAGCGCTTGCCGGCGCCTGTTTGATAACATCACCAGGAAACAGATGTATGTGACCGGAGCTGTCGGCGCTTCAGCGTATCACGAAGCCTTTACAGTAGACTTCGATCTGCCCAATGACCGCTGTTATGGGGAAACCTGTGCATCCGTAGCGATGGTTTTTTTTGCCAGCCAGATGCTGAAAAACAGCGCTGAAGGACAGTATGCGGATCTGATGGAGCTGGAACTGTACAACGCGGTTCTGGCCGGCATGCAGCTGGATGGAAAACGCTTTTTCTACGTTAACCCTCTGGAGGTGGACAAACGTGTGGCCGGTAAAACCCCTGGTTATGAGCACGTATTGTATGAGCGCCCCCAATGGCACAGCTGCGCATGCTGTCCGCCTAACCTGGCAAGACTGATCGCTTCCCTGGGACGGTATTTGTGGAGTGAGGACGAGGACACAATTTACAGTCATTTGCTGATCGGCAGTGAAGCAGATACACAATTTGGCCGTATTTGCATGGAAAGCCGTTACCCATGGGAAGGCCAGGCGGAGTTTACAATTCCCGGCGGAGGAGATTTCACTCTCGCAATCCATATCCCTGGTTATATTTCAGACTACACCCTGACAGTCAGCAACAGCAACGCGGTCGCTTCCGTTCGGAATGGGTATGTTTATTTAAAATGTCTCTGGAAGCCCGGTGATACCGTGAAGCTGTCTTTTGAGCTTCCCGTACGGCGCATCTATGCCAATCCGGAAGTACGCAGCTGCGCCGGAAAAGTCGCGCTGGCACGCGGGCCTATGATTTACTGCTTTGAGGAGACCGATCAGGCAGTTCCTTTGTCATCTCTGTCCCTGCCCCGTGATCAGAAAATTTTACCGATTCCGGCTTTACAGGACCTTCCCGGAGAAATCGTCTGCCTTCGGATGCAAGGCAAGTATGATGTTTTATCCGATCCATTGTATGGCACTGCGCCGCCCGCAACGGAAAACTGCATACTTCAAGCCATTCCGTATTATTCCTGGGCAAACCGGAATCCAGGAAATATGCAGGTATGGATACGGGAGACATGACCCGTTATGTATCCATTTTTCCGTTATTCAGCAAAATGGATCATAGTCATATTTTTTTATCTTTCAAGGAAAGTAATAAACTTGCGGAGAGAGTAGTAAAACGGTAGTAAAATCAATTTGGGCGTCCTGATTTGCCGCGATAAAGGCGTATGAAACCTCACTCCCGGTTATTGTTGCCGGGACATATGAATAGGATACGTGTCTGAGTCATAGTCAATCCCCTTATATCCTGAAATAGAATGTGTTTTTCCCCTTACCCTCACGCTTCAGTTCCCTGTCTTCCACCAGTTTCCGGAGTGATCCCTCCACGGAGCTGAGACTGAGTGACGGACACAGTTCCCGGATATCCTGCTTTGTAAAACGTCCGATTTTATTCTGTGCGGCAAACCTTACCGTCTCCAGAGCTGATCGCTTTGTTTCCACCAGCGCAAACCGGTCTTCGAAATCCCTGTATGCCGCCAGGATTGTACTAAGAAGATATTTGATGAACGGAACAGGATCATCTGTTCCCTCATGCCAACCGATCTGTGACGCGGCCAGGGCGTCATAGTACAGGTCTTTATGCTGCGCTATTTTTGCTTCCAGCGAAATATACTTACCGACATAGAATCCGCTTCTGTAAAGAAGCAGCGTTGTAAGCAGCCTGCTCATACGGCCATTCCCGTCATTGAACGGATGTATGCAAAGAAAATCATGAACAAAAACCGGGATTGCAATCAATGGTTCAAGTTCCATGTTTCCGATCACGCGGTTGTATTCCCTGCAGATCCTGTCAAGAGCATCCGGAGTCTCAAAAGGAGATAACGGAGTGAACAGCGTTTCAGTATGCCCGTCTGGATAGGTCGCGCTGATATAGTTCTGGACGTTTTTTGTCCTTCCGGCAATCGGATTATTCATATGGCTGTAAAGGATTTTATGCAGTTGAAGAATATAGTTCTGCGTAATCGGGATAGCGTCAAAACTCTCGTGAATAATTCCCAGCACATCCCTATATCCGGCTATTTCCTGTTCATTGCGATTCCTTGGAGTCGTCTTTTCCTCAACCAGCTGCCGGATCCGTGTACTTGTCGTAACGATTCCCTCAATCGCGTTTGATGCCTCTGTGCTCTGGATCTTCGCAATTTCAACAAGCTTCTCAAGCTCTTCCGGCCGTTGCTTCAGATACAGCTCCTGTTTTCCCGCTTCTTTATAAATTGCGGCAATGTATCCCAGCAATTCCGAATCCCATTTCCGATCTTTGATCAGGGAGTAGTTGAAGATGCGCATTCCCTTACCTCCATTCTTATTCCCTTAATTTTATATATATTTTAAGGGAAAAGTCAAGGCTATTACCATTTCTTGTTTCAAAGCCAGATAAGGGATTGGAATAGCGGCCGTTTTCAATACCGCCATTTTTCAGCAAAATGGCAGAGTTGAACTCAAAAATGACGATCTTGACTGTACTGTATTCAGAGTTCCGGATTCATCTTCCCGGCATCATTTCATCAAAAGTAGTAAAACGGTAGCAATTATCTTTTTGCCTGCCGCGTTTTGCAGCGTTTTGCCGC
>OCTX012241022.1_pt1 | contig 11328 bp, 8 predicted proteins | sample 1539691 | NCBI WGS metagenome assembly OCTX01 (sample SAMN02144231, study PRJEB22623) | gut metagenome | biome: sheep rumen | host: Ovis aries | place: New Zealand | reverse complement strand
CCGTCCGCAACGCAGGAATCGCTGGAGGTGCGCAGATACTGGGACATCTTCGGGTTGAAGGGGGACTTCATGTATTCCCAGACATCATCATACCCTGCTTCCTTCGCCATCTCATCATAGGGTTTTCTGCGGATCGCGCGCTCACAGAGAGTTGCGTTTCTCCTGAAATGATAAGCCTGGTGGTTCAGCACATCGTCGATCTGATCTGCGCTCAGGCCGTTTTCATGGGCATAGTAGTTGATCCAGTCATCATGATTCATGCCGGGACCGCCGCCCAGATATCTGCCGTAAGCACGGTCAAAAATGGAATCCAGATCCGGGAACAGGACTTCTGCGGTCAGCGGGACACGATACATGGCGGGAGTGTTGCCATCCGGCATGCCGGTACCCTGGTCACAGCATCCGGTCAGTACGATGTCATAAGCACCGCTGGCTACCGCAAACACTGCTTCTTCCAGTGCAATATAACCGGTACAGCAGCCTTCCGAGTGGGACAGGGAGCCTTTGCCTCGCATTCCGAACCAGTCCGCCACCTGCAGGTTCGGGGTGATGCAGTTGTCCATAACATGCGGATTGGCACAACCGTGGAAGAAGAACTGTACGTCTCTGGGCTCAACACCTGCGTCCGCCATCGCGTCGAGCGCCGCATATCCGAAGAGTTCCCCGTTGGTCAGTCCCTTGTAGGTCGGATTCTCGACGCCGTTGAAGAACGGAGTCGCCCCGACTCCCACGATCGAGACACTTCTCATGTTTCTGCCGAGTTTTACATTGGTCAGCATGATTCTCTCCTTTTCACATTGATCGGAAACGCCCGTGCATTCCTGCTTAAGCGCGATGCGGCGGCGCTTACCCCCGGGCTGTCTTACATCTCATCCATGACATAGTCAACGATATCGCCGATCGTCTTGAAATTGCCGATTCTGGCAACCGGGATCATGACGTCGTACTCATTCTCGATGGAGGCGCTCAGCGCGACGCGCTGCATGGACTGCACGCCCAGCTCTTCCGATACGTTCGTGTTCTCGTTGATCTCTTCTTCCGGCTTCTTATAGGCCATCGATGCAAATTTGATGATATTGGCCAGGACTTCATTTCTCTCTTCCATAATGCTTCTCCTCTCTGATTCTTTTATTCTGCTGCTGCTTATCTCCGCTTTCTCAGACTGCCTGGTCCGCGGCGATCAGGGCCTGCATCGCCTTCACGGCTTCCTCCGGCATGGGCTCGTAGGTGCCCAGGGTCTTGGCGATTACTGTGGTCTGCGCCATCTCTTCGGTGTAAACCGTAGCATGCATGGCGGCCTTCATATTCTTTCCGCAGGAGAACATACCGTGGTTCTTGATCAGGCAGACACGGCCTTTCTCACCCAGGGCGTCTCTGACCTTGTCGGCCACGTCATTGGAGCCGGGCATGGTAAAGCTGACGATCCCTACCGGAGTAAATTCGCACTGGGGCGGGGTAATCGGCACAAGCTGCGGATTCTCTCCCATCGCGCAGATGGTGGCGTACATGCTGTGGGTGTGAACCGTCGCGTTGACGTCTTTTCTGGCACGCATAACCGCACAGTGCATCGGGACTTCCGAAGAAGGCTTGAAATTTCCGTCCACCCATTCGTTGGTTCCGTCTTCTTTCATGACGACCACAGCGATATCCTCCGGCTTCATGCCTGTGTAGGGGATCCCGCTCGGAGTGATGCAGACCACATTCGGATCCTCCGGCGTACGCATGGCGATATTGCCGGATGTGCCGTTGATCAGCTTCTGCTCGACTGCTTCCATGATCGCTTCCAGAACAATCTTTCTGGTTTCTTCGTATTTCATAAAATGTTCCCTCCCTGTGCGGCAACAATCTGTTATTTTGTTTCTGGATCCAGTATAAACACCGGCTCTTTTCCGGACAAGCTGATAATTTCCTTTTATAAACGGCAATTCGGGCAGGTTCCCTTTCCATTTCCCGCCCCTTCCGCTATAATGGAATTACAGTTCGCAGGAAAAGCAGCGTCATTTGCTGAGCGGCCGCAAAGATCCGGAAGGCCCGGGCAAACGGCATTGCTGGAAAGGAGCGCTTACATGAAAGTTCTGATCATCTATTACTCCCAGTCCGGAAACACGCTGCTGATCGCCAGGCATATCGAAAAAGGCCTGCGCAGAGCCGGCGCGGACGTCACCGTCGTAAAGCTGAAGGACGCCTCCTATGAGATGATGGAGGGCTATGACCTGATCGGTCTCGGATCCCCGACCTGGAAGGCGGACACGCCGAATATGCACCATTTCATCGATAAGATGCCGGACCAGCATGGAAAACACTGCTTCGGCTTCAACACCCACGGAACCCTTCCCCACCTCTACTGGCCCATCGTGATTCCGAACCTGAAAAGCCATGGGCTTCTGCCGATCGGCTACCGGGACTGGTACGGGGATGTCACCATGCCGGGGATGCCGAAGCCTTATTATACCGCCGGCCATCCCGATGAAACCGACTGCAGGGAGGCGGAGGAATTCGGTTATGAGATGGCCGTCAACAGTCCGAAGATCGCGTCCGGCGACCTCAGTTTCATCTATCCGGATCCGGAGATGAACGAGAAGGTTTTCCGCCAGGCCATGATCTGCTCCAACATGCTGCTCTGTCCCACGAACCCCCAGGGCGCCTTTGTCCGCCATCCGGAGAAATGCCGCTATCCGAAATGCCATCTCTGCATGGACAACTGCACCATGGGCTATATCGACCTGTCGAAGGAGCCGCAGGTTTTCGGAAACCGGGGCGACCGTTGCGACGACTGCCATGAATGCTCCTTCTGCTTCATGATCTGCCCCTTCGGCGCCATCGAGGTGGAACCCGCGAACCAGTTTGAGTCGGACATCGGAGCGGATCATTCCGGCTTTGAGCGCATGCTGGAAGAGGATGAAAAAAGCGGAAAATTCCGCCGCCTGATCCCCCTGAGCGAGGTCGGATACGACACGCCCTATGTCTACTGGCATCCGGAAAGACCCTATTTCCGGATCCCGAAGGATCCGGGTCCCCTGGATCCGGAGTCCTGAATTCTGCCGGGCCGGAAGCGATCCGTGCAGGGCTGAGATCCGCCGCGGCATCATTTTAAAAAAGGAACTGTTCAGTACCCCGGATTCCCGGGGTGCTGAATAATAACAAATTACAAATAAAATAAGGCGTGTGAAAAATGCATTCCGATTTTTCACACGCCTTTTCTCTTTCATACCTGAAAGCCGGATTATACCAGAAGCGCCGTATAATAGCCCTGGTTCATCGCATGGTGGATCTGGCCGACGTTGCGGCAGTCGCCGATGATATAGGATTCGTCAACCTCATCGCACAGCGCGTCCACCGCCGCGTAAGGAGCGCGGAAGCCCAGCGCGCAGACCACGGAATCCGCTTCGATCACGAATTCCTCCCCGTCCCGCTCAACCTTCACGCCTTCCGGAAGGATCTCGAGAACCTTCGTATTCACATAGCATTTCGCCGCCTTTTCGATCTGGGGCATCAGCCCGCCGCGGTAGAAGGAGTTGACCTCCATGGCAACCTCGGGCTTCATCTCGATGATGGAGACCTCATGGCCTTCATGATGGAAGCCGACCGCGGCCTCGCCGCCGACCAGGCCGCCGCCCATGATCGCCACCCTCTTCCCCAGCTTTTCCGGATGCAGTTCCGCGTCGATGGCCATGACCACATTGGGCAGGTCCATGCCCTTGATGGGCGGACGCAGCTCATTGGACCCGATCGCCACAATCAGGGTATCCGGATCGAACTGACGGACGAACTCCGGCGTCACTTCGGTGTTCAGCAGGACCTTCGCTCCGGATCTTTCAAGCCGCATATTCAGAGTGCGGCAGAATTTGCGGATGTCTTCCTTGAAGAAAGCCGCTCCCGCCGGATGCAGATTCCCGCCCAGCCGGTCACTCTTCTCGGCCAGGGTGACGTCATGTCCCCTGCTCATCAGCGTGATGGCGGCTTCCATGCCCGCGGGACCTCCGCCGGCAATTAAGACCTTCTTTCTGCGTGCCGGAGCCGGAACCGGTTCCCGGGCAAAGACTTCCTGTCCCATCACGGGATTGACCGTGCATTTGACAAGCTCGTTCTTCTGGCCTTCCGCGAAGCACTCGTAGCAGCGCAGACATGGCGTGATATCATCCGCCCGTCCGTCCAGGGCCTTCTGCGGAAGATAGGGATCCGCCAGCAGTCCGCGGGCGATTTCCACGATATCCGCCTGGCCGGTGGCGATGATCTCCTCCATCTGGGCCGGATCGTTGAGGGCTCCGACGCAGGCCACGGGCTTGCTGACATGCTTCTTGATATTCGCCGCAAGGTAGACGTTGACCCCGCGCGGATAGAAAGTGGAGGGATGGGTCCGGCAGAACAGGGCCGGATCTTCATGGTTGCCGCAGGAAACCTGGAACAGGTCCACCCTGCTCTCGATCAGCTTCGCGACCTCCACGCAGTCATCCATATTCAGTCCCGAAGCCGAGAAATCATCACCGGAGATCCGGCACTCGATCGGGAAACGGGGACCGACTGCCTTCCGCACCTCGTCCAGCGCCATAATCAGGAATCTTGCCCGGTTTTCCAGGCTTCCGCCGAATTCATCCGTCCTCCTGTTCTCCACCGGGGAAAGGAACTGGGAGAAGAGCCAGCCATGGGCGGCATGAACCTGCACCATGTCGAAACCGCAGTCCTGGCAGAGCTTTGCAGCTGCTCCGTAGGACTTCACAATCTCCAGGATCATCTCCCTGGGCATCTCCTTCACATGTCCGACCGGCGTATCTTCATCGCTGACGCCCCAGGCTTCGGTCTTCGCGCCGTAGGTTCCTCCGACGCTGGCAAGTCCGCCCCATTTTCCGCCGTGGGACAGCTGGATGTTGGCGTACGCGCCGGCATTGTGGATTCTGCGGGCCGCGTTGCCAAGCCCGTCCCTCACGCCGAAGGAATCCAGCTGAAGCTGCTTGTTATGGGATTTTCCGGTCGCCGAATGCACGATGGCTTCCCCGTAGGTTACGACAGCGCAGCCTCCCTTTGCCTTCTCTTCCAGATAGGCAATCATATCCTCCGTGAAATGTCCCTGCGTGGTCATCATGCTGGGGCTGGTCGGAGCCGCGATGATGCGGTTCTTCAGACGGAGATTTCCGATTCGGATCGGTTCAAACAGATGCGGGTATTTCAGCTTGCCCGCGCAGCATTTTGCTCCCATGGCACTCCCTTCCTTCCTGCTTCCTCCCGCCGGCATGTCCGACCGGCAGGGAAAAACAGGATCTTTTCCGTATTCAGTATCTGCTCATTTCTCTCCGGGAAACTCTGGTCAGCCGCATTTCCTTCCTGCGGCGGAAGCCTTTTTATCTTTTCAGTTTCCAGAGATATTTCCTCGGTTCACCCTTCAGATAGGCGATCACTTCATCCCCCATCATCTTTCCGGACCAGCCGTCCACGTCGGTGGTAAGGCCTGCCATATGCGGCGTGCAGACTACATTTCTCATCTTCAGAAGCGGATGGTTGACCGGTACCGGCTCCTTCCAGTAAACGTCGATGGCCGCGCCGCCGATCTCCCCGTTTTCCAGAGCCTCGATGAGATCTCTCTGATCAACTACATAAGCTCTTGCGGTGTTGACCAGGATCGCGCTCTTTTTCATCTTCGAGAACCAGTCCTTATTGACGGTCGCCTTCGTGGACGGAATCACCGGGAGATGGATGCTGACGATATCACTCTGGGAAAGCATGGTGTCCAGGTCTGCCGGGATGGCGCCGTCCGCCTCGATCTTCGCCGGGTCCAGGAAGGGATCGTAAGCCAGGATCTCCATGCCGAAAGCCTTCGCGCGCACCGCCACTTCACGGCCGATGGCGCCGTATCCGGCGATGCCCAGCTTCTTTCCGTACAGCTCGAATCCGATGCCGTAGTCCATAAAAGGATGCTTCTCATCCAGCGGGCCGAAAGTGACGTTCTTGATATCCGGCACATCATAGATGTCGCAGGCTTCCGAAGTATGCTCGCCCTTCATCAGGCCGGCGGCGCTCAGGGTCATCTTTCTCGCGGCGGCGATCATCAGGCCGATGGTAAATTCCGCAACGGCCACACGGTTGCGTCCCGGTGTATAGGAAAGCTGCAGGCCCGCGTCCGCGATGGCGTCGTAATCCACGGTTGCCGGCGTTCCCTTGGCAACTCCCAGGAATTTCATTCCCGCGTCCGCCCAGGCTTTGATGGTCTGAGCGCCGGCGTACTCATCGCCCAGGACAACCAGCTCGCTGCCCATGCATTCTTCCCGGGTCATATCCTCGGTGACATTGCCCTTGCCGTGCTTTAACTCACCGCAGAAGGCAACGTCGCAGTATTCTCTGATAAAATTCAGCTTGTCCTCCGGGATCGGTGTGCAGAGCGCCATTTTCTTCTTTTCCATGATTCGTCCTCCTTGAATCTGCCGCAGTTCTTTGTCGGATCCTGCTTCTGTTTTTCATATCTTCTTTTCCGGCTTCCGGGGTTCTGACCTTCTTCTGCTTCTCGGCATCCGGTTCAGCCGGTCCTGTCTGATCTGTATTTAATAGGCCTGCTCCAGGATGGCGATGACATCCTCCTTCGTCACGCCCTGGCGCGGATTGAATCCGAGGACGGGCTCCTTCAGCACGTCGTCCGCCAGCATCTCAAAATCTTTTTTCCCGATTCCCTGCTCGGAAAGGGTCCGGATCTTCAGTCTCCGGATCAGATCAAGAAGGGCGTCCGAAAGAAGCAGACGGTCCTTTTCAGGATCCCCGGTTCTCTTAAGTCCGATCGCCTCCGCAAGCTCCGCCATCTCCTCCGGCACCGCCACGGAATTATAGGCCATGACATAGGGAAGCACACAGGCGTTGGCCATGCCGTGGGCCAGACCGAAATGAGCGCTCAGGGTATGCGCGATCGCATGGACAAAGCCGAGATTCGCGTTGGAAAAGGCGAATCCGGTGATGATGCAGCCCAGCATCATCTGCTCTCTGGCTTCCATGTCATTCCCGTCCGAGACCGCCCGCCCGATATTCTTATAGAGAATCTCCAGGCCCTTCAGCGAATTGTATTTCGTAAGAGGAGTCGCCATATTGGAGATATAGCTCTCCACGGCATGCGTAATGGCATCCATGCCCGTCGCGGCTGTCACGCCGGCCGGCACGGTCCTGGTAAATTCCGGATCCGCGATTACTTCCGAGGGCGTGATCCGGTCGTCGATTACAACGTACTTTATGACCTTCTGCGTATCAATCAGCGCGCTCACGTTCGTGATCTCGCTGGAGGTGCCCGCCGTGGTGGGGATCGCGATCAGCGGAAGGCAGGAATTCTTCAGCATCTGCATACCGCCGTAATCCCCGATCCGCCCGGGGTTGGTCATCAGAACGTTTACAGCCTTTGCCGTATCAATGCTGCTTCCGCCTCCGACCGCGACAAAACCGCCCACCTCTTCTTTTTTTGCGATGGCTGCAGCTTCCTCCACAAGCTCATTGGTGGGGTTCGGAATCACGGAATCAAAGACTACGGCCTCCACCCCGGCCTTCTCAATCTCCGCAAGCACCTTTGAGGAAATGCCTGCCGCCTTCACGCCGCCGTCGTAGATCACCATGACCTTCTTCAGGCCGTGCTTTGCAAGCAGATCCGGCAGAACCGCCGCCGCGCCTGCCCCGAAGCTGATATTGCTCTTTACAAAGAACTGGAAACTCATCTCTTCCTCCTTCCGGTTGGTCCGTATGATGTCCTGTCCTAAGAGTAACGCATGCGGAAAAGATGCTCAAATAGTCTTTTTCCGCATTAAAACGGCAATCCGTTTCTTCCGCCGGTATTCCTGCGGCGAAATCCATGCTAAAATAGACAGTGCAACACTGTACAGGCTCCGCGATATGCAGGCAGATAAACCGGTACCGCACGGCTGCTCCGCAGCACGGAACCTCTGCCGAACCGAAAGAAAGGCTGTTGTCATGGCATCTCTCAATCTTACACTGCGTCAGCGAAAGCTCCTTCATACCATCCAGAACCGCAGGGACATGATCACCGGACAGGAACTGGCGGGCCTTCTGAATGCCTCCGCCCGCACGATCCGCAGCGACGTGGTCACGATCAATCATGAACTGAAGCCCTACGGGGCATCGATTGACTCGGTTCGCAGCAAAGGCTATTTCTTTACCGCGGAGGATCCTGAAAAGATCCGACAGCTGAACCGGATTGAAACGGCCTTTTTCACCCGGGAGGACCGGATCCGGGCCCTCGCGCTTGAACTGTGCATCGCGGAAAAACCCCTGAACTGTTTTGACCTGGAAGACGAGATGTTCATCAGCCGCACCACCCTGGAGAATGATATCCGCCTGCTGCGGCTGCGCTATATGATGAACGGTCCGAAAATCCGCGTCATAAGCGGCCACAGCGACATTTCTTTTGAAGAGGATGAGCTGAAAAGAAGAAAGCTTCTGACGGACCTGTACATGGAGCACTGGAACTACAACGGCCGGGGCAACGCCGTCTACGGAATGTCCTACCTTGATCCGGACCTGCTGGACAGGATCATTGACATGATTCCTCCCTGCCTTAACCGGCACGGCATCCGGATGGAAGATACCTCCATCGTGGAACTGAATCTTGCCTGCACCATCCTCTGCCGCCGGGTGAGTTCCGGACATATGCTGCCGGACGCGGAACCGCTTCTCCGCGGGGATTCCCAGGCGGACAGCGCGTGCGAGGAACTGCTGGACGCTCTGGAAAAAGAGCTCTCCTTACAGATCCCCCTGAAGGAGCGGGACCAGATCTACCTGCTCCTTGCCTCCGGACATATGATGGATTCTGACACGCTGTCCTTTGAAAATGTAAAGAGCGAGTTCTCTCCCCGCGTAATCGGGATGGCGGATGCCTATATCGCTGCCATCCGGGACGTATTCCGTCTGGATTTTTCAAATGATGAAGACTTCTATATCACGATCCTGCAGGATATCCGCTATCTGATGAACCCGGCCCACCGGCTGGTTTCCCAGGACCGGCCCGGGCAGGTCAAGCAGCATCTGATCACGGAGACGGAGTTTGCCTGGCTTCTGGAAGATATCTGGATGCAGCGCGAAGGCAGCCGCCTGACCGAATGGGATCTTCTGCATATCGCCCACTGTACCTCCGGGGCACTGGAATACTTCCTGCACTATCATCCCGAATACAAGCCCCGAACCGTCATCTTCTGCCATCAGCACATGTCCATCGCCTGGGCGATCAAGAGGAAAGTTCTCGGCGCTTTCGACAATTACCTGAACATCACGGCCCTTCTGCCCGTTTACGAAAAAAGCAGCTTTGACTTCAGCGATACGGACCTGGTCCTGACCACTGTCCAGAAACCGATCACGGACCATCCGGGGACGGATGTGGTCCGGATCTCACCCTACGTGACGCCGGCGGATATCCGGACGATCGAAACCTATATCCAGGAACACATGATCCTGCGCTTCTATCCGCAGATGGCTTCTTTAAAGGAGCTCCTCAGGACTGCCGTCTGGCAGGAGGACTGCGAATTTTCTTCCGTCTTTTCCGCCATCGAACAGCTGTCCGCGGAGCTGGTTCAGACAGGGGCCGTCGGGCCGGATTACGCGGCGCAGCTCCTGCACCGGGAATCCATTCTCAGCAACGCCATCCGTTCCGGGGCCCTGTTCCAGTTCAGCCTCGTGCCCGCAGATAAGACCCGGCTGCTCGTCACAGTCCTGAAGCACAGGATGAACTGGGGCAGCTGCAGGATCCGGCTGATCCTCACAGCCTCCTTCCGCCCGGAAGACCGGCTTCTGCTCTTTAAGATCAAGCACGGGATCGACCGGCTGAACCGGTCAGAAGATATCGGAAGCCTGCGTACGCGCAGGGAGCTGGAGCCCAGGCTCCTGGCCTGCCTGCGGGACTGAAAAATCAAAAACTGCCGGGCGGCTCAACCTGAACCACCCGGCAGTTTTATCTGTTTCTCAGGACCACTTCGGCTTATAGGCCATATATTCCTTCTTCTTTTCCGCCAGGAATTCCTTCTTCTCCTGCAGAATCGGGATGCAGATGCGCATCATCTCGCCGATCTCCGCATGGTGTTCATTCAGGCCCGCCAGGGTATTGCGGGCGCGGGCGATCTGCTCCTTCGGGAAATTCACGGAAAGCTTACCGTCCGCGATGCTGATCTTTCCGTGGATGCCGCAGACCGGGCAGGTCACGGTATCCGTTCCGTTGACCATCAGCAGGTTCAGATGACATACCGGGCAGGTTCCCTCTTTGCCGAACCAGGTCGTCTCTTCATAGGGAACGCCGAGATTATTTGCAAGATTCTCTCCCATTGCGAACACATCATCCATCATCGGCGGATCCAGGAAGGGGCTTGTCTTGCGGCCCTGGTCATTGGCATTGATCTGGCCGACAACCTTCATGGCCTGGGAGCAGCTGAACAGGTGCATCATGGGAAGTCCGAGGCAGGTCCAGTCCTCTGTCCACGCTCCGCCTACCGCGATGTAGCTGCAGTAGCGGTCCTTGAAATAACGCTCATCCAGCAGCGGACGGCCGTCCTGTCTGCGCTTTTCCTGCTCGTCAATCATCGAAGCCCTGTCATGGGCGGCACCGAAGCGGTCCAGGAAATTCTTCAGCTGTCCCACGATACCGACGGAATAAACCGGAGCGCTGATGATGATTCCGTCCGCGTCCAGAACCTTCTCTTCCAGTTCCAGATAATCATCCTTGAAGATGCATTTGATCTTTCCGTCCGGAGCCTTGCTGCAGGCGCCGCAGCCGCGGCACTGCCCGATGTCCATGTTGACGGTATTGATGAATTCCACTTCAATCTCTTTACCGGAAGCCTTAGCCGCGGCCTCCACTCCCATCAGGGCCTGCTTGCAGTAGATGTCACTGCGCTCGTTTTTTCTCCCCATGGAGATACCGAGTACTTTCATTCTGTCTCTCCTCTCTGAGCATACAATTCTATAATTATCCGTTATCTGTTCTCTTCTGAAATGAATCTGTCAGCCGCAGGCTGCTTCAGGCAGCCGGACCTGGTCCTTCAATGATCAGCCATTCTCCCCAGCTCAGATTCTGTTCCTCTCATCGTATTCCCTCTGCTCCTCAGGCGTCATATGCGAGCGGAATACGCTTTCGGTAATCATCGTGATAAACCAGACCATAACCCCCGGCATGACCAGGATGGTTACGGGCACCAGATAGATGGTCAGCGCCCCGGCAGCCAGGATTCCCAGAATCGCCAGCGACGCGGGGATATGCAGAAGCATCAGGCTCAGCCCGTTTTTCAGGATCGCTCCCGTCCTGTTCTCAAAGCGGACACATTCCGCCAGCACCCAGACCGCCCATACGGCGATCAGGACAAGCAGCAC
>OCTX011968042.1_pt1 | contig 11328 bp, 9 predicted proteins | sample 1539691 | NCBI WGS metagenome assembly OCTX01 (sample SAMN02144231, study PRJEB22623) | gut metagenome | biome: sheep rumen | host: Ovis aries | place: New Zealand | reverse complement strand
TCTCCGACTGAAGCTGCTGCCAGCGGATCTCATCAACCGTGTGCTGGACATCCTTCTCCAGCTGCCTGCGGTCCCGGGCTTCCCCCTGCAGATCCGCCGCCGTCGTCTGCGCCTGGTCAACCCCTTCGGTGTTGTCCCTGTGGAAGAGAACCTTGACCGTCGTCGCGATCAGCTGCAGGTCCAGGAGGATCGAATAATTCTCGATATAAGTCAGGTCCAGCTTCAGCTTGTCATAGGGCTTCGTATTATATTTGCCGTAGACCTGCGCGTAGCCGGTCAGACCGGCCTTCACCTTGAGCCGGTATGAGAATTCCGGAATCGTCTTTTCATACTGCGCCGCGATCTCCGGCCGCTCCGGCCTGGGGCCTACGATAGACATATCCCCCTTTATAATATTGAACAGCTGCGGAAGTTCGTCAAAATGGATCTTGCGCAGGATCCTGCCCACCGGCGTGACCCGCTTGTCCCCCCTGGAAGCAAGCCGGGCGCCGTTCTTCTCGGAATCCATCGTCATCGAGCGGAACTTTATGATCTCAAAAACTTTCCCGTTCAGTGTCAGGCGCGGCTGCCTGTATAATACGGGGCCCCCGTCATAGCACTTGATGGCCAGAGCGATCAGCGCCAGCAGCGGGGAAAGCAGAAGCGCCAGAATCACGCATACCGCAATGTCCATAAAACGCTTCATGAACTGCTGCTCCACGGTAAGGCCGCGGTTTCTCATGAGCAGGAGGGGCGTATCAAACATGTGGATCTTCTCGGCGCTCATGAGCATAATGTCCGAGATCTTCGGGCTGCAGTAGCAGCGGATATTCTTTTCAAAGCAGTATTTCACCAGGACGTTGCGTTCATGGGAAGGCATATCGCCCAGGATGCAGGCCTCATGATTCAGGATCCGCTCCCGGATGAAGGGGATCCCCTTATCCAGCGCAACAGCCTCGGAAATCAGATATTTATCCCTGCGTGAAGCGATATTCTTCAGAAGCTTCTCCGGATTGCGGGTATCGTAGATCACGATGACGGACTTCGGCGGATAAAGGAAATTATAAATCCACCTCATCAGGATGACCCACAGGATCACAATCACCAGATTCACGCATGTCAGCCGGATCATCGGCTTTATGTACTGAAGGAACCTCCAGCGCCCGATCAGGGCCAGCTGCACATAGGCAACCACATTGGAACAGATCACGCTGCAGATCTGTCCGATTATGACATCCTGAACCCGCATGTAGCCCACCTTCAGGGCACCGAAGAGTTTGGACATCAGGAACAGGATCAGGGCATACATGGCAAAGAGCGCCAGATGGCCCCACTTCGCATAGTAGACCCGGATGATCCTGCGCTTATTATATTCCGTCAGCCATATATAGGCGAAATTCGCGGTCTGGATCCCGATTACCAGCAAAGATGCCAGAAACATGAGCAGCCGCTTGTATCTCTCTCTTTTCACTTGATTGTTCTCTTCTCAGAAAATGATGTCGGCCGTGCAGGACACTGCCGCCCTGCCTGCAGCAGATTTTTAAGCATAGTTATGAGAATTATATGCTACTTCCCCCTAAAACTCAAGAGCCGCTCGGCAGCCGGCCTCTCCGGATCTTAGCACGCAAATTCTATTATTGCCCGGAGAAATCCTTGCTGTTATAATGAGGTGTATTGGTCCGGCCGGTTCATCCGGCTCCCGAAACAGTTTATGGAGGTGCAAACATGTCAAGAACCCGCAGATGGCAGGCCTTAATTCCGGCCCTGCTTGTAATTCTGCTGCTCCTTTCCCTCTCCGTTTCCGCGGCAGAAAACCCGCATGCCGCAGTACGCATGCAGAATGGGGAAGCAGTACTTTATAATCCCGCCGACAATTCAGTCTATAAAAACCTTTCCGGTTTCCAGGAGATTCCGAAGGACAGCGGTTACTATTATTTCTTTAAGAATACATCCGGCGTCGTCTATAACAGCGGAAAGTTCGCCGCCGGCGGAAAGATCTACTTCGCCCATGAGAACGGCCAGCTGGCCGTCGGCATCCTGACCCAGGGCAATAAGGCATGGTATTTCCTGAAGGATGCCAGCATGGTAAGGAATACCATAGTCAAGTCGGCGGACAGGACCTTCTACTACGCCGGAAAGAACGGCAAACTCAAAACCGGCCTGAAAAAAATCAACGGCGCTTTCTACTATTTCAGCCCGGAAAGCTACCAGATGCAGTTCGGCTGGGTCCAGTCCGGCACAGACACCCTGTACATGAGGGGGGCGGGAGAACAGATCGGCCAGGCAGTGACCGGCTGGCTTGCCCTGGACGGTTCCAGATACTATTTCAACAAAAAAGGCCGCATGGTAAAAGGCTGGCTCACCCTCAACGGGAAAAAATATTATATGGACAAGAACACAGGCGCCTGCTATACCGGCAAGCGGACTGTGGATGGAAAAGAATATGATTTCGGCACGACCGGAGCCATCACGACCACGATTAACGCTACCGGTCCCTGGTCCATCAAAGTCAACCAGTCGACCTGCACTGTGACGATCTACAGAGGATCTACGCCCATCAAGGCCTTTGACTGTTCCGTCGGCCTGAACGGCGCCACTCCGGACGGGAACTACCGGGTTCTCGATCATCTGAGATGGCATGAGCTGATGGGACCCAGCTGGGGACAGTGGTGCTCGCATATTTCCAGCGACATCCTTTTCCACTCGATCCCGTACAGCGTCAACGGAGACAAATACTCCATGTCCTCCTACGGCTACAACCGCCTGGGCCAGCCGGCTTCCCACGGCTGCATCCGCCTTGCCGCGATCAACGCCAAGTATATCTATGACAATGTTCCGATCGGCACACCCGTTACGGTTTTCCACGGATCTGCCAAAAACGATCCGCTTGGCAAGCCGGCTTCCCCGCACGTGGGAAGCTGGTCGAAGAGCTATGATCCGACTGATCCGACAATCTGAAAAAGGGCCGCAGGGGCTTTTGCCCCCGCGGCCTTCTTCTTTCATCTCATGAATTATACGCTTTAATCGTTACTTTTCCCGGCCTTCCGCGCTGTCCATGTCTTCTGTCAAAAAAGCTGACAAAGCCTCAATCGCTTCCTTCTCATCCACTCCGTCGCACTGCAGGGTGATCTCCCTCTGCGCAGCTACCTGGGCGCTCAGAACGCTCAGAACGCTCTTCAGGTTAAAGCTTTTGTCACCGATTACCATCTGTGACCTGCATCTGTACTGCAGCGCCAGCTCAGACAGCTTGCCTGCCGGCCGCAGGTGCAGGCCCCGCTGACTGTTCAGCAGGATCTGCTGTTCAACCATAGGATCAACTCCTCCCAAAACAAAGTTCTGTACCATGACTCCATGCCCGGATGACTGTTTTGCAGCCGCGCCTTCAAAAGGCGCAGCCGCGGGCAGAATAAGTCTCCTCTCACAGATAATCTGCCTGTTACGGTCAGCATGCGGTCTGTCCGTCACGGTGCAGGGATCTGCTGTTCCTCCGCCTCGGACTGCTTCTCCGTCTTTGTCGAGCTTACCTTGATCGTCACGGGGCTCGCCAGTTCATAGCCGTCCGGAAGCGCAACCTCAACCGGAAGTTCGTAGCTTCCCTCATTCGCACACTGGCTCAGATCCAGGCTGAGCCCGATCTGCTCCTGAACCAGGCGCTGTGCTGATTCATCCAGCGCATGGACGCTCACCGGAAGGACGTCCGCCGGCGTAAATACCAGCGCCATATTCTCCGGCCTGTTGCTCAGGCTGATCGCACTGAGGGGAACCTCCAGCGTGACATCCCCGTTCTGTTCGATAAGCACTTCCACCTGTACCGTGGGATCCGCACCCGCGATCAGTTTGATTCCCGTCATCTCCGACAGCGTGTTGGTCAGGTCAATCTCTGCCGTGACAGACTCCCTCGCGCCGCTCACATCAATCTCATCGATGACCTCAAAGCCGTTTCCGAGAGCGGCAAGCGCTTCATCTGTACCGGATACGCTGATGCTTGCCGGAATCGTATCGATCTCAGAGACCCTGTATCCCCACATCGGCGTCCCGGAAGTCCTGACGATAATCGGCAGATCGGTCCGGATCTTCCACAGAGCCACGTTAACCGTCACCATATGGTCGGCCAGAACCGTTCCGGATTCATTCTTGAATTCCAGACGGCTCATCTGCGCGTCGGTCAGAACGGAACCGTTCTTATCATAGACCCTGAGCGTACTGCTGAGCGTAGAATCCTCTGCCAGCCCTGCCACATTGACCGGCGCCACCACCTGATTGATGATCCGCATCAGGGATTCCGGACCCGCGATCACGATATTCTTCCCTTCCTCAACCGAAGTGCTTCCCACCTCATATCCGCCGGCCGGTGAACCTTCGGTGGATACGGAGGCGACAAAAGTCTGCTCCACCTTATTTTCAAGGATAACTTTCAGGGAGGACGGCAGCATCTGAATCTTATCCCAGGTAACGGACGAATTGGAGCAGGTTACCGTCAGCGGGACGGTATTCATCTCGTTCAGATTCTCCATGTCCGCTTCCACATAGAAATCAGAGCCGTTTCTTGCCAGCGTCTGCAGCACGGAGCGGCGGTCCGTCACGCGCAGGGTAACCGTCCCGCTCCCCTCCGGCTCCACGACTTTTCCGATATCCGCAACGGAGTCCTGATTAACGATTGTGATCGGCACATTCGAATACAGAATGGTCCTTGTCGGGTTATCCGCATTGGAAACCAGCAGCCAGATCACAAACGCGATCACAAGGGACACAATCTTCAGCCCCAGGTTATCGAAGAGCGCATGCATGATCTTATGACCCATTCTTCACCTTCTCCTTCCGAAACAGAGCTTTCTTTGAGAGCACAGCCTTATTCTGCAGCTGTGTCAGGCGGTCCCTGAGCTGTTTCTGACTGACGTTCCGGTCCAGCCTTCCCTTAAAGGCAAGGGAAATATTGCCGGTTTCCTCCGACACGATGATGGTCAGGGAATCCGTCACCTCCGAGACGCCGACGCCTGCCCTGTGCCGTGTTCCCAGTTCCTTGCTCAGGTTCATATTATCCGAGAGAGGCAGGTAGCAGGTAGCGGCGGTAATGCGGTCACCGCGGACGATCACCGCTCCGTCGTGAAGCGGGGTATTGTGCTCGAAGATATTGATCAGCAGCTGGCTGGTCAGGATAGCGTCCACTTCGATTCCGGTTCTCTCGAACTCATGGAGATTCTCATTCTGCTCGATCACGATCAGAGCGCCTGTCTTGACGCCTGCCATCTCGACCGACGCCCGGACCAGTTCCTCGACTGTACGGTCGCTGAAGCGCTGCTCGACCTGCTTGCCGGAGCGGAACAGACTGAACAGGGAGACATGGTTCAGGATCTCTCTCTCACCCAGCGACTCAAGAACCTTGCGCAGCTCCGGCTGGAAGACGACAACTCCCGTGATAATCGCGATGCTCAGTCCCTGATTAATCAGGTAGATCAGCGAATCCATCTGGAAAAGATAGATCAGGGTAACCGCCACACCCAGCACCAGTATTCCTCTCAGGAGCGCCCAGGCGTGGGTGCTCTTGATCCAGTTCAGTATGCGGAATACCAGCCATCCCAGGATCAGGATCTCCACGACATCCGTCGCGGTGATGGAAAAGGAAGGCAGATTCATCCAGTAAAAGGGAAGGTGGAGCCAGTATAAATGACGGCTCATCCACGCTGACAGATCTGATATGAAATTAGTCATACCTGCTTCCTCCTTCCTTCTTTCTGCCTGTCCGCCCGCGCTGCATCTTCGGTACGGCCCTCACATAGTACATATAGTCGTCATCCTCAAAGCGCAGAATCTCTGTTCTGCGGTAATCAAGGGAAAAACGGAAAATAAGGACAATCGCCGCCAGGACCAGTCCGACCGCAAGATCCGCGGCCATAGAGGGCACATTGAAGCCCGCGGGATACACAAGTCCTTTGATTCCATACAGCATAATCAGCGCCGCGAGCCCTGCCAGTACAGAGACAGGCGCCATATAGGACGCGGGAATAATCCGCAGCACATAGACAATCAGAAAAGCAGCCGTCAGAACGATTGCCGTCAGGACCCATGCCTCAGAGGAGAGCACCCCCTCCATCAGTCTGAGAACATGCTCGGGTGTCCGGGTCCCCACAGTAAACGCAGGCTCTATTCCCGCCTCCGCAAGAGCGGGTATGCCGAGTGCAGCCGGGAAGGCCGCCAGAAAACAGCCGGCAACAATGCCGGGAACCGCGTTCAGCTCCAGCAGCAGAGCCCCTGCCAGAACGGCTGCGGACGGAATCTTCAGCAGGCACAAAAGCGTCACCGTAATCACAACCCATGCGTCTTCCGCGAAAAAGCTGAAAAACAGAAGCAGGAAGAGAAGTTCCAGCACCGCTGCCGCCAGAGCGGCTTCCACGCTGCAGGTCCAGGCGCAGAAAACAATCCATGCGCACAGGGGGAGAATTGCGGAAGCGCCGGGCAGAAGACACCCTGCAGCGCCTGCTGCAAGAGAGGGAAGAAAACGGACCGGATCCGCAGCTGTACCGCCGCAGCCCGTGAGCAGAATCATACAGCACAGGGCGGTAAGAGCGGCGAATTTCAGAAAGAGATTCAGAACCGTATCATGCATGGAATAAAACAGGGCGATCCTGTCCCTGATCCCAAGAAGTACTTTCATAGCTGAATCCCCTGCCTTTCTCTGCTTCCGGGCTCCTGCGGCTGTTCTTTAAGCTGCCGCGGATATCCTTCTGTTACCAGTCCGGTTCGTCTCCTGAATCATCATAAGCGGCATCTGCAGATCCGGAGTCTCTGAAGCCGGAATATTCGCAGCCGGATTCTTCATAAGCCGGGTCTTTGTCCGGAAAGCCTTCCTCTCCGGAGTCACTGAAAGGGACGCTTTCATAAGCGGAGCCGTCCGTCCTCCATCCCTGTCCGTCCTGCATCTCACTGAGCTGCAGCAGCAGTTTCTGGTACTCGTCCGCCTTCCCGCGCTCCTTCCGGCACCTCATCATGGAAACAGGCAGGGAAATCCCGACTGTCACTGCAAGCACCAGCAGATAAAGCATCCCGGATCTTCGGATCAGAGGAAGCAGAGCATCTCCCGCAAAGCTGCCGAGAAGAAAATCGATATGGCTGACCGCCCAGATCATAAGGCCGATCAGATAAAGCGCAGTCATCCGGAGCACATTCAGCCAGACAGGATTCGTAACACGGTCAATACGGAACGAATCTTCCGCATCGCGGATCTGCCGTCCGCAGTGCTTCTCAAGCATCGCCAGCCGCGCCATGATTCTGATCTTTTCCGGATCCGCCATAGTCCCCTCCTCCCGAAGCAGAATCTGTACCATGATTCAGTGCTCCGGATGACTATTCTGCAGCACTATTGTTAATGATACCACGCACTGGCATTTTTCACAATCGGGCAACTAGCATCAATTCATCAGGAAAACTGTTCAGGGTTACATTTCGCGGCACTCCGCATACCAAAACACAGACCGGCTTTCGCTCCGCCCGGATCACCGGGGCAAAGCAAAAACCGGTCTGTTTCATTTACGGATCTGCCGGGAATAAGAGCCCGGCTTTTCTTTCTGCGGCCAACAGGACTTGAACCTGCACGGTCTCCCACTGGAACCTAAATCCAGCGCGTCTGCCAATTCCGCCATGACCGCCTGTTTTTTCTCATCCAGTGGATTCTATCATTTTCTTATGCAAAATACAACATGTTTGTCCCGCTGCGGCATAGCTGCAAACAAAAAGGACTTCCGAATCAACGGAAATCCTTTGATCACACTGCCATACGGGCAGCCGAATGAGGCATCGGGGACTCGAACCCCGGACAACTTGATTAAAAGTCAAGTGCTCTACCACCTGAGCTAATACCCCAGAATGAAAGAAGCCCCCTTACGGAAACTCCTTAAGGCGTTCTGCCAAGCTGGGCTAACCGGATTCGAACCGGTGAATGCAGGAGTCAAAGTCCTGTGCCTTACCGCTTGGCGATAGCCCAATAGGTAAGGGTGGGTATAGGGATTCGAACCCTAGGCCTCCAGAGCCACAATCTGGCGCGCTAACCAACTGCGCTATACCCACCATAATATTCACTTTACAGTGAAACGAGCCTGAAGGGATTCGAACCCCCGACCCACGGCTTAGAAGGCCGTTGCTCTATCCAGCTGAGCTACAGACTCAGAATACAAAAGCGGGTGATGGGAATCGAACCCACGTATCCAGCTTGGAAGGCTGGTGTTCTACCATTGAACTACACCCGCATATGAATATCCTGTTGTAAGATGATAGTCGGGGTGACAAGATTCGAACTTGCGACTTCCTGCTCCCAAAGCAGGCGCTCTAGCCAAACTGAGCCACACCCCGCGAATCAAGTTTACCTCAGACACAAACAGGATTATATAGTGTGGATTTCAGTTTGTCAACCGTTTTTTTTACTTTTTTTGAGATCAGAGTTACTATTCACGGCTTGCTTGAAATCAGAACCTGCTTCGTCGTGCTTGCACGTAAGAAGCAGGTTCTGATTTCAAGCAGGGCCTGCGAAGCAGGAACTCCACACACAGCCTCAGACAGGAGCATCGAAGATGCGGCACAGCTGCAGCTTTTTACAGCTGTCTCAGCTCCACCTCCGGCCGCTTTCCCGGCTCCAGGGTGAGAATCATATAGGTGCGTCTTCTCGGGCTCTGTCTCGGAAACGAGATGCTTCCGGGATTCAGGATCATCAGCTGCGGATCGCTTAAGTCAATCTCCGGCCTGTGGGTATGCCCGTAGAGGGCGATCTCACAGTTGTTGCCCTTTGCGTCCGCCGCCAGTTCCTCCGTGCCGTAATTTACATAATGGGTATGTCCGTGAGCGAGCAGGAGCCGGTGCCCTTCCAGGGTCACGATCCGCGCAGGCGGATAGTCGGCAAAGAGATCGCAGTTGCCGGACACCAGATAGACCGGGATATCTTCCCCGGCCACACACATGCAGAATTCCTCCTCATCCTCCTGGGTATCCCCCAGATGGATCAGGACGTCGATGGGCATCTCCCTCTCAAGCGCCTCCATGACGCTCTCGTCACGGCCATGCGAATCACTCATCACAAGTACTTTCATAGATCCTCCCCGTCAGATACCTTTCCGAGTTCCTCTTCCAGAAGGGCGTGCATTCTGCGGAAAGCCTGCCCCCTGTGGGAAATCCGGTTTTTCTCCTCCGGCGTGATCTGGGCGGAGGTCATCCCGTACTGCGGCAGGAAAAAGATCGGATCATATCCGAATCCGTTTTCTCCCTTCCTCTCCCAGGCGATCCTGCCCTCCATGGTTCCTGTGGCTGTCACAATCCTGCCGTCAGGCCATGCCACGGCAACCGCGCAGACAAAACGGGCACTGCGCAGCGGTCCGGGGTTTCCGCCCTCATCAGCGCCGGGGCGGGAGGGACTGCCGCTCTCTTTTCCGGCATCAGCGCCTTCGTTCTTCTCCGGCGTCCCTGCTGCGTCTTCCGCTTCATGCGCCGCGCAGTATGCATTCACCCTGCGGATCAGTTCATCGTTTTTCTCGTCATAGGGAGTATCATGCCCCATAAAGCGTGCGGAATAAATGCCGGGTGCGCCGTCCAGGGCATCGATCACCAGGCCGGAGTCATCCGCGATCGCCATCTCGCCGCAGGAAAGGGCCACTGTTTTCGCCTTTATGACCGCGTTCTCCTCAAAAGTGGATCCGTCTTCGACGATATCCGTGCAGACGCCCGCTTCCTCCATAGACAGAATCTCCACCTCAAGATCCTTCAGGATCTCACGGATCTCTTTCATTTTATTTCTGTTTCCGGTTGCCACCACCAGATGCTTCTTCATTCTTCCGCGCTCCTTGTATATGCTTTCAGACACACATTTGTGCCGTAGGTTTTCTGCGTGTTTTCCCAGACGCTGCCGTTTTTGCTGATATAGGTCTCCCGCCCCTCAAGGGTAACCGTAGTGGTATACGCATCCTTCTCCATCTCGACGACAGCCGGCTTTGACGCGCCCGGCGTGTCCATCTCGACGATGATGGCGTATTCCTGTCCCGCCGCAAGCCGGTAAGGCCTGGGAAACTCCACCGTATAATATCCCGCCGTGGCGATCTTTCCGAAGGCAAGAAGCTCTGAAGGACCGCTCAGAGAGCCGGAGCCGGTGAATTCGGGTACCAGGCTGATCCGGTAGGAGCTGTCGGCTCCGGTGACATACAATCCCGCAGCCGCCAGGCTCTCCGCCCCCTCCGTCCGGAACACGCCGGCGTACAGGCAGCGGCTTTCCCCGTATCCCTGTCTGCCGAGCCATCCCAGACTGTCATTTTCCCGGACGAAGTCGTAATTCGTACTGTCCTCGACCTTCGAATAGGCGATCCCGCCCTTGCGGAAAAGATTCGCGTCCTCGTAGGATACATAAAAGAGTCCGTTCAGTCCGAACTCCTCCCCCCAGGTGTTCTGGCAGATCCAGGCGCCGTCGTTCCTGGGTTTGATCCGGAACTGTTCCCTGGAAAAACCGTCGTCCCAGCCCAGAACCAGGATATCATGATTGACCGTCTCCGCCATGGGATTATGGTAGGAGCAGGTATCCGCGTTGTAATAATGATAGTCTTCACTCTGCACCCTTGCCGTATCCATGCAGAGCGAAGACTGCAGCGGGCCATTGTCCAGGATCATCTGTTTGATCTGAGACCTGTCCATCCCGCCCAGCAGCTGCATCTGCTGCACATGGACGGCTGCGCTGAGCCCGTCCGGGGATTCCCCGTCCCCGTAAGGATCTTCCTCCTCCGGAACAGGTCCCTTCCAGTCGGCCAGATACGACATAATCATATAATAATCTCCGCCGTCGCTCTGGCTGATCGCATATCCGTTTTTCCGCGTCATATGGTCAGCGGAAAAAAATGCGGTCCGCTCCGGCAGCAGCTGCGCTTCCACGGCGGAAACCGCGCAGAGCGCCCAGCAGGTATATAGTCCCTCCTGGCTGCGCACCTTCGGCTTGCGTCCTTCATCCGCCCAGCTGAAATACGCGGGCTGCTTCCCCGTCTCAAAGGGAAAATCTACCTCCAGAGCCGGATCCTCATCCCGGGCGTCCCTGACATCCTGCCTTTGCTCACCTGCAGCCTCCGTTCTGCGCGCCCCTGCCGGAGGCAGTCCCGCAGTCAGGCACAGAACGGCAATAAAAAGAAAAATGCATGCGGCATACAGCCGTCTCCAACCTGTTTTCCGTCTCATATTCCGAGCCTTATCCGGCTAAAGCGCCGGCATATATCATTCTTCCATCATCTCTGATCCGGCTGACCCGCCGGTATTCCCCACTCTTCCAGCATTGCTGATCCGGCTGTGCCGCCGGTATTCACCATTCTTCCAACATCTTTGATCCGGCTGTGCCGC
>OCTX011782269.1_pt1 | contig 11328 bp, 5 predicted proteins | sample 1539691 | NCBI WGS metagenome assembly OCTX01 (sample SAMN02144231, study PRJEB22623) | gut metagenome | biome: sheep rumen | host: Ovis aries | place: New Zealand | reverse complement strand
GTGCCTCAGGGCGCTTCGCTGACGGTTGCCTCTGGCGTGACGCTTACAGTCGCCAGCGGACAGACGCTCTATGTCGATGGATCGGTTACGAACAATGGCACGATTTCCGGTACGGTCTCGAAATGCACGAAACTGATCAAGCAGACGGGAGATGGAACGGATGATACTGGTAAGCCTAAGCCCTTTAATCCGTATGGTAGTGTCAAGTATTGGAAGACAACAATTTCATCACCGTCTATCACCATCTCGAATGTTAGTCCAAGTTCCCATACTACAATTATAAATGGGTTGGGGCAGATATTTAGAACAACGCTGTCTTCATCAGCTAAATTGATTAAGAACACCATAGATTCAAGTATAGCAGTCAACCATATCAAGAGCATAGTTGGAGAGTCCACCTCTGTCAATGTTGTCAATGATACGCTCAATTCTGGTATGGTGATCTTGCTTGGTGCCGATTGCGTGATAAATGGAGGACTCTCTAGCAAAACAGGATTTAGAGGAGTAGTGGATTGCGCAGGTTATAATTGTGCTACGGTAAAAGGTGTTGAGGTTTCTGGCAACAATGGCAAGGCTACGTTCTTGAATTGTCCATCATTCACAGGTAAGAAGGTCATTAATATCACACATGACTATTTCAACTGTGGTAGCGTGACGCTTTCTTCTTTCAATGCAGGGGGGAGCCCGATCCTTAATTTCTATGATTGCGGGACAGCTTCAAGCCAAGCTTCATTCAGCCCCTCGTTTAGCAGCGGACCTTCGAGTACGACCAAGTTCAACTTCTATAGTGGATTCTATGGAGCGATGACCTATAAGACATGCTACGTAATTTATGGAGGATATTATAAGAGTAACCCAGGTTCCGAGAGTAAGTATCTTGCTACTGGTTTGAATCTTAAAGCGAAGACAGAGACTGTGTCGGGCACATCTTTTTACCATGTTTATGCTGACGTTCCTGACAAAGTTGCGCAAATCGGGGATAGCACCTCGAACCAGTATGAGACTTTGCAGGAAGCGGTCAATGCTGTTGCGAATGGGCAGACAGTCAAGTTGCTTAAGAACTACGATGTAAACGAGACGGTTACGATTACCTCAGGCAAGTCGTTCACTCTGAATCTGGATGGATATTCCATTGTTGGCACATCCGGGAAAATCATAAACAACGGGACGGTTCGAATTGTCGATCATTCTGGTGGGAATGGTGGTTGCTCGTACGCCATTGACAATAACGGGACAATGGACGTTACGTACGGAACGTATTCCGGCGTAATTACTCTCAACTCTGGGATGTTTACTACGCACAACGGGACGTTCATGGGATCAATTGCGTTTGGTAGCGGGGTGTCGAATCCTGCGGATGTGGTGGCGATTCATGGCGGCATGTTCAAGAAGTCTGTTAGGAACCTTCTTGTCGGGGATTTCTGCGAGGTGACCCATAACGGCCTTTATTACGTCGGTGAATTCCCCTATGCCATCAAGTCATCGGCCAGTCTTTCGGGGGCAGAGAAATCGTGGTCGCTGACCGCGCTATCTTCAGCTGATCGCACTATTTACAGCAAAGAAAGCAATGTTCGTTCAGCCTTCAATTCTGATGCTGATTGGGAGCGCTATGCTGAATTGGATTCCAGATTGACCCCATACAGAGGGTTTACAATTGACTGTGTGATTTCGTTTGACCGAGCTGTCACAAAGGGATCCGTCAAGGCGTATGCAAACGCGAAGGTGAATGTGAGTGACACATTGGATAGGGCGCTTGCTGCGAATGAGAGCTATCGCGTTCTTTCTCCGAGAGTTTCATCGGCGGGCTATTATCAAATCAGTTTCTTTAGATTCTTAGTAGGGGATGACTGCCCGACGACACTTTCTGCGGGCATTGCCGATGTCAATTCGGCGAATGTGGGTACGGTTGCAACGATTGAGCTGGAGCTTTGCCACTCGAACAGGACTACGCATGTGCTTAACAAGGACTACGCCATCGCCACGTGCCGTTACATGCTTGACAACAAGAAGGCGGCGATTGATAGAGGCGCGAGCCGCGTGGCATATAACTCGCTGACGGCAGCGGTGGCCGACGTACGGGATGGCGAGACGATTCTTGTTGGCGCGGACACTTCCGAGAGCGTGACCTTCAACAATCCCGGTACATACGTCATCAACGAGTATGGATTCGCGTTCACCGGATCGGCTTCGGCCAAGGAAGGATATAACTTCGCCGAAACGACAGGAAAGGATGCGAATGGCTTTGTGACGCATACCTATGTAGTTTACATGGGGGCTATTGATCCAGTTGACAAGGTTAACGAAGGCGCGGCAACACAGGAGTGGATAGACGCAAATGTGAATGAAGGCGAAACCGTTCACGAGGCCCTGTCCAAGCCTGATGATAACGGCAATGCCAAGTGGGAGAATCTGGTGCTTGGGCAGAACGGGGCGGAGGACGTTGCGGTCGTTGCCGCGACGAACGGCACGCCGACAAACGTCACCATCGACGTGACGTTCACCGCACCCGAAAATACAGGCTACACTGTGAAGTATGCGTTTGACAAGGTTGACAGCACTGGCGAGGTCGTCGCTAACGGCGAAGGCGCGGTGCAGGAAGCTCCTGCCATCGACCTCACGGCTGTCAATGAAGAAGAGCCGTCCTACTTCAAGATGCGCGCCGTGCTTGAGTCGGATGACGGATTCGTCACGACGAATGTCCCAGTCGAGAAGACCATCGGCGTACTCAAGGTCGATTCCGCCGCCGAGTACACGATTCTCGCCGTGCCGTGGAAGTCGCTTGACTCTGGCGACATCAAGGCGTCCGAACTCGTCCATGCGGCAAGCCTGAGCAATGGCGATACCCTCTATGCCTACGATGGCGAAGGTAACTTGAAGTCGTGGCGTGTGCAGGATGGAGCCTGGACGTCGCCTACGGAGGTCGAGAATGGCCAGATGCTTCCGAAGACTGATCCTGGAACGTTTGGCATCGCGCGCGGCAAGGGAGTATGGCTGTGGCGCCAGGATGCGAGAAAGCCAATCTATCTTGTGGGACAGCCGGCAACATCGGACGAACCTGCTACGACCGATTTGGTGCCGGCGAAAGAAGACGGCGAGGCGAGCTGGAACCTTCTGGCGTCCCCGAAGCTGGAATCCGTTGATATCACAACAAGCGGTTTCAAAAACAATACCGGTGATGAAATCATCGTTCCGACTGCGGGTACGCCGAAGCACTATACGTACAAGAATGGTGAGTGGGGATATCCAGGCGCAACAACAAATGAAGTCACGATTGGCGGCAAGGTTTTCTGGAAGATTAAGACGGGACACAAGACCGATGACACGATTGTCCCTGCAGGCACTGGTTTCTGGTATCTGAACAAGCAGACCGGAGAGAAGGCAATCGAGTGGTAAATCTAAAGGCGACGTGAAAGCGATATTCCATAAAATTATGCTTGTGGCGTGTGCGGTGCTTGCCGCGCACGTCGCGTGCGCCGATTACATCTATTTCATGCTCGACAACCCACCTTTGCCCGATGACACCCTGTTCGTGACCGTCTCGCAGGTGGGGCACGACTTTGTCGAGCAGACGATTCCAGTGGCAGACTTTGACATGAACAGATTCCTTGAACTCTACGCAGGAGGCGCAACGGAGTCGTCGGGAAGGTTGCTAGATTCGACCAGCACGGAGCCAATCTACGCCTACCTTTCCGGATCTTCTAATGAAGACAGGGTACTGTTTGAGGCGTGGGTATACGATGAAGAGGCAGATGGTTTGAAAAATTTTTATCTGTACAGCAACTATATGGACAATTTACATAACCACATAGTAATGGGCTCGGATGCGTCGGGGGGCGTTCCGCTTCACGTCGGCGCTGTGCCGGAACCGACGAGTGGTATGCTGGCACTTCTCGGCCTTGCGATGCTGAGTCTTCGTAGGGGGCATTCGTTTTGTAAGAGGAGTTAGACATTTTGAACAACAGGAGAAAACAACCATGAAAAAAATAAAAGCAGTGATAACGGGTCTTGCGATGATGCTGGCAGGCATTGCCGCAGCCGCCGGGACAAGCATGCTGGTGACGTTTTCGTCACCTGGGCCGGACACATACGCCGACAACACGACAGTTGTCCCCGGCGAGTGCTATGCACTTGTCTGGACCGACGACGCGGCGAATTTCGTCATGGCCGACGATGGTACGGTTACGGGCGGCAAGGTTGCCGCTACAGTGCCGATCGCGGAAGGCGGACGTTGCCCTTCGGTGCAGGTTCGATTCAGCGCCGAGGAAGCTGCGGAATATGAAGGCGGGACGTGGGGCGTCTACCTTCTCGACACGCGCGGCTCCGCCGCCGGAGAGAGGACGGTGTCCGGCGTCAAGCTCATTGCGGACGCGACGGTCGAGGTGGCTACGGAGAATTTCCTCAAGCACTCGACTCTCCGCTCGGGAAGGTTCCTTGCGTCGGCGGGTTCTTTCACCGTGTCCACCGAGCAGGATTTGCGCGATGCGGTTGCCGAAGGCGGCACCATTACGCTTGCCGGCGACATCAATCTTGCTTCGGAGCTTCTTGTGGCCAAGGCTGTCACGCTCAACCTTGGCACGTACAAGATCACGGCGTCGAGTGGGAACGCGATTCAGGTTGGTGCGGACGGCGATTTGACGATCGAAGCGACAACTGGCGGAATCACGGCCAGCGCGGGCTTTGCCCTCTACACCGACTACGAGCTTTCGCCCGGCGTGAAGACAATCACGATCAATGGTGGCGTGTTCAACGGCGCGATGCAGTTCAACAAGTATCCGCTCCAGACTTCCGAAGCGCAGTCCGGCGAGGCAGCGGTTCCGACGAGCGTTGTGATCAACGGCGGCACGTTCAATGGCCGCGTGGGCATCTACCATGCTCCGTTCACCATCAATGGCGGCACGTTCGAGCAGGGGCTTGACACTTCTGACGCCAGCGTGTCCGTCTATGCCAACTACAAGTGCCCGGTCACGTTCAACGGTGGCAGCTTCAAGGTCCGGCCGACTCCTGCCGGCTCGCGCGTCGTCGTGAACGGCGGCGTCTACTACGAGAGCGGCTACTTCAAGGTCGGCGACACGACCGCGTGCGAAGCGACGCGCAACGGCACGTACTACGCTTCGCTCGCCGAGGCGTTCGAGAATATCGGACCGGGCACGGTGATCACCATCCTGGGTGGCAACACGTCGTCGATTTCCGTCGAGCTTGAGCCTGGACAGTCGCTAACGGTTCCGGCTACGTTCGATGGTAATAAAATAACAGGCAAGGGCGGTGCCAAGCTTGTTGTCACGTATGCGGACGGCACAGCCACCTACATGGTAAAGGCGGAGGGCGTGGCGCGCATCGGTGCGCAGTACTACGCCACGCTTCAGGAGGCGTTTTCCGAAGCCGCCGCCGGTGACACGATTACGCTCGTTGGCGATGACACGCTTGCGCTCCCTTCGCTTGACCGTGCGATTACGCTTGACCTGAACGGCCACAACGTGACGGTGACGGGCGGTGCGGCGGACCTCTCCGCCGGTGCGCTCACGGTTGTCGGCTCAGGACACATGACGGGCTTTGTCGAGCCTTCTGCCGGAAAGGTCAACCTCGTCCTCAAGGGTGGCACATACGGGTTCGATCCGTCTAAGTACGTTCCGTTCGTCATTGAGGCGCTCCCGAACGAGCAGGATTCAATAGATTGGAACAATGATCGTCACTACGTGTTCAAGGATTATGCGCTTGGCGTCTATCAGGGCTTCCCCTATTGGGCACCCGAAACGGGCGTGTGGACGGTTGTTCCCGTGCCGAAGGCGTATGTGTCGGCCTATCCTACCAAGGATGTCGGCATTGGCGATCCACTCGACGCCGCATATTCGTTCGGTGCGTTCAACGCCAACAATGGCGGTGCCGGCTATAGTTCTGACAGCGAGGTTGCCGACAAGGTTATTACAGGCGACGGATCGCTTAACCTCAACGCGCTGACCGATCCGGAGGAGATATCCCGCGCGCTGGCGGTGCTGACCGAGGCAACGCCGTTCCTTGGCTGGCACGCAGACTTCGCGGTGTCGTTCGACAAGCCCATCACGGCTGGATCGCTCACGCTTGCGGGGCAGTATGACGGCTGGTCGAGTGAATGGGTGTCGTACCGGGCCAACGCTGACGTTGCGGCGAACGTCATCCGCAGGCTTCTTGCGGATGAGGGGCATGCTTCGCTCGAAGGCTACGACTGGACATACGAGCACATCTGCACGAAGGTGAAAGTCTTCAACTGCGGTGCGCGCATGGACGATGAATCGCTCGCAGGGACGACGATGAAGGTGCAGCTCAGGCTCTACAAGCCGGACAGTGACGAGGGCACCGGTTCGCCGTCGATTCTCATCTGCGAGTACAAGTACACCTTTGGCAGCAAGGCCGCGCGGATCGACGATACGCTCTACGATACGATTGACGAAGCGATTGCGCAGGTTCAGTCCAACGACGTCGTGGTCGTTCTCAACGACTACACGGGCACGGTCAACCTCAACGAGTGCGACAAGCCATTCACGGTCAACAGGAACGGCTTCGTGCTGGCAGTGACCGCCACCAACAACATCAACACGGCCGAGGGTTCGGATTGGCACTTCGACAGACTGAGCAACGGTAGCTGGAGCTACTACAACAAGCCGGCGCCCAAGACTGCGGAAGAGGCCGTCGTGATGGTCGAAGTTGTCGACGAACAGGGCGAAGCCGTTTCGCTTTCAGTGCTCACGCCTACTCAAGCGTGGCTGGATGAGAAGACCGAGGCAGGAGAGACTTCCGCCGAACAGGCGGTTACCAAGGTCGAGGAGAACGGCCTCCCGGCGTGGCAGAACTACGTCCTCGGGCAGAATCCGACGGCGGCGGTTCGCGTCAACACCGAGCAGGCGCCCATTGACAGCACGCCTGTCGAGAACACTCTCTCCGAGAAGGTGAGCGTTCCCGAGAATTCCGGCTTCACGGTCAAGTACGAGCTTGATCAGGTCGATGCGGACGGCGCGCTCGTCCAGGCCGGAGAATCCAAGGACACGGCGGAAAGCTTCACGATGGATCTGACTTCTGTTAAATCCAACGCCTACTACAAGCTCACGGCGGTCATTGAAGCGACGGACGGAACCGGCGCGAAGACGATGGTCAGCTCCGAGAACACAATCGGCGTTCTGAAGGTCGAGAGCTCGGCGAAGAGCACGGTCATTGCCGTTCCGTGGGAGTCGCTTGCCGCAAACGAACAGGATATAACGGTTGCGGATCTTGTCCGTACGGCGACGCTCTCCGAGGGCGACGAACTCAAGGTGTACGATACTGCGACAGGCAAGTACAGGGCATGGACGCTTAACGGGTCGAAGGAATGGAAGCCGATTCCTGTTGTCGGCGGCGCGTCAAGCGAAGAAGCCGGCGACTCCACGATTGCCCGCGGTTCGGGCGTGTGGCTTACGCGCAAGGATACGACGCAGCCCATCTATCTCGTCGGCGAAGTTGCGGAGCAGTCCACCACGACGACCATCGCAGGTGCGAACGAGGAGAAGCCTACGTGGAACCTCGTTGCCGCGCCGACAGTTGAGTCTGTCGACCTGAACGAGAAGTTCCCCGATGCAAATGAGGGCGATGTCGTTCTGGTGCCGACTGACGGCGCTCCGAAGCGCTACACCTACAAGGACGGTTCGTGGGGCTACGACGATTATGTGACGACTGTCAACAAGAAGGGCATTGAGGTCGCCAAGGTCGTGCGCAATACCAACGTGACTAACGTTCCGATTGGCACCGGGTTCTGGTACATGAACGCTGGCGACGCGAAGAACGTCGAGTGGTGACGGCTGCGGCAATGCCAATCTGTAAAGGAGAACGGAAAAATGAAGACATTGAGGTTCATTGTGGCGGCGGCTGCGGCTATCATGCTCGGTTCCGCCATGGCGGCAGAGGACAGCTACCTCTACTGGATGGTTAGCAATGCGCATTATTACGAAGAGCCAGGATATTCAATCCAGTTCGACTATGCAACCATAAGCATTGATGACGGCACGACACGTCTATCACCAGCCGTGGCTTCTGACGAAACGCGTCTCTCTTCGGTCGGTGGCGTTTATTCCGGCTTGTTCGACAGCGTCAATGTGAAATCGTTCCTCGTCGAGCTTTGGGATGACAGCAAGGATGATCGCGTCGGCTGGATGCGTTATTCCGCCTCATCGCTAAAAGACTACTTCTACCAGAATGCTGGTGCTCACGGCGAGGGCTCTCCATTTGTGGTTTCGCAGGTCGTGCCGGAGCCGACTAGCGGGCTTCTCATGCTGCTCGGCATGGCAGGGCTCGCGCTTCGCAGGCGGAAGATGGCGTAACAACAAGACGGGTCATATATTTAGAAAGGAATCAAGACAATGAAGAAGACAATGTTCTCGATGCTCGCGGCTCTTGCCGCGACTGCCGCGCTCGCGGCGGCGAACGACGCGCTCATAACGTTCTCGACGAAGGGCCCCGACAAGTACGCGGACGGCTCCACCGTCCTCGACGGTGAATGCTACGCCCTTGTATGGAAGGCGGAGGGGTCCGCCGGGCTTGAACTCGCGGCAGACGGCACGGCCAAGGGCGGGGAGATCGTCCTGGTTTCGTCGCTGGCCAAGGGCGGACGCTGCCCGAAGGTCGTCTTCGAGGTCGATGCGAAGGACTTGGAGACGAAGTACAAGGGCGGTTCGTGGAGCGTGTATCTTCTCGACACCCGCCGCTGGAATGCGGACGGCAAGGCGGTGCCCGCAGGAACCGTCGCCGGAAAGGTCAGCCTCGTGAACGCGGCTGGCGCCGTGCCCGGAGCGTCGGTAAAGGTCGCCTCCGGCTCGGTTTCCGCCGCAGTCGCCGTCGTCGGGGCGAGCGCGTCGTCCGCGACCGCCGTGCCCGAGGGCACTCCTCGTCCTGAGATCACCGGCATCCGCGTGGACGGCGCTAACGTGTATGTCACTGTGAAGGGCACAGTTCCGTATCTCCAGTACGGTCTTGCATCCGGCGAGACGCCGGACACGGTGACCGAGGGGGTGTCCGAGGCGCCGCAGACCGGCGCGGCTTCCGCGGACGACGAGATCATCCTCGTGGCGCCCGCGAAGAAGGGCTCGGCGTTTTTCAAGGTCAAGTGAGAAGCGCATCTGCCTAAGGCAGCGTGCGGCGGGCGCGGCGCTTTTGCCGCGGTCCCTAAGCGGCGGCGCGGCGTTTTCGCCGCGCTTTCGGTGCGTTGGCGCGGCATTTTTGCCGCGGGGCACGGAAATATAGTATAATACGCAGCGTGATGACAAAGAAACGCATACTGCTGTCCGCGATGATGTTCCTGCAGTTCTTCATGCTGCCGGTGTGGTTCGTTCCGATCGTGCCCTACGTTCAGTCCCTCGAAGGAGGTGCGGACTGGGTGCTGTGGTGCGGACTCATCATGGGCTTCGGCACATTCACGTCTCCGCTCGTCGGGATGTTCGCCGACAGGTTCCTGAATGCGGAGAAGGTGCTCGCGCTCTGCGACTTCGCGGGCGCGGCTGTCCTTTCCGCCGCGTTCTTCGTGCGCAGCCCCGCGCTACTCTTCGCGCTCCTCCTGCTCGCGATGTGCTTCTACATGCCGACGTGGTCGCTCTCCGCGGCGATCGGCATGGCGCACCTTCCGAAGGAGGAGTTCCCGAGAATCCGCGTCTTCGGAACGGTCGGCTGGGTCGCGTCCGGCGTGTTCTCCTTCGTCGGTGTCAGGTGGTTCGGCATCGAGAACTTCGACACGACGGCGTGGATATTCGCGTGCGGCGCGGCGGCATCGGCGGCGGGCGGGCTCCTCGCGTTCGCGCTTCCCGCGACGCCTCCCGCGGCGAAGGGCACCCCAGTGTCCGTCGCGGACGCGCTCGGGCTCAAGGCGCTCGTGCTCTTCAAAAGGCCCCAGTTCTGCGCCTTCGCAGCGGTGCTTCTTCTCGCGATGATTCCGTTCATGTGGTACAACGTCTACTGCGCGGCGTACCTCAAGGAGTCGGGGTTCCGGTTCCTCACGATAACGCTGAGCCTCGGGCAGGTCGGCGAAGTTGGCTTCATGCTGCTCGTCCCGCTTATCGTCTCGAAGTGGGGCTATAGGGGAGCGTTCGCGATCGGAATCGGCGCGCTCGCGTTCAGGAACGCTGCGTTCGCGTCGTCGTGCGCGCTCGGCTTCGCGCCTGGCGACTACGCGGGAATCCTGGTGCACGGTCTCATCTTCGGGCTCCTCGTCGTCGGCAGCCAGATGTACATCGACGACAACGCGCCGAAGGAGCTGCGCAACCAGGCGCAGGGGCTCGTGAACCTCCTAACCGCGGGCGTCGGAGTGTTCCTCTCCAACGGCATCTTCGACGCGGTGCTTGCGCCGCGCGCGGACGGATCGCGCGCGTGGACCGCGGCCTACCTCGCGGCTTTCGCCGTCGCGTGCGTCGCATGCGTCCTCTCGCTCGTCCTCATCCGCCGCAGGCCCGCCGCGCAGAGGGCGCCGGAAGGGCCGCGCCGCGGACGGGAGCTCGCGCGCGCGGAGTGGTGCGAGTCGGAGGAGTCGCCGAAGCCGGACGTCTCGTTCGTCCCCGCGATGGAGCGCCGGCGACTCACGCTCCTCGAGCGCGCCGCGCTGTCCGTCGCTTGGAAGGTCTATCCGAAGGGCGAGCAGATCCCGGTCGTCTTCGCGAGCCGATGGGGCGAGATAGGCACGACGCTGAAGCTAATGCGGCAGATGCACGACGAGGGCGAGATGAGCCCCGCGGGATTCTCCAATTCCGTCCACAACGCCGCTCCAGGGCATCTTTCGCTGCTTACTGGCAGCAAGGCGCCCTACACCGCGGTCGCGGCAGGCGCGCAGACGTACGAGATGGGGCTCCTCGAGGCCTCGACGTATCCGGGGAAGGTCCTCTTCGTCTACGCTGAGGAGTCGACGCCCGAGTTCTACCGTCCGCACTTCCCCGACGTGCGCCGCGCTCGCGCCGAGGCGATACTCTTCGACAACGGCGTTGCCTGACGCCTGCTCTCCGCACATGGCGGAGTGGATGTCGCGTTCAAGTGCTTATAGTGCTTATTTTGTCGTTGCGCTTGAATTCCATTTTTTGATATAATAACGTCATGCACTGGACAAGTGAGACGAAACAGGAGGGATGCAAATGGGAAAACATGTCGTCGCTTCGATGACGCGAGGTGATTTTCTGAGAGGTGCCGTCTGCACGGGGCTGCTTGCCTCGGGAAGCGGATGCATGACGGCAGGATCGGGGCTTTTCGGATCCGTGAAGGGGGCGCCGATGCACGGCTTCGCCGCGCCGCGGCTGGGGCGCATCCGACTTGGCATCGTCGGTGTCGGGTCGCGGGGCTTTGGCGTGATCGGGC
>OCTX012261081.1_pt1 | contig 11330 bp, 12 predicted proteins | sample 1539691 | NCBI WGS metagenome assembly OCTX01 (sample SAMN02144231, study PRJEB22623) | gut metagenome | biome: sheep rumen | host: Ovis aries | place: New Zealand | reverse complement strand
TCTCGCCCAAAAAGTTTCTTCTTGCATTACAGAAGTGATTCATTGATTATCTTCTAAACGTTGTTTTTGACGATGAGTTAGTTTAATTCAAATTTCTTTTAAAACATATTGGTATAAACCTGAAGTAACTAGACTTTTCAAGTTTGCTCAAGTTTTGATTTGTGGAATATTCAGATTTTTAGATTTTACCAGATATAATACTGTTGGAATAGTAAATATTGTATCTAATCAGTATTCTCTCCAAAGTCTCTCTTTGATAATATCCATATGAAGCATTCCTAAGAATCCACAACGGAATCACAAACCTAAAGCCCCAGAATCTTCCATTTCGTATTCAATAGCACTGTCATTGAGTGAAAGTTTTTCCAAACTATCTTTTAATTTATCATATTCTGTGGAATCAATAGGATAAACTCCAGCATAAACAAAAGGTGTCATCTTTTTGAATCCAGGAATAATATAATCCTGAAACAAATTTACATTCTTTTCTTCACAATCAGATTTTTGTAATTCTATTTTTTGTAATTCTTGCTTCAATGATCAGTATCCAGAAACCATAGTATCTCAAATCTTTACATCTCTCACTGATTTTTCTCATGTCATAATATATCAAATCTGACCTTCTGATAACTGTGTATCGGCTTTATAATCAGGTTGAAAATATCCAACTTCTGTCGGAGTGAATTCTGTCTGCGAGTGGATTAGATAAACTGGATTTCACGCTTTAAAGCTTCAATCAACTACTTTCACATAAGCTAATACTCATTTATATGGATCAAATACTGAATCAAAAATTAAAGCTCTTGATAAAGATTTTTCGTTAATTGTATTTAAGTTAATATTACTCATTAATAGTTACTCAATTTAAACTTAATCTAATATAGAGATTGCTTCTTTTTTATCAAGATTTACTAAGAATTACAAATTTTTAATATCATTATCAGTTATAAAAAATTTTTAAACAACCTCTTATGAAATATATTAAATAACTAAAAATATTTTGTATAACAGCGAAAAAATATAAAAAATCGTGTCCAGGAATTACCTAAACACGAAATTGACAAATAAACGAAAGGGATTACTTTTTAATGAGCTCATAATACTCATCTTGAAGTTCTTTTGTTTTCATAACACCAGTATTTACATCACCGATGTCAACTGATGTATATTTTTGCATAATTTTTATTAAATTTTTGCAAACATCCCTCCTACACAATCTAGTTTCATCAAGCCCATCAAAGACAGCCTCATACGCTATCATCAACTCCATTTTCTCTTGTTTGTTCATAATCTATTTAATTTTATTTATTACAACAGCCCAAATATACCGAATTTAATATAATAAATCAATAGAAATGTTAAATTTACTTGCTTGTAATAGTTACGCTCGGTTCCATCATATAATTTGGAGCAATAGATGTTAATGGTTTTAAATCTAATTCATCTATTGAAAATCAATTTCCATCATGAGCCTTATCATCAATTATAGATATTACACCTCAATCATATAAAATATGATGTTTCAAATATTTATCCATCCAGTCAGGATAATAATTTTCATCTTCAACATCTTCAATAAATACATTTTCAATCTCTTTCATTTTTTCCAAATCTCTCAATTCATTGAAAGAATATTGTCAGATTTTCTCATTTTTTTCAAAATCCCACAGTCGAATATTTCTTTTTTGTCAAATATATATTACTCAAAATCTAGGTAAAAAACACTTTTCATAGGCTTTTTTAAATAAATCAATCTTTGAAATATTATAAAAATTAAGCTGATTATCCAATAGAGTATTTAATATGTTCAAACACAAAGTCCCAACTCTAAGATTAGTAAATCCTCCAGGTCAATTTAAAACAACTACATTATCAAATCATCTTTCCCTATGTAGGTTTACTAATTCTCCTCACAATAATCTTTCCACGTGATCACGAGGAAGGCTGATTCTATATTTATCTCATGTATCAGTCAATACAGAGTCTGATGATATATTTATAAAAATAGTTTTTCAATTCATATATTACTATCACAAATTATAAAAACATTTTCTGCAAGTCTGAATCTTTAATCATGCTAGGATCTCGCATCGGTTCAAAGCTAATATTTATATTAACTTCCCAATCAGGAATTATATCCAAGACAGCATTTTTAACCAATTCCATAATCATATCTGCCATAGGGCAAGTCGGAGTAGTGAAAGTCATAATTAAGTCACAGACTTTTTTATTTTCTTTTAAATTTATACTATAAATCAATCCAAGAGTATACATATCAACCAATGGAAACTCTGGATCATATACAGTTTTCAGCTTTTCAATTACCTTTTCATATAATTCATTATTCTGATTTTTTCACATTTTTCGAGCTATCCATCATCAAGAAATAAAGTAATAGTATAAATCCTCACAAAAGAATTAACCCTCGAGTTTTATTCCAATGTCACAATAATATCAAAATAATATTCAGCATTGCATACATTCCAAAAAGGAACGATAATTTGTAGCTTTCAGATTCAGGGGAGTTCTGAATTTTTTTATTCTTAAATATCTTTTGAGTAAACATAAAAAAGAAAAAACTGGCTCATCGTGCTACTAAAAAACTTCCAACCAATAAAATTCATATTGCGACGAAAGGATCCTCAAAAACATTAATTGCAGCATAATCTACGAATAATATTATTAATCCAACAACTAATTTTATCAAAGATAAATATTTATAAAAATTTGACTGAACTATCATTTTTTTAAATCATAACTAAATTAATTATTTCATATCTACGTTTACATCTTCTTCCTCCTTTGCTTTTTTAGCCTCTTCCTTTCTGCGTTCCTCTCTAAGCTCATTTAATGAAGGTAAATAGAACGGATTATTTCACCATTCGTAGAATTTGTAATATATCGCATCCCAAATTCATGATCAGATAACCGTCATCACATATGCAATAACAGCAGAAGCGATAATTAATAGAATATTAAAATCAAACCTGCTAATAATTACCAAATGAACAACAACAGCTAAAATTGCTCAAAGTGTATTTCACATCAAACTTGAAGCAGAATAATTTGGCTGAGATAAAAAGTCTATTAAATTCTTTGCAATAAATAACTCAAATATAATCTGGAATCAGAGCATTGTATATAATGCCGTTATATTTCCCATATACAGTAAATAAGGCACAAAGAAAAACACGAAAATAATCAAAGATGAAGCAAAAATTAATCCAGCCATCTTCCCAAAGCTATAGTATCTTTTACTGAAAAAGATATTATATAGTAGAGCTAATGCTAGATTTCATACTAATCAAACTACAAATCCAGCTACAGGCAAAAGCACTCAAATAATAGAATTTACACTATCATCTGTCCCTGTTAATCATCATAGGGCAGATAGAGTAGCAAACAATAATGCTGCAACACAAATTCAAACAACTATTCCTAAAAGGATTTTTCAAAAAAATGATCATGCAGTTACATCACTTGGAGCATTATCAAACATGGAAATATCAGGCTTTTTCATATTATTTGAAATTTGAATAGAGCTCTGTCAGATTTGAGAATTTCCAATTGGAGGCATTTCTCATAGATTTGAATTTTGAGCAGTCATTATTGATTAATTATGATTAAAAGGTTTAATTTATTTTATGTTTTTAAACATAGTTGAGGCATTTAAATGAGATGATTGATCCTCAGTTATGAATGACATTAATACCATATTGTTTTCATCAGGAATAAAAATCTGACTAACATATAACGGAGGTATGTCATTTATCAATCATTCAGTAATTTTATATTCAACAAGCACAGCATTTATTATCTCTCCATATCTTTCCAATCAAATTTGAGTTTTCTTCACATTTGATATGGTTAATCATTGATTCTTTAATGTATCCAGATTGTCCTGAGCAAATGCATTAGCTCAAAGTCATTGAGCATATTTTTCGGCAACCAAAAGGGAATCTTTATATTCTGAATTATTTCATATTTCCTGGTATAAATCTACAATCTCATCTAAATCATCATTTTTTAACGCCACCCTTTCAAGATTGATTTTGCCATTATATTCTAAATCATATCAGTATAAATTCACAGAAAAATCCTCACCTCATGTTCAAGAATCTCAGCATCAGACCAATAAACTGCAAGCCATGATTCAAAATATAATTCATATTAAGTTACATACGCAAGTTTTTATCATTTTATGCGATAGTCAAAATATATATTATAGCAAACACGATACCACATACAGAACCAATCAAAAACGACCTTGTAGCTATACGTTCTTTATTTATTTCTTCCTTAAATCTTTCGTTCCCAACCCAAAATGTAGCAATAAGGTATCACAACATTAAACCACAAAATACCAAGTATCCAGGAATAAGTATCGATTTAATTAATTCAAAATTTCACCCAAAAAGAACTTCACCTCTCATATAGACGATTCCAGTTACGATGGTTAAAAAGTAGAAGAATCATCTTAATACTTTAAATAAAGTTCGCATTATTTTTATTTTTTATATAAAAATACAGATTAAATTGTAGGATTTTCACTAATAAAATCAAGTAAACATTTATGCTAATATATCTCCAATTTTTTCATTCAAAAATTTTTGTAATGCAGGTAATTCATCCAAATCAGGATAATGCTTTAATAGCCATTTAGCTCACTGCTGAACTCTCTCCAAAAATTTTAAATCCGATAAAATTTCAATAGGAATATCAGATTGTCATGACTGCATAGTTCAAAGAATCTCCCCAGAACCACGATTTTTTAAATCATATTCAGCTAATTTAAATCAATCAGAAACCTCTTCCATAATTTTTAATCTCTTATAAGAATCTCCAGACTTTTTTTCAGTTTCTAAGAAACAATAAGATTTTAATTCTGATCTTCAAATTCTTCACCTCAATTGATGCAATTGAGAAAGTCAAAAACGTTCAGCATTCTTTATAACCATTACTGTAGCTTCAGGAATATCTACTCACACTTCAATCACGGTCGTTGAAACTAGAACTTTAGCCTTTCAATCTTTAAATCTTTGCATAACAGCATCCTTTTCTTTTGAAGATAATCTTCAATGCAAAAGTGCAATCTCATCATTAGGTAATTCTTCAAACAAGCCACAAATTTCTGCATGAGCAGTTACTGCTGATTGAACCTCTTCCATCTTTTCAGAATCTTCAATCAGTGGTGTAACTATAAATACACGCTGTCATTGACCTATTTTTTGCAATATCCATGGTTTTAATTTCAACCACTCATTAGCAGAAATAACTTTAGTGTCAATCTTTTGTCTTCATTCAGGCAGTTGATCAATAATACTTACATCAAATTCTCCAAAGAAAGCCAAAGCCATCGAACGAGGAATCGGAGTCGCAGTCATCTGTAATATGTGGGGAGAATTGAACTTTTTGAACACAGCTCTCTGTTTTACTCCAAATTTATGCTGCTCATCTATACAAACGAACATCAAATTTTTGAAATCTACATCATCCTGCAGAACTGCATGAGTTGTTACCAAAACATCTATCTTTCACTCCTTCAAATCAGACTTTATTTTAGTTTTTTCTCATTTCGTCAGCGAACCAGTTAATAATTCCACACGAAGTCATAGAGGTAATAAGAATTTAGCTAATGTTTTAAAATGCTGGTTAGCCAATACTTCTAATGGGGCTAAAAGAACGGATTGACCATGAAATTGTTTCCAAATATATCGCATTGCAATTGTAGCCACAATAGTTTTTCAGCTACCCACATCTCATTGTAATAAGCGAAGCATAGGGGAGTTTCTATGAAAATCTTCTAAAATTTGAATTATAACTTTTTTTTGAGCTACTGTTAACTGGAATGGTAGCAAATCTGTTATTGGTTTCAAAATCTCTCGATGAGGATTCTCATTTACAGGTAAATCATCAATAGTTCACTGATAATTTAATTTATTTTGTAGAGAAAAGATCTGGATTCTAAGTAATCTATCAAAAAATAATCTATATAATGCTTTATTTTTCAGCTCTTCACTATCAGGATAATGCAGATTTTTGATTGTCTTTTTTACATCCAAAAGTTGAAACTCTTTCACAAATTCATCAGGTAAATATTCATCAAAAATCTGATCTATTTTTCACAAATTATTCCAAACCTTTTGGGCAAACCATCATGGTTTGATTCATAGCATTTCAGAATATATGGGAAAAATTCTTCATGAATTATATGAAGTATCTCCATCTTCGCTTTCTTCCTCTGGAGCAACTGTTGGTATTACATCTGGATGAGAAAAAGTAAGTTTTCCATATTTCATCTGAGGCTTTCAAACTATAATATATCGACAATTCTCAGCTAATTTAGAAGCTAAAAAACCTGAATTAAAAATGCTGATATGCCCAGTATTTCAGTGAACATCTTGAAATGTAATATCATATATAGTTTTTCAATGCACAAAAACTCTACTTTTTTTAGAAATAACTCATTTCGTAGCAGCTACTCATTTCGCATCAAATATAAGAGAATCCAATGGAGCTATTTTTGATCTATCTTCATAAGTTCTAGGAAAATAATTGAAAAAATCTTTCATGGTAATAATTCCATTCTGAGCAAGTATTTGTACATATCTAGGCGTAGTTTTTAACTCGTCTTTAAGAGACATTAAAATTTTGACAAATATGCAAAACAAATTCAGAATATTTTTTTTTTCACTCGTTTCAAGAAAGAAAAAAACCTTAAAAGATTTGACAAACAACAATAATTGTTTATAATATATAAACAAATAATTTATTACATTACTTTAAAAAATGGAAATTGAAACAAATAACATCAACGGAGAGCATCCAGTAAGTAGTTTAGGTAGTTGATTAAAGGCTAGCACACAAGCAACAAGAAAAGGTTTAACAACCACGTTACAAACAGAAAACAACGAAGCTAATGATGATTTTGATTATGTTGCATATTACAAAGATCAAAAAGAAACAGCAAAAAAATTAGATAAATACTTCGAAGATAAGTGAATAAAAAGACTTTGTTGACTAGCGTATCATATACAACCTAATGAAATAACCATCTATTACAGTGGTGAACCTTGAGAAAAAACAATAATTTTCAATAGTCCCTCAGATCCTTCGCGTTTTTTTAAAGAAATAAATTGAGAACTAGAAGAACTTGTATTCTTTTCAGATGAAATAGCTGCAAAAAAACACACATCTATATATGAAGTATGAGATTACCTTTGTGCTCATGCATGATGAGTAAATGAATGACAATATACAAACTATTATATTGATAAAGATGGTAATCGTATACAACAATTAGGAGAACAGACATGAAAAGAAAGGTTTTCTGTTAATCCTTATTTTTGAGCATACGAATTTCATAAAAAAATATGAGAAAATAGCGAAATTTGTACCATATTTAATAAAAAAATGGAAAAAATTGCTGAATTTGAAAAAAAATGAGGAGAAAGGTTCAATGTCGAATATTGTAATGGAGATGTATGTCTTTGCTATTTAGAAAAGAAGGAAGAATGATTAGATGCAAGAGGAAAACCAACAGTTAAGATAGAGAAGAGATATAATGTATTTAAACAAAACAAAATAATAAATGAATGAAAGCGAGCAAACTTGGAAAAAGATTTAAAGTGAGAAGTCTATATGTCTGATTATTTTAAAAAACAAGAAGAGATAAAAAGCAACATTAAGCAACAAAAAGAGAGAGAAAATATTCCATTAGAAAAAAGATTTAAAGATATAAGCCATTGTGAAATTGTTTATGAAAACGATGATAAATCGGAATTAACCATTAGAAGCATTACAGGGAAAGAGCTTTACCACTTATCAGATGTAGATAAAATTAATTTTTACGGAACTTCACTCCATGTTGAGTATAAGGACAAATGAAATGGGTATATTGAGATAGATGGCTTTGATTCAGATAGTAATGTGCTAATAATAAGATCCATAACCCAATCTATTGAAACAAGAAAAGCCACACTCATAAACAAAAGCACATGAGAAAAAATTGAATTTAATTGATATGAATGAGATGGAGCAAAAAGACTATGAAAAATAATTAAGGTCTTTCATGAGGAGACAGATAGAACAAAAATATACGATGAAAACTTAAAATTCTTATGATATAATAATGAGTGGAGAATGGATTTAAATTGTAAGGATGAGTGCAGTGATCATTGAATATTATGTATAGAATGAGAAGATTGAAAAGATTACATAGTATCAGCAAAAGAAGGGAAAATAGTAACTTCATACTATAAGATACGTGATAATATGGGGCATCGAACGCCGCGGTACAATAGTTATGAAAAAGATTGAAAAATATATCTAATCGTATCTGCTCCATGAAAATGATATACACAGGTAAAAGTTGAGAAATAAAGCAGAAACTCAAGAAGTCAAAATAAATTTATATGTTTTTTGTATAAGAAAAATTTGGAGCTTATAAGAATAAAAAAAGTATCAAAAGATTAAAATGTAAAAAGTAAAAAACACATATATCATTTAAAACAATATAGCTTGTAACAATATTTTTTATTTAATATTGCTTTTTGGTTAAAAGTTAATATAATATAAAGACATAAACAAAAAAATAGATATGCTAAATTTTAATTTTTAGTGCAGTAAATGTTAGGAACGATTGCAATATCTATGGCAGTGCCTTATTTAACTATTCCAAATATGTTATTGAAAAATAACCAGGAATTAGAATTTCAATGACAAGTTCAGCAACAAGAAGAACATCAGGAATTTATCGTACATAACTGATATGCTTCAGATTCCATTATTCAAGATTATATTAATTATGCATATGATCTCTGAGGAATAGATTTTGTGAAATTGATAGAGTGTGAAAATGGTAGACGAGATCCAAAAAGGGTTTCAGAAACACACGATCATGGATTGTGTCAGTTACATTATAGCTATAACAAAGAATTTATAAATTCTCCGGATTTTAAAGATCCGTACAAACAGCTGGATTATTGTTATGAAAAATATAAGACAAATCCGAAACTTCGATATTGACCAGACAGAAAAATAAAGGGTAAAAAATGTTCTGATTATGTCAGTAATAGGTTTGATATTTCTGTATCATAAAAATAATTAAAATTTATTTCTGGATAAAGTGAGGAAATGACTTACACTTTTTTTCAGAAATCTTATAACTATCACGTGCAATATTAGTAATACAATCAGATGGGGATAGATGTAAATCTATCTCTTTTTTTAAAACTCTTTTTAGTGGCTGTAGCCAATAATATTTACACAAAACTGCCATTTTAGTAATCAAATTTTTTCATTTATATGCAGATATAAAGTTTTTCTTAGTTAGTGGAGTTTTGCAATCTTCTATGAAATATAATTCTGAAGGAAATGGATAGAAATATCCAAAATCATGATACATCATCCAAAATTTACAGTCAGATTTATTTTCTTTTCTCCAATTTCAGGCAGCATTTACTACATTAGGACCAAGCCAACGAAGCAAAGAATTAAACCAAACTATATCAGGCTTTTCTTTTTCTAGAACTTTATTCAAATCTCCAATACTCCAAAAATTAAAAGGAGAAAGTAGAAGTCAGAACTTCTTTTTTCGTTGTCATTTGCTTCATGATGGGAGAGTGCTTCACCGCAGAATCACTTCATGTCAGCGAGATTCCAGTAGATTTTTCACATCATGAATATATGTCTCAATTCATCCTGCTTTATTGATAAAATCGCTGACTATCAACACTTTTTCTTTACTCTGTCATTCTGAGCGTAGCGAAGAATCTTTTCTATTTCACCTAAGATTCTTCATTCCATTTCATTCCATTCAGAATGACACGAGATTTAAAAATCTCTCATATCGAGCATCCTCTGTATATTCAGGCAATAATTTTTTAATTTTTCATTCTAATTTTTCTTTATCTTTAATCCTTTCTGGATTTGTCTTTTTTGCGAGTTTCTCAACAATTGAAACTATTCTTTCAGCAGTAGTATTTCACTTGGCCAAAAATAAATTACATTCCTGGAATATGAAGGGTTCAAGTCATCATTTTTTATATCAAATTACAGGCACTCATCGAGAAAGTGAATTTAATGCAGACAATCCAAAAGTTTCCAAAAATTCTGATGGCATCAAACAGTAATCTATATTTGGCAAATATTTTTTTATCTCATCTAAAGGTTTCCATCCAAAAAAATGCACATTTTTATCATGAATTTCAAGTAATTGAGATTCTAGGTTTCATTTTCAGAATATAAATATTTCAAAATCAACCTTTTTCTTATTTAATTCTTTGATTGCTAAAACCAACTGATCAAATCATTTTTCTTTTTCTAATCTTCAATAGAATAATAGTCAAAGCATTATCTAAAGGTTAGAATTAAATATATTCTACTTGTAGAAAAAAATACAATAAAAGCAAGAATAAAAAAGTCCCCCAAAAGTTGACTTTTTTATTGTTTTTTATATAATATAGACACACAAAGTCATTTAACTTAATAATCAAAATACAATGAAAAAGTTCAATGATAATAACAAAGGAAATTTAGGAGATTTATGAAAATTACCTAACGAAGAATTAAAAAATGAGGGAGAAAAGAGAGAACAACCTACTTGATGAGTTACTAATCCATCAACCAGAATTCTTTCAATATTTCAAGAAACACCTGATCACAGCGACACAAATCATTATATCAACACTAAAAATGATGAAAATAATCACATCTCATGAATTAGAGTCGATTATATAAGTCCAGTAGGAAGTGACGAGACACATTATGAAAAATGCCATTTTAATCCTGAAGTTGTAAATTTTGAGGACGGAATAAATTTGATCTTAAATGGGGAAGGGAAAAGTGAATGGTGAACGATAAGGATTTATAAAAATTATGATGGTAAACAGTACTATTGATGTATTGCAACTATTGAGTACAATAATTGAACTATAACTAGTAAAAAAGGTTACGTAGCAAAAGATCAAAAAGTAAAATTGATAAGAAGTCATGGATGACGATGATCAATGGATTATGATTTATGCTTGGCAGAATAACCCATACTTGCATTTAATCTACGAATAACTATTATCTAAATCAGATTTTAGTTATTCATTTTTTATAATGAAAATTGGAATAGTCTGACTACCTAACGTTTGAAAATCTACACTTTTTAATGCATTAACCAAATCATATGCAGCTCCTGCTGAGAATTTTCCATTCTGTACTATAGATCCAAATGTTTGAATCGTAGATGTAAAAGATCCTAGAATTGATGTTTTAGCTGAGATGTCTCATAGTCAGAAAAAAGTTTATGCAGCTACTGAATTTGTAGATATAGCATGACT
>OCTX012180133.1_pt1 | contig 11330 bp, 7 predicted proteins | sample 1539691 | NCBI WGS metagenome assembly OCTX01 (sample SAMN02144231, study PRJEB22623) | gut metagenome | biome: sheep rumen | host: Ovis aries | place: New Zealand | reverse complement strand
CTCATATGCCTTTTAGTTATCTGTATTATTGATTTTGCTGCAAAGATATGAAAAAAGCCGCTTGGTTATTCTCCAAGCGGCTCATTTTATTCATGTTATCTTGTGCAAACGGTTGCACTCAATCAGTTGCGCACAACCACTTCCACACTGGAATTACATTAATCGTCATATCATCTACTACTATCTCGCTCTCCGTATCCCAAGTAATAATAATACCACTATACTGGTCATAGGCCTTAAGAAACTTAACTAACCCGCCTACTTCGCGTTCATAAGTAACCGCATCATCAATATTATACGATACGATACATTGCTTATTCATAGAAATATTATAAAGTATACTTTGCAAAAGTAACAAATTATTCTGAACTATACTTTATAATAATTTAAAATATTCGTTGCGTTTTATTTATTTAACACTCAACCTCTCACTCAGATAGGCTGAAAGCCGCATAAACACAGGCGTTTTGAGACATGAGAGGTTTGGGCAACCTCTCACTCAACCTCTCACTCAACCTCTCTCTCGATTTTAACAATTGGGTAATTTAACAAAAATTTAACAGGAAAGACAGAAAACCGCTTTTTATTTTTTGTACCTTTGCCAACCGAAAGGCAATAGCCAAAAACCGTACACAAAAACATACGCGAGTATGAAAGTGCACACGATTTAGAAACTTATTATTTAATTATTTAAGCATGGGAAATATAACAATTAACGGAGAGTCTCTGGGAGCCTCTCTGCAGAACTCGCTCGCTGTTGAGCAGTTCCTTAGCGACAACTACCAGTTCCGTCGCAATGTGCTGAACGGTAAGGTAGAGTATCGAACTATTAGCACCGAACAGGCTGACTATCAGCAGGTTTGGCGAGCACTAACTCCTGAAGCCGTGAACAGTATTGTTCGTAAGGCCAAGCAGGAAAACATCACCAAGAACAGTCCTAAAACGGATATCCTCGAGGTGATTCACTCTGATGCAACTCCCACCTATAATCCTATCTGGGAGTTTTTGGACAATCTGCCTAAATGGGACGGGCAGAATCATCTATCTCAGATGTTCAGTCGACTGCCTGGTATCAGCAGCGAGCAGTTGGACTTCTTGGTAATCTGGTTCCGTTCGGCTGTGGCGCATTGGCAGCAGAAGGATAAGTTGCATGCCAACGAAAGTGTGCCCACGCTGATTGGCGGTCAAGGTTGTGGTAAGTCGACCTTTATTGCGCGCTTGCTGCCCCCTGAACTACGCGAGTATTATCTTGACCATCTGAACCTGAGCAACAAGTTCGATAAGGAGATGGCCTTGACCAACAATCTGCTGGTGAATCTCGACGAGTTAGACGCCATTCGCCCCAGTCAGCAGGCATCGCTGAAGCAGACACTCTCGAAAATCAAGGTTAACGGACGTACCATCTATGGCAGTTCGCAGCAGGATCGCCCTCGCTACGCATCGTTCGTGGCCACTACCAACAATCCCCATCCCCTATCGGATGTAACAGGTAGTCGTCGATTCATCTGTATTGAGATTCCCGATGGGCAGTATATCGACAATACGGTTGAGATTGATTACGAGCAGTTGTATGCTCAGCTGGTGTACGAGGTGAACGAGCTGAAGGCACCTTACTGGTTTACCAACGAGCAGGTGGCACGTATCCAGCAGTTAAACCTGGACTATACCGACGAAAAGGATATAGCCGAGATTGTTGAGGCTTGTTTCCGCAAGCCCAATGAGGGCGAGAAGGTAAAGGCGATGAACTGCACGCAGATGCTGGAGCTGATTAGTAAGGAATACCCTTCGCTTAAAAAGACCGTTAGCACCAAGGTGCATCTGGGATTGGCGATGAAGGATTTGGGCTTTGAGCATACTGAGCGCGGACACGTAAAATTCTACAATGTGGTGCCTGTTGATGCTGCCTGATGCCGAAAAAAGTGAGAGGTTGAGTGAGAGGTACAGTGAGAGGTTTGCGAAACCTCTCACTCGCCCCAAACCTCTGCACAGATGCGGCTTTTGGCGCATGTGAGTGAGAGGTGGAGATGTTAAACGAAAAACTGATTTAAATGAGCAAGATAAATTACGATGAAGTTCCTGGCTGCTATCTGCATTGCACAAATGCGGATTGCAAAATGGCCAACCACTGCCTGCGACAGTTGGCTATGCAGCATTTGCCTAACAACCAGATAGGCGTAACGATTTTAAATCCACAGCTACCCCCAAATGGCGAAAAGTGCGAATACTATCGCGATGATAAGCCTCAAATTTATGGCAAAGGCTTTAAGAACATGCAGGCAAAGATGCTTCCTGGCGAGTACCAGACGTTTATGTATCGACTGCAGGGCAAGTTTGGGCGCAATCCTTACTTTGAGCGTCGCAAAGGCGCGCGCCTCTGTTCGCCCAAAGAGATGAAGGAAGTTGAGGCCGTCCTTAAAGCCATCAACCACGAAGAGCTAAAGTTTGATGCTTATGTAGAGAAACTGAACTGGGACGATTAATAGCAGCCCAAGTCCAAATTAAGAAAGACTCGAGTACTCATGTTAAAGTACTCGAGTCATTTAGTATCAGGACTGCAGTCCTTCCAAAAGAGGACTGAGCCTAGGATTACTTATAATATTTGAATTCTTTCAAAGCTGGCAGAGCCTTTCCTGTATGATTATCGAACAGACCACGATTTATCCAGCAGGGCAACAAAACGTTTCCACACGCATTCTCTTCAGGGAACCACCAGAAGACTCCTGTAACATTTTTGTGAATAGATAGTTCCTTCATCAACTCTCTTACAAAAGACGCTTGTCCCTTAGGTGAAATTTGATAGAATTCGGCATACTGGTCAGGTCCTGTAGCCCACTTATCATTTTCATGAGAATAATAGGCCGCTGTTTCAACAATCATCACTTCTTTGCCAGGGAAAGTATACTCTAAATTATTGAGAGTAGTACCGAGGTTCTTAACAGAATTATGCCACATAGGATAATAGCTTAGTCCTATAATGTCATAATCAAGACAATACTTTTGCAAGTGCATATAAAAGGATCTTGTCATATCCCACTCTCCTGCACGTTCTGTATGGATTACAATTTTAGCTTCAGGACACACCTCACGACAGGCTTTGCACCCTTTACTTAACAATTTGCATAGTACGCTCCAATTATCGTCTTTCATAGGATGAATGCGCCCGACAGGCCAAAGCATTCCAAAAGTTATTTCATTGCCGACCTGAATCATATCAGGTACCACGCCCTTTGCTTTAAAAGAGCTTAAGACTCTAGAAGTATAAGCATACACACTATCCGACAAAGATTCTGGTTTTACATTTTCCCACAGATGAGGTATGGTTTGCTTGCTTGGATCAGCCCAGTAATCGCTATAATGAATATCTAAAAGAAGATCAAATCCGGCATCTTTTACACGCTTACTCAGATTTAATGCATATTTTAGATCTTGGCAAACGCCCTCCTCTTTATGTTCTTGAGGCGCGAACTCTGGATTTACAAAAAGGCGTACTCGTATGGCATTCCAGCCCATCTCACTAAAGAATACCAATGGTTCTATAGGTTTTCCATCGAAATCGCGATAGATAGTCCCCGTCTGTTCATAAGATGGCAACAGAGAGACATCACCACCAAGATATCTCTTAGGTTGCGCAAAACCAACAACTTGCATTGCCATTAGCAGCACAACAGGTATAAAGCCTTTCAAAAAATTCATTTTTAACACCTAATATATGTTATAACACCAAGCGAGCCGTTGTGGATAAACGGCTCGCTGTTATAAACAAAGATAATTTATTACTTCTTTGTAATTTTGCAGTATGACTTTGTGTCACAAATTGGGAAGAACTGGATGAAGTAAGTACCAGCCTCATCAATCTTAAGGTTACCACCATCCTGAATCAGATTATCAGCAGAACCGCCCCAATTGATATCCCAGCCATCGTTAGCACGGAATTTGAACTCATCAGCAGCAAGTTCTAGCGTAGCCTCCCATGCACGGGTTTCCTTATTGTAGGTCATGTTGGTGTCTTCACCCCAACCGCCAGCCTGAGCAGGACCAATGATTCCTACATTAATTGGAGTTAACTGATAGGTCATAGCTGCCAGATTAACTACTGCCATATAGAAGCCGGGCTCTACAAGTATGTTGCCAGATCCGCCATCGTCGATAAGTGTACCTGTAAGACCGTCATCGCTCATAGTAACGGCACCATAGTTGCCATTATCCCAATTATCTGCTGCGCCACGGAACTTGAATGCACCCTTACCATTGGCCCAATCTGCACCTTCGGCATAGAAGAATCCTTTATAAGTTCCCTGACCGTCTGAACAATACAATGGCTGCAGAACATCACCCCAATTATTATTCACACCTGCCTCATAAATGTACTCACCAAAGTCAAGAGTCTTAACCTGATAAGTCATAGCATCCATATCAAGCGTTACACTAATGAACTTAGCGCCTGCAGGCACCTTAAATGAGCCATCATCTTTAAGTTCTGTACGGCGAGCCAAAGTTCCATTCTCACCCTGCTCTCCATTACCACTAGTTGTTCCGAAAAGCAGCTTCCATTCATTATCATTTGCAATGGCATCACATGCTTTGTCATCACCAATAGCGAACCATGTATCGCCTTCGGCTGCTGCAGGGAATACAATAGTATAAACAGGAACTTCGATATCTGCCTGATTAAACTTCAGTGTCTTCTGTTTAGCAGACTCACCCCAATCGTTTGGACCGCCTACAATGTAGTAGTTTACTGCCTGACGGACAACCTTATAGGTAAAGTTAACCATATCGATAGTTACCTTAAACTGGCCCTTACCCTGAATAACAGGAGTTTCTACGCTAGTCTTATCACCTGTCCAAATAATGAAACCAAACTTATCTGGACAGCCATTTTCTGAACATCCCATCTGACCGGCATTAACCTCATCCCAGCTATCAGCGCTATAATGAGAGCCCTCGTAGAACTTGAACCAGTTGTCGCCATCACCAGTAGTATTAACAATAGCTGAGTAGGTTCCATCACCATTGTCAGTCATCCAAACAGGAGCAGCCAAATCCCAACCATTTCCATTTTCAGCAAAGTTACCCAAAAGGAAATAACCCTTTGCATCAATAGCTGGTGTAGGTGAGGTGGTGATAGTTGGATTAACATCCAACTTTCCTGCTACAGCATCACCATTATTCAGAATAGCACCAAAGTCTACATCCACGTCAAGTGTATGAGTTTTCTGTGCACGCGACTCAGCTGCATCTACAGCAACAGTTTCAATCTCGTTAGCAGATACAACTACATTGTTACCAACAACATTGTAATTTACTTCAGCTCCATCAACCAAAAGCTTTCGGAGTGCATATCCCTTTACCTCTTCGCTTGCAGCTGCAAAAGTAAACAGTGTAACATCGTCATCACTAACTGGCATAGTAATCGATGCAGGTGTAGCTGTCACGCCATAAGCAGCAGCAGGATTCTCCTGATCGTAGCCCTGAGGCTTAAGCCAGTCTTCGTAATCGCCGTTACAGCTGGCGAGTACGAGACCCGCCAAAGCTGCAAAGCTATATTGAAATATCTTTTTCATTGTATATACGTTTTTAGTTATTTAACTTCACCTGTGTTAGTGCTAAAGTTCACATAGAGTTTCTGACCTGCAGAACATGCTACAGAGTACTCCTCGCCTACATTCTCAGCCCAGTTTGCTGGAATATTTACTGTACGGAAGTATAGTTCTCCCTGATAGAGGGTAAACTCAGTCTTCCACCAGTCGCGTCCAGGAACCTTAATATATGCGCGAAGCTCGCCGGCGCCTGTAAATGCAGGAGATTCCCATGTACCATCTCCAGCAGGAGCTGTCATCTTCCACTCTGTATCACCATCATTCCATGCACCTCCTGCAGCGTTACCGATAACATAGGCAGCACCTGGATAGATATGGAATGTCCAAGCAACTTCGGTAGCACCAAGTGCAGTCTCAACATGAATGGTATACCAACCACCATTATCGAACTGAATATTGCCATCGCTTGCAGCCTCGTGTACGCCAGCATTAGCCTGATCGTCGAATGTAGCTACACGGTTGAAACCACGCCAATCATTTTTCTCTTCGCCCCACTTGAACTGACCGCCATCAGGAACATAAATCAGAGTATAGAACTCACCTTCAGCACCATAAACAGGAGCCATAGGCTTCCAATAACCCCAATAGCCCTTATCAGCGCCATCACCAATTGAAGAGCCAACAATGTAACAAGATGTTGGGAATGTCAACTCAGGAGCCTTAAAGGTTGCGAGCACTTTAGGCAGTGTAATGATGTTTGAGAAAGACTCATCGAGAACTGTATTCGCCATATTGACAACATTAGCACGCAAACGAACATACAGAGGGCGTGGCTCGTCAGGATAATCAATATCACCTTCAGTCTCATGAAACAAATCAATTACCGCAGTGTTCAACTCATATGCATCTACAGCCATCTTGGCTGTTGTATATGGAGTCTCTAATTCCTTAAATGCAGCGAAATCCTCAGAGAGAGCCACTTGTACATGATACTGCACAACATAGGGTACGCCATTATAATTAGGCTGAGTACAAGTTAATTCCAGACTATTAGCTGATACCAGATCGTACACATTGTTCTCTGCATTAGCAGGTACATTCAGTGTAAAGCTTGGACTGGTAGCCTTAAATGTTGGATTGCTGTTATCATCCTTCTCGCAGGCAGTAAGAGTGAGTCCTACAATAGCGAGAATAGAAAACCAACGTCCTATATTGAATATTTTTTTGTTCATAACTCTTTGCTATTTTATGATAATATCTATATTAATAACCAGCATTCTGAGTCATATTCTTATTGTTGTTTATATCATCCATTGGAATAGGATAATACTTGAAATGACTATCTACAGCCTGACCACTGGCTACACCGCCCTTCCAGGCCCAGTTGTATTTCTTGCCAGTAAACATGTCGAAGCGAATCAAATCAGAACGACGACGTCCTTCCATATAGAATTCACGACTCCATTCATCAATAAGATCCTGCTCTGTAAGCTGTGTTAATGGTGCAGCATTTGCACGAGTACGGAGTACGTTCACATCATTAATACCAGTAGCATCGCCACTACGCCATTTGGCTTCTGCACGAGTCATATAAGCCTCGGCCAAACGGAACAATGGGATATCTGTATCGGAGAACTCTGGATCGCTAACAGTTCCACCGTCAACACGTATATTCTGCCACTTTACGATAGAAATACCATCGAGGAAGTTATTAAGCTTATCGGTGCGCAACTTTCGAATACCACCGCCACGTCCAGCATAGAACAGAGCACGGTCATCACCAGCAGCAGCAATAATACCCTTGGTATCAGAACCATCCTGAGCATCAAGTGCTATAAGCGTTTCGGTACTACCATCACCAACATTATCATCCGAAGACATTGGAATATCATCCTTAGGGAAGAATTTCTCAATGAGATTAGGACGTGCATAATTACAGCTCCAACAGTTCTTTGTGCCAGGATAAGGCATTCCAGCAATACGAGTAGAGCATACCAGATAACTTGCACATGAATAGCCAGGAGTTCTCAAACCATCCTGACGAATTGGGAAGATAATCTCCTTCATTGCATCAGCATTGGCATCATTATCAGCCATAAACAGCTGTGCGTAACCACTATATGTCAAACCATTAGAAGGATTCGTCTTGGCAGTAGCGCTCAGTGCATATGGACCAGCGATAAGTTTGTCGCAGTAGCTGATAGCCTTGTCATAGGCTGTAACAGCTCCATCGGTATACACCTTTGCATTCAAGGCCAAACGGGCATGCAGCATATATGCGGCACCGGCATCAGCACGACCAAAATCAGAAGCTGAATTAAACTGTCCCATAGGAGCCATCTCACTCTCGATAGCAGTAAGTTCTGTGTCAAGCCAATCATAAAGATCCTTACCAACCTTTTCTACAGGCAGATCGTTCATTGAATTATTTTCGTCCTTGAATGGAGCTTTGTGCCAGAGATCAAGGAAATACCAATAGAACAATGCACGCAAGAAACGAACCTCAGCACGATAATACTTGTAATCTGCTTGGTCTGCCTTATCAGCAGTATTCTGCAAATAGAAGTTACAAAGCAGCACATTAAATCCCAAGCGTTGATATGCCCACTGTGTACGGCCGCTATTTGCATTCCAACTTATACCAGTTATCTGTGGTATGTCAGTATCAGTCTGCCAAGCCCAATTACATTCATCAGTAGGTAGAGTTTCCAAATTGAATGTAGTACGATAGAAACCAGACTCACCTTCGTCACTACTGATATCACCAGAACCAGCAGGACCTTTCTGTCCTGTCATACCCAAAGTACCATATACCTTAGCCAGCAACTCCATATCTTCATATGAGGTAGAGGTCTGCGGATCGATAGATGAGATATTCAGGTCGTTGGCACAAGAGGTCATGCCTAAAACAAGCAGGCCTGCAACTACCGATTTTGTAATTATATGTCTCATAATCATTAATTCTTTATTCGTTATTATTATTTCTTTCTCTTAGAAGTTCAGGCTCAAACCTATCTGGAAACTACGTGGACGTGGATATGGATTCTTATCTACGCCATCAGCAACTTCTGGATCAAGACCCTTATACTTAGTAATTATGAATGGATTCTGAACAGTAGCAAAAATGCGACCATTTAGATGATTCTTAAGCAAATTAGGGAATGTGTAGCCAAATGTAATATTTGAACACTTGAGGTAAGAAGCGTTGCGAACATAGTAATCAGAAAGATAATATTCTGTACCTACGCCTGTGAATCCAAGAGTTACAGCCTCAGGGAATGTATTAGTAAACGCACTATTTGAATAGAGACCAGAAGCACTGATAGAACCCTTATCCGACAAATAGTTGTAATATACATAGTTGCCAAATGAAGCATGGAATGCAGCACTCAAGTCGAAGTTCTTATAAAGGAACTTTGTTGTGAAGCCCATGATAACATCAGCGGCAGGACTCTTATAATAATACTTATCGCTTTCGTTAATCTGACCATCAGCATTACGATCTACATACATACCTTCAATTGGCTTACCAGCCTCGTCGTAAACCTGCTGATAAACGAAGAACGAATTACGTGGTTTGCCAACAGTATTGGCTTGAATTAATGTAGCATTACCACGAGAAATCGTTGAGCCGACCTTGATATAGTAGCCATCATTAGCATCCTCTGTCAGAGAAGAAATCTCATTGTGGTTCCATGAAATATTATAGCTTACATCCCAGGTAAAATCCTTGGTAACAATTGGCTTGGCATTGATAGAGAACTCAACACCATAGTTTTTCATCGAACCAATATTCTTTGTTAAAACAGAGCCGAAGTTTGTTCCAACTGGGATTGTAACTGTATTCAGAAGGTCGGTGGTCTTACGATAGTAACCATCCAAACTTGCAGTGATACGATTATTTAACCAACCGAAATCGAAACCAGCATTCCAAGTTGTTGTAGTCTCCCATTTCAAATCAGGATTATAAGCAGTAGGACGTTTTGTAATGTAATCGGTATTACCGAAACGATACATAGCGTATGAGTTACCTACTACGTAGAGAGGTGCATAGCCAAAATCGCTACCAATATCCTGCTGACCAGTCTTACCCCAGCCCAGACGAAGTTTGAATTCATTCCACCAGTTAATGTTCTTCATGAACCCTTCCTCATTAATTTTCCAAGCCAAAGCTACAGATGGGAAATAACCCCAATGATTTTCCTTTGAGAACTTTGAAGATCCATCAGCACGGAATGTTGCGGTTAACATATAGCGATCGAGCAAAGTGTAATTTAAACGACCGAAATAAGAAACCAAAGAATTATGGGTTGCCCACTCCTGCTCACTACGGATGCTTGGATTATATGCTTCGCCTGTATATGGATCTGTGCCCTGTCCCTCATTGAATCCATGACGATGGTAGTGGCTTTCCTCTGCACCAGCCATGATATCAATGAAATGAGCATCTATCTCCTTCTGATACTGAGCATATGCATTTGCAGTGATACTATACTTGTAATAACGAGTCAGGCCATTCCAACCATAATAGTTATTCGAGAACGAGTATGGAGAAATCTCATCGGTCTGCTTCGACTCTGTATACTGTCCACCATAGCTTGCGTGAATATGCAGATCCTCAAAACCATGTATCTTATAGTCAGCCTCAAAATTACCTGTAAAGTCATTAGCACTTGCCAATGTTTCCTTCAGTTCAAGGAGAGCAAGTGGATTCTGAGGAGCATTGTTGTTATTGGTATAGGTCCAGTTTGGATCGCTATAACTAGCATTTACATAAGGCTGATAATAGCCGCCAAAGAATTTTGAAGTCTCATCGTTAGTATATACAGGACGAGTTGGATCGATAGACAGGGCAGAACCAATAGCACCACCAGCATCAGCATAACGATCTTTCTCATACATATATTTAGCAGAGATATTCAGGTTCAAATGATCATTAAAGAAACTTGGAGCAAGATTCAAACCTGCATTTGCACGACGCATCCAAGAAGTCTTAACAATACCCTGAGAAGAGTTGTAACCAGCACTTACGCGATAAGGAACACTGCCAACACCACCAGAAACAGATACATTGTGGCTAGTACTGATGGCAGTACGGAATATCTGATCCTGCCAATTAGTATCAGCATTGCCTAATTTTGAAGTATCAAGACCTTCAATACTGTTCACAAGATTCTTGTATTCTGTAGCGTTCAGTGCATCATATTTCTTTGCAATGGTAGAGATTGTAACATCACCATTATAAGAAATACGAGGAGCAGAGCCCTTCTTACCCTTCTTGGTTGTGATAATAATAACACCATTAGAAGCACGGCTACCATAAATTGCAGTTGCCGAAGCATCCTTCAGAACAGTAAATGTCTCAATGTCGTTAGGGTTAATCATTGCCAAGATGTTCGACATACCGGTAGCAGTGTTACCATCGATAGTCAAACCATCAATCACATAAAGAGGATCATTTGAAGCGTTCAGTGAAGAACCACCTCGAATACGAATCTGAGCTCCTGCACCAGGAGTACCACCACTCGTAATAACATCAACACCAGCTACCTTACCTACAAGCATGTCGGTAGCATTGTTTGTGATACCCTTACTGAGTTCGTCTGGTTTGATTGCTGTAACAGAACCAGTCAGGTCATTCTTTTTAGCACGACCGTAACCGATAACTACAACGTTCTCAAGTACTTGAGAATCATCTTTCAACGTCACAACAACATTGGGTGCAGCTTTTACTGTGGCGTTCTGATAACCAACGTAAGAGATGGTAATGGTTGCACCTTCGTTTGCCTT
>OCTX012275558.1_pt1 | contig 11331 bp, 9 predicted proteins | sample 1539691 | NCBI WGS metagenome assembly OCTX01 (sample SAMN02144231, study PRJEB22623) | gut metagenome | biome: sheep rumen | host: Ovis aries | place: New Zealand | reverse complement strand
TTCTTTGCTCTGCCAGATCTCATCATAGCCTTTTACCAGCTCAAACATATAGCCGTAATCAGCTGCGAGGTCTGTTCCTGCTGCGCGGTTCCATGCAAACACGAAATCGCCGGCTTTGACATCCTGTCCGTCGGACCACTTAAGGCCGTCTTTGAGGGTGTATGTATAGGTAACTGTTCCGTCTGCGTTCGGAACGCCTTCAGGCAGCTCTGTCGCGCAATCCGGCACGATCACGAGATTTCCGGAAGCATCTTCTTCCCACTTTGCAAGACCGGAGAACAGGTGCAGGCAAAGCGTAGCGCCGTCAACACTGCTGTTCAGAGCAGGGTCAAGAGTTGCCGGCTCAGAGGCAAGGCAGACATTCAGGGCCTGTGTCTTATCTGTTACGGTTCCTGCGTCAGCAGTTGCTGCTCCTGAGTCAGAAGTGCTTGTGTTGGCAGCGGAATCACCGCATGCTGCAAGTCCGAGAACCATTACGGCACTGAGTGCAAGAGCAAATAACTTTTTCACTTTCATAATACTCTCCTTTCAAGATAGAGTGATGGCAGTAAATGCGCATCTTTATCCCTTTTATTTCATAACGCAGCGGGCGCGCATCGCCTGAAATGCACGTCAGCACCGCATTTTGAAACCTATTAAAATATTGAAGATCAGCTGTTGATCTCTTCTGTCCTGTGGCAGGCCACGAATCTTCCCTTCTCCACTTCCTTGAATTCGGGCATGCTCTCCGCGCAGCGTGGCTGTGCATAAGGGCACCTGGTGTGGAAGGGGCATCCCGAAGGAGCATTAAGAGGGCTCGGGATCTCGCCTGAAAGCGCGATGCGCTTGTTGGCTCGAGCCACCTTAGGATCCGGCACGGGCACCGCGGAGATCAGAGCCTTCGAATACGGATGCAGGGGTCTCTCATAAATGTCCGCGGCATCGGCCAGCTCGACCATTCTTCCAAGATACATGACTGCGATCCTGTCGGAAATATGTCTGACAACAAGCAGATCGTGCGCAATGAAAAGATAGGTCAGTCCCATTTTACTCTGCAGTTCATCAAACATATTGATGACCTGCGCCTGGATCGAAACATCCAGCGCGGAAACAGGCTCATCACAGACGATAAAGTCAGGGTCTACAGCAAGCGAACGGGCGATTCCGACACGCTGCCTCTGTCCTCCCGAAAACTCGTGCGCATATCTGGCCGCGTGCTCAGAGTTAAGCCCTACATGTTCCATAAGCTCCAGGATCTTATCCCGGCGCTCCTGTTCGGACTTGTACATGTGATGCACATCCAGCGGCTCTCCGATGATATCCGCGACAGTCATGCGGGGATCCAGGGAAGAGTATGGGTCCTGGAAGACCATAGTAGCTTTTTTCCTGAATTCCTCAATGTCCTTGGCGGTCTTAATGGACTTTCCTCTGTAAATGATCTCTCCCGCTGTGGGCTTATACAGGTGAAGGATCGTTCTGCCGGCCGTCGTCTTGCCGCATCCGGACTCTCCTACAAGTCCAAGGGTCTCTCCTTCCCTGATCGTAAAGGAGATGTCGTCTACCGCCTTAAGAGGGATAGACTTAAAGAACCCGGCGTTGATATTGAAATACTGCTTCAGATTTCTGACCTCGATGAGAGGCTGTTCGCTTGTCTTATTCGTGCTCATTCGCCTTTCACCGCCTTCCTTACATTCATCCAGCATGCAGCCGAATGGTTTTCATTGATAGTCATCTTCTCACAGTGCTCTCTCATACAGATCTTCATCGCGTTGTCACAGCGAGGTGCGAAAGGGCATCCCTTAGGCATGTTGAGCAGGTCGATCGGCGTACCCGAAATGGGCTCCAGCCTGTCTCCGCTGTCATCAGCAGTGGGGATCGAGCGAAGCAGACCCTTTGTGTACTCGTGGCAGGGATTGTAGAAGATCTCATCCGCCGTTCCCTGTTCGCAGATGCCTCCGGCATACATGACGATGACTTCATCGCACAGCTGCGCGACAACTCCAAGGTCATGGGTGATCATAATGATCGCCATTCCGATCTTGCTCTGGATATCTTTCATAAGTTCCAGAATACCGGCCTGGATCGTAACGTCCAGTGCGGTCGTAGGCTCGTCCGCGATCAGGATATCGGGCTCACAGGCCAGTGCCATTGCGATCATGACCCTCTGTCTCATACCGCCCGACAGCTCATGAGGATACTGTTTCATACGCTTCTCGGGATCATTGACATTGACCAGCCTGAGCATTTCTACAGCTCTGTCCCAGGACTGCTGTTTATCTCTGTCTGTGTGAAGATGGATCGCCTCCATAAGCTGCTGCCCGATCGTATAGGTAGGGTTAAGGCTTGTCATCGGATCCTGAAAGATGATGGAGATCCTGTTTCCTCTTACTTCCTTCAAAACCTTTTCGCCCGCTCCTACAAGTTCCTGACCGTCCAGTTTGATGGAACCGGATACGATCTTGCCTGCCGCTGCCAGGATCTGCATGATCGAATAAGCAGTGACAGACTTGCCGGAGCCTGATTCTCCGACGATCCCCAATATTTTGCCCCTCTCCAGTGTGAAGGAAACACCGTTTACGGCACGGACTTCTCCCGCATCTGTAAAGAAGGAAGTGTGAAGGTCTTTTACTTCTAATAATGCCATTATCATTTCCTCCTTTAACTATTCAACTTCGGATCAAACGCGTCGCGAAGGCCATCGCCGAACAGGTTCAGTGAGAGAACGATCAGCGAGATCACGATCGCGGGAATGACCAGACGATAGGGATAGGAACTGAGGCCGTTCAGCGCATCCGACGCCAGCGAACCCAGCGAAGGCATAGGCGCGTTGACGCCCAGTCCGAGGAAGGACAGATAACTCTCTGTAAAAATAGCGCTCGGGATCTGCAGTGCTGTCGAAATAACGATGACAGATATGCAGTTCGGGATCAGGTGCTTTCTGATGACCCAGCTGCCCTTGGCGCCTGCAGCCTGTGCCGCCAGAACATATTCCTGCTCTCTGAGGGACAGGATCTGTCCTCTGACCAGTCTCGCCATGGAGACCCAGTACAGCAGCGCGAAAATAATAAACAGGGATATGATATTTGATCCGATCTTGGCAAGCGGAGTGCCTTCCAGCGCTGTGCCCAGCCGCATCTTCATGACCGAGGCCAACAGGATGACCATCAGCATGTCAGGCAGGGAGTAGATGATATCCACGATTCTCATGATCACGATATCCACGGTACCTCCTGCGTATCCTGAGATCGAGCCCACCAAAAGGCCGATCACAAGGACGATGATACTGGCAAAAAAGCCGACTGCAAGCGAGATCCTCGTTCCGTAGACAACACGGATAAAGTAGTCACGGCCGCTGGCGTCCGTTCCGAAGACGTGAGGGAATACGGATTCCCCTGCCGCAATACGGGCCTGCTCACTCGCCGAGTATTCAAAAGGCTTAAGATTGTTGAAGGAAGCGTCCACAGGCTGGCCGGGCTGCATTCCAAGCATGGCTTCATATTTATAAGGCCAGAACATCGGCACAAAGATCGCCGAGAGCGTGATGATCAGAATGATAAAGAAACTGACCATTGCCACCTTGTTCTTTTTGAGGCGGCGGATACCGTCCTTGAACGCGGTCGTAGAAGGACGCATCTGTACCATATACTCTTTTTCTTCTTCGGTTGCAGGAATGAAATCATCCAGATTCACCTGCATACTCAGATGTTTGATATTATCGTTCACTTCTCCTGTCCTCCGTCATTCCAGATTGATCCTGGGATCCACAACCTTGTACATAATATCACTGACCAGATTCATGATAACGATAAAGGTCGAAAGCACGATGGTCGTTCCCATGATCAGTGTATAGTCGCGGTTCGTAATACTGTTTACGAAGGCGCGGCCGATGCCGGGTACTGCGAAGATCTGCTCTACGACCAGGGATCCGGTCGTGATATACGCAAGTTCGGGACCCAGATAAGTAATGACAGGGATCAGCGCATTCTTGAGCGCGTGCTTGAAAATAACATTTACCCTGCTGACACCCTTTGCCTTTGCAGTCCTTATATAGTCCTGGCCGAGAACATCCAGCATGGAGGATCTCGTAAGCCTCGTGATATAGGACATCGGATACAGCATCAGCGTAATGACCGGAAGTATCAGTCCTGCAGCTGTCGATCCGTTAGCCGGGAACACATGCATCCTGACTGTGAAAGTAACGAGGAGCAGAGACCCCATAATAAACGAAGGCATTGACACGAATGCCGTAGTGATCACCATTATGATCCTGTCGAGCAGTGTATTTCTGCGCAGTGCAGCGAAGGAGCCTAATATGACGCCCATTACAGTTGCAATAGCCGCGGCGATAACGCCGAGCTTAGCGGATGTCTTTAATCCGTCGGTGATGATGTCAATGACCATTCGTCCTCTCTGTTTCAGGGAAGGACCAAAGCGCAGATGACATACGTCGTTGAGATAAGTGAGATACTGCTGGAACAGCGGTTTGTCCAGCCCGTATTTGGCCTCCATTGCCTGCTGAACCTGCGGTGTGACTGCCTTCTCACCAACAAACGGTCCTCCGGGGACTGCGTGCATGATAAAGAAGGTCAGAGTGATCACGACCCAGATTGTGAAGACAGCAAGAATGATTCTTTTGAGGATGTACTTCAATGTTTTGGGATTCATTTTCTTTTCCCGCCTCTTTCCTGTTTTTTTGTGCCCGCAATACTCAATTTTTGATATTTCGTTATTTTTTATACAAAACATCAAAATGTATACAGCAAAACACAGATATTATTGTATACTTTTTACTTTATTAATACAACACTTCAGTCCAATAATGTGAAGATTTACAATGATTGTATTTTGGTGTATATTCCTATTTATGAATACGAAAACACAGGAATTAACTTTTGGAGCTATGATCGTTGCAGTCTTCGGCGTTCTGCTTCTGCTCAACCGGCAGACAGGCGGAATGTTCGAGGGTTTCTTTATGTTCATTTTTCCCATCCCCATGGTGGCCTTCTCCGCCAAATACGGGTGGAAGGACAGTCTGCCTGTCTTCGTCTGCACGGTCCTGATCTCTTTTCTCTTCGGCACCTTTACCGGTATGTTTTACGCGGTGGGCATGTCCTTTGTCGGCATGGTTTACGGATCCTGCATCAAATCGCGCAGGGATATGAACCGCACGCTCATACTGGTGATGATCCTCTCCGCAGCCATAGAGCTTCTGTGTACCGTGGCCCTAGCTACCTTTGCCGGTTTTGACCTCAATGCAGATATCATGGCAATGCAGGAGACTATGAACACAATGCTCGCGCAGGCGGGCGTCGATACCTCCACCGGCATTCTGTCCTATGACTATCTCCGCCGCATGTACATTATCAGCACTGGATTTGTGGGAGCCATGGAAGGTCTGATCGTCTACTATCTCAGCTATGCGATCCTCCGCAAACTCCACTATCCCATCAGAAAACCGCAGCCGCTCACAAGTTACTACCCCTCCAGGATCTCCGGCGTCATCGCGCTGGCCCTGGTCTTTGTCTATGCCTATACCGTCGCGAAGCCTTTCTCCAATAACGCAGTACAGAACATATTGCAGTCCGCCGGTATGTGCGGCGTGATCTACCTGATCTTCTTCGGATATATTGCCCTTCTCATGGTCTTCAGAGTTTATCTTCATCTGCCCAGGATCCTGGGAATGATCATCTCTCTTTTCCTTACCATGTCCATATCCTATATTCCGATCCTTGCCGGCTACCTCTATATAAGCGGCAATCTCCACAGGGCTTTGGACAACCGGATGTCAGAAAACTCCCATAACTTGTCAAAATAGTCCTTGTACGTCCAACTTAATAGAATTATGATACATTCCAACCACAAGCCTCACAGTGAAAGGAGGTTTCACTGTTATGGGTAAAGAAAATGGTGTAATGTTTCAATATTTTGAATGGTATCTGCCGGCAGATGCCTCGCTCTGGAAGACAGTATCCGCGAACGCGAAGGAACTCTCCGACAAGGGCGTCACTTCCGTGTGGCTGCCGCCCGCTTACAAAGGACAGGCAGGTATAAACGATACCGGCTACGGGGTCTACGATCTGTACGATCTCGGTGAATTCGATCAAAAAGAAACGGTCCCCACCAAATACGGGACCAAAGATGAATATATAGATGCAGTTAAAAATTTACAGGCTTGCGGTATTGATGTCTATGCGGACATTGTTTTAGACCACCGCATGGGCGCGGATGAGACAGAAACGATCCAGGCTGTCAAGGTCAACCAGGAAAACCGGACAGAAGCGGTCTCCGATCCCAAGACGATCGAGGCATGGACCAAATTTACATTCCCCGGAAGAAACGGCGAGTATTCCGACTTTATATGGGATAGCACCTGCTTCAACGGCGTCGATTACGACGAACTCAAGGATAAATCCGCGATCTACAAATTTAAAGGCGTCCAGTGGAACCACGGGGTGGACCACGAAAACGTAAACTATGACTATCTGATGGGTGCCAACGTCGATTTCAACGTTCCGAAGGTCCGCGAAGAGCTGACCCGCTGGGGGCAGTGGTATCTCGACACCACAGGTGTGCACGGCTTCCGTCTCGACGCCGTCAAGCACATCGAGAAGAACTTCTTCCCCGAGTGGCTCGGAAAACTCAGGGCCAGCAACCACAAAGAACTGTTTGCCGTCGGCGAGTACTGGAACTCAGAGATCGGTATCCTGATGGATTACCTGAAGAGCTGCGGAGGCTGTATGTCACTGTTCGACGTGCCGCTCCACTTCCATTTCTTCGAGGCCAGCAACAGCGGCGGCGAATACGACATGCGGGGGCTTCTGCAGGATACTCTTGTACAGCGCGATCCCACCCACGCGGTTACATTCGTGGACAATCACGACACACAGACAGGACAGGCCCTTGAGAGCGCGATCCAGCCCTGGTTCGTCCCTCTTGCCTACTCGGTGATCCTGCTGCGCCCCGACGGATACCCTTGCGTATTCTACGGCAATTACTATGGCGTTAAATCTAAGAACGGTCCCTCTTTCCACAAAGAGATCGATCTGATGATGGATCTGCGCCAGACTCACGTATACGGCGCACAGCATGACTATTTTGACGATCCTGACGTAGTAGGCTGGACAATGGAAGGCGATGAAGCTCATGGCGGAAACGGCCTGGCAGTCGTCCTCACGAACAGGACCGGCGATGACAAGTCAATGTATGTCGGAAAGCAGCACGCCGGCGAGACCTGGATCGATGCGCTCGGCAAGCAGAACCACGAGATCGTGATCGACGAGGAGGGATACGGTGTATTTAGCTGCGCCGACGGATCTCTGAGCATCTGGGTCAGAAAACAATAATATTACAGCACAAAAAAGATGTGCCTCGTCAGAACAGCTTTCTGACGGGCACATCTTTTTTTTATCTCAATCCAGGTCTTCCCCGCGGGAAGCGATCACTTTCTTATACCAGTAGAATGAATCCTTTCGGCTTCTGGAGAAATCTCCGGTGCCGTCATCGTGCCGGTCCACATAGATAAATCCATATCTCTTGGCATACTGGCCGGTTCCGGCAGAAACCAGGTCAATAGGCCCCCAGCTGGTGTATCCGATCAACGGCACGCCATCCTCCAGGGCTTCTCCCATCGCCCTGACATGCTCCCTGAAATAGGCGATCCTGTAAGGGTCGTGGATCGAGCCGTCCTCTTCCACTTTGTCAAAGGCGCCGAAACCGTTCTCAACGACCATCAGAGGCAGCTTCGGATACCTGTCGTGTAAGTATATAAGTGTATAGCGAAGTCCGTCGGGATCGATCTGCCAGCCCCAGTCTGAAGCCTTCAGATAGGGGTTTTTCGCGTTTTTGACCATATTTCCGGCCGCCATCTCCGCCTCAGGATCTTCCGTGATACAGCCCGACTGATAATAGGAGAAGGTGTACATATCCACCGTTCCCTCTTTGAGGATATCAGTATCACCTTCCAATATGAAGGACGTCTCGATCCCGTTGTCCCTGAAGAATTTGAAAGCGAAATCCGGATACTCGCCGCGCACCTGCACGTCGCCGCACAGATTGTTCTTGAAATTATCCTCCCACTGCGCCGCAAGGACGTCTCTGGGATTGGGCGTCAGAGGATATACCGTCACATGCGCGATCATATTGCCGATCACGAAATCGGGGTTGATCTCATGTCCCATCTTCACCGCGAGCGCAGACGCGATAAACTCATGGTGAAGCGCCGTGTATGTTCTCTGCAGATCGCTCTTGAGCTCATTCAGCGGGATCCTGTGGTCAGCGTTTATATCGCTCTCATCCATAAGTCCGAGGCCGTACAGGTTGCCGATCCCTCCCTCTCCCATGCAGGGGATATTGATCTCATTAAAAGTGAGCCAGTATTTGACCTTGTCCTTATATCGGCGGAAAACCGTCTCCGCATAGCGGAGAAAGAGGCCGATGGTCTCTCTGGAATAGAAGCCGTTATATTTTGTCACAATGCTCCAGGGAATCTCGTAGTGGCACAGTGTCACAAGCGGCTCAATGCCGTATTTCGCGCACTCGTCGAACACCTTGTCATAGAACGCCAGCCCCGCTTCGTTCGGCTCATTGTCGTCCCCGTTCGGAAAGATCCTTCCCCAGTTGATGGACAGCCGGAAACAGGTAAATCCCATCTCCGCAAAAAGCGCGATATCCTCTTTGTAACGGTGGTAAAAATCGATCGCCTCGTGGCTTGGATAAAACGCCGAGGGATCCGTTTTGGGAAGAAAAGTCCTCGGTGTGTTCACATCGCCTCCGAGCAGCATATCCGGAACACTCAGTCCTTTTCCGTCCTCCAGATAGGCCCCTTCACACTGATTTGCTGCTACAGCGCCTCCCCACAAAAAGTTCTCAGGAAATCTCATCTCTGCCTCCTTGTCCTATTTCATTTACTCTGTGTAAACCATTCGCTTACCTTTTCACACACTCCGTCCAGATCGCCAAAAGCCGAATAATCCAGGGTCTCCATCTCCTCTCCCGTGAACTCGTTGGCTTCCTTCCTTGTTTCGATCTCAAGCTGCACGTCCGGCGTCACTCCTTGTTCAAGATCCGATCCTTCCCCGTCCGTGAGTTTGAATTTGCTGCCGGATATACTGATCTCAAACCCCTCGCTCAGGGCTGCCTTCTGCACGCTGCAGGACCCTCCTCCGGATCTGTCTCCGACCACCATGCCGCCGTCTTCCCTGACGAGGAACGGGAACAGGTTTCCGCAGGAGAAAGACGCTCCGCTGGTCATTACCGCGTAATTGAAATCGTAACTGACCTCTTCATCCTCGGCATTAAACTCTCCGTCCAGATTTCTGTCCACGTCAAAATATACATCGAAGAACTGCTTGCTTAGTTCATCATATCCGCGAAGATGATCTCTGCCGGTCATAAGAGACAGGACACCTGCCACAGCATCTGAATATCCCCCGGGATTTGTAGAGAGATCAAAGACAACATTTGAGATCTCTCCGTCCTCAGCGGCTCTCATAAGACCTTTGGCCGCCGTTCCCATAGTGTCATCGGGAATCCCGCCTTCTCCCTTGTAGTACGCGTTCCATCCGTTCTCGTCAACAGTGAAAGCGCGCAAAAGAATGATTGCTGTATCCCCGTGACTGTAATACCCGGAGTCCATATAATCTTCAGGGCGCACGCTGAAAATCCCCTGGTTGGCGCTGCTGATCTTCTTTACAAAATCCGAGATCCCGAAATTGTCGAATTTGGACCAGGTATACTCCCGGAAAGCCTGATACTTCTCCTGTTCGGCATCCACTATACCGATCGACAGTGTTGTATTGTTGTGTCCGTCCTCCAGCGGCTTTTCGGAGAGCCGGTACATGCCGAACCAGAACTCCCTGAAATCCCTCGAAGTCAGGTCCATCCGGAGTTCCCTCCCTGTATCGCCGAAAGCCGCAAGGGCCGCATCGAACCCTTCATTCCTCAGAAGCTCCGGATCCAGCTGCGTTCTGCCGGGATAGCCGTACATATATTGGAAGATAAACCCCAGCTCCCCATAACTGTACGTTGTCAGGTCCTTAGCCCTCTCCCCGCCGTTCAGGATGCTGTCCATATACTCTGTGCTGTAATAACCGTTATCAATTTCGTAGGGCGACTTACTGCGGCAGACATACAGGGCATTGCCGTTGCACATAACCCTGTTCTGCGCGATATCAGACAGCCAGGATGACAATATAGAAACAGGGAACCACACATCATCTTTATCCCCGTGTATTTCGATCCCCAATTTCCCCAGATTAAAACTGACTGCTTGCGGTTCTCCCTCGTAGACCGCTTCTCTCAACTTGAGATATGGAGCAGCGCTGTCTTTAAAAGAACTCGCCGCTCCGTTTTTTGCCGCCTCATAATAATTGACAAACGCCGGCATATTATCTGCTTCAATCGTATTTCTTCCATCATCTACGCGTGCCTCAGCTCCTGCGGCATTGATAAGCGTATACATTCTGCCATCATGATCCTGCACATCTAATCCGCCCCCGAGCATCAGGTCAAAATACTCCCTGATCCCCATGTACGGCACATTCGGTGTTTCCTTATAAAATCTGATCTGCGCTGTATCGTCCGGTGTTTCTTTCCGATCAGCCTGCGCTGATCCATCCGGAATATTCTCCCGGCAGACATGCACAGTCTTCTGTATGTATTCATCGGTCACAGTCTCTTCCAAAGGAGGCACCTCTGCCGCTGCACCTGTTTCCTCTGCACTCTGAGAATCATCAGCCGATGCAGCTGTTTCTTTATCTGTTTCCGAGGTTGTATCCGTCTCCATTTGCGCATTGCCGGAGACTTCGCCGCCATCAGTTTCCTGCTTATTTGCAGCATGCGCGCCGCCGCAGCCGGTCGTTAAAACCAGAGATGCGCATAAGATTGCCAGAACAGCTTTAGCAGCAAGTTTTTGTTTTCTTATCATATCAGCCCTCTATATAGAATGTTGAGAACCCTGTCTCCCCGGCAGGTTCCTGAATCCTGACATTGCACTTCAATCTATTCTATCACATTGCCTGTATACTCTACGACAACAAAAAAAGCTGCTGCACAAATATGCAACAGCTCCTTTACTGCCGGCAGCGGGGGTCGAACCCGCACTCCCTTGCGGGAACGGGATTTTAAGTCCCGCGCGTCTGCCAATTCCGCCATGCCGGCCGGCCACATATAAAGACCGCCTTTAAAAACGATCGTTTTTATGTATTCGGCGGCGGTCATGTAACCGCCGCCTATGGTGCCTTTCAAGGCAAATGGACCCTCGGGGACTCGAACCCAGGACCGACCGGTTATGAGCCGGGAGCTCTAACCAACTGAGCTAAGGGTCCATGTCAGATATTCAGGAGACGAGTTGAG
>OCTX012022641.1_pt1 | contig 11332 bp, 8 predicted proteins | sample 1539691 | NCBI WGS metagenome assembly OCTX01 (sample SAMN02144231, study PRJEB22623) | gut metagenome | biome: sheep rumen | host: Ovis aries | place: New Zealand | reverse complement strand
ATGATCGTGTCAGATGAGCCGGGCGTATATCTGGAAGGAAAATACGGGATCCGGATCGAGACGATCCTGGAGGTTGTGGACCATGAGGAGAACGAGAGCGGAAGATTCCTCTCTTTTGAACCGCTCACACTGGTTCCTTTTGACAGAAGACTGATCGATCCCGACTATCTGACCTCTTACACAAGGAAACTCCTCAATGAATATCATGAGAGAGTCCGCGCTGAGATCATGCCTTTTCTTAGCGCAGAGGAGCAGATTTGGCTGATCTCTCAGACTGAGCCAATCTGATGCAGATTGTATAAGAGATGGGAATGTGTTATAATGTAATTGCCTGAAAGGCCAACATTTCCGTTATTTTGAACCTACAATTACTTTAAACGGGAATCTTATATCGCTCTTACGGCTGTCATGCCTCCGGCGCTTTTGCGCTGCCAGTGGAAGGCAAAGGTCTGAGCTGCGGGAACCCACCTGGCATGCGTGCTAGGAGTCAAAGTACGGAAGTGGCGTTTCAGGTATTATTATGCCATCCGGAAGTCTGCTGTTTTCCGGAATGCTATTGACATAATGTAAGAATGGGTGCATCTTATACATCTGTGTATGAAGATGCACTTCTTTATGGAAGCATAAGATTTAGTTTTTTGATTGGCAGCCGTAGTATTAGCAAGGAGAATTAATGAAAAAAGTAAACGCGTGGAATACTTATGATTCGGGCATGCTGAGATCCTGCATGGATCTGGCAGACGACTACAAGGACTTTCTGGACCACGGAAAGACAGAGCGGGAATGTGTCGACAGATTTGTAAACGAAGCGGAAAGGAATGGTTATATCGAACTCAGCGAAGCGATCAGAAAGGGAATGAAACTCTCCGCGGGAGACAGAGTTTACAGTGTCTGGATGAACAAGTCAATGGTCCTTTTTGAGATCGGCGCGGAACCTCTCGAGAGCGGGCTCAATATCCTGGGAGCGCATATCGACTCACCCCGCCTGGACATCAAGCAGAATCCCATGTATGAGGACAATGAGATCGCGTTTCTCGATACACACTATTACGGAGGGATCAAAAAATACCAGTATGTGACTATTCCCCTTGCGATCCACGGTGTGATCGTCAAAAAGAACGGAGAGACAGTGATCCTCCGTGTCGGCGAGGATGAGGACGATCCGGTATTCTTTATCTCGGATCTGCTGATCCACCTTTCCCAGGATCAGCTCAAAAAGCCGGCATCCACAGTGGTGGAAGGCGAAGCCCTGGATCTGATCATAGGCAGCAGGCCGCTCACTTTCGGCGCAGAAACTGAAAAAGAAAATGAGGGAAGCGAAAAAGAAGCTGTCAAAAAAGCGATTCTCAAAATTCTTTCCGATAATTACGGAATCAGCGAGGGGGACTTTGAGTCCGCCGAACTTGAAATCGTTCCTGCCGGAAGAGCCAGAGACGCAGGATTTGACAGAAGTATGGTCCTGGGATATGGACAGGATGACAGAGTATGTGCGTACCCTTCCTTCAGGGCGCAGATTGAGATGCATGATCTTAAGCGGACCAGCTGCACGCTTCTCGTTGATAAAGAAGAGATCGGCAGTGTGGGAGCGACAGGAATGAGATCCCGTTTCTTTGAAAATGCGCTCGCGGAAGTTATGAATCTGTGCGGAGAGTATAGCGAGTTATCTATGCGCAGAGCGCTGGCAAACAGCTGCATGCTCTCCTCTGACGTAAGCGCTGCGTATGATCCCTCTTATGGATCTGTCTTCGAAAAGAAGAACACATCTTTCCTTGGCAGAGGAATGACATTTGCCAAATACACAGGGAGCAGAGGAAAATCGGGTTCAAACGATGCAAATGCTGAATATATCGCGCATCTTCGAGGAATACTTGAAAAGGCGAACGTGTGCACACAGACTGCGGAATTAGGGAAGGTGGACCAGGGAGGAGGCGGAACGATCGCCTTTATTCTGGCTCTTTACGGAATGAATGTGATCGACTGCGGTGTTCCTGTTATGAGCATGCACTCCCCTTGGGAAGCAATCAGCAAAGCTGATCTCTATGAGACATACCGGGGTTATAAAGCCTTTCTGCGGGAAGCGTCTTTTACGAACTTTTAAAGGATCGATTCGAAAGAGTTAATTACAGTATGGAACAGATTACCGGACTTAAGACATCGGATTACTATTTTGACCTGCCTCAGGAACTGATCGCGCAGGACCCGCTGGAGGACAGGGCGTCTTCCCGCCTTCTTGTCATGGATAAGGAGACAGGAAAAATCGAACACAGAGTCTTCAGTGATATAAAAGAATATCTCAGACCCGGAGACACACTGGTTCTCAACGATACCAAAGTGATCCCCGCAAGACTTCTGGGAACAAAAGAAGATACCGGCGCGAACGTCGAGATCCTGCTGTTGAAAAGACTTGGCGCCGACAGATGGGAGACGCTTGTCAGGCCCGGAAAAAAACTGAGACCGGGTGCCCGGGTATCTTTTGGCGACGGCAGACTCAAGGCTGTGATCCTTGACATTCTCGATGAGGGGAACCGGCTGGTGGAATTTGAGTACGAAGGGATCTTCGAAGAAGTTCTGGACAGGCTCGGTGAAATGCCGCTGCCGCCGTATATCACCCATAAACTGAAGGATAAAAACCGGTATCAGACAGTTTATGCCAGATATGAGGGAAGCGCCGCCGCGCCTACGGCAGGGCTTCATTTCACAAATGAACTGCTGGACGAGATCCGCTCTATGGGGGTACGCACCGCGTTTGTCACACTGCACGTGGGACTTGGAACATTCCGGCCGGTGAAAGTGGATGATGTAAAAAAACATCACATGCATACAGAGTGGTACCAGGTGAGCGATGAGGCGGCAGAGCTGATCAACCGCACCCATGAGGAGGGGCATCGGGTGATCTGTGTAGGTACGACGGCGTGCCGGACAGTAGAGAGTGCTTCGGACGATAACGGAATAGTGCACTCGGGAGCTGATGACACGTCCATCTTTATTTATCCCGGCTACAGATTCAAAGTTATGGATGCTTTGATCACAAATTTCCATCTGCCCGAATCAACACTTGTAATGCTGGTATCCGCATTTGCGGGAAGGGAAAAGGTTTTGCACGCTTATGAAGAGGCGATCCGCGAGAAATACAGATTCTTTTCGTTCGGAGACGCGTGCTTCTTTTATTGAGTCTTATTGTTGAAAAAGAGCGTACCAGTATGATAGTATTGAAATGGTAATCTTTAAAACTCGTTGGAGCCGGAAATGTCAAAGAAACCTTTGAGCGCTACGATCGTCGTAGCTACACATAAAAAATACAGAATGCCCAGTGATCCTCTTTATCTTCCCGTCCATGTCGGCGCGGAGGGAAAGAAGGACGCCAAGGGAAGACCGCTTGATTTCGGATATCAGAAGGATAACGAAGGAGACAATATTTCTCTCAAGAATCCCAGGTACTGCGAACTCACGGGAATCTACTGGGCTTGGAAAAATCTGGAATGTGATTATATAGGTCTCGTACACTACAGGCGGTATTTTGGCGGAAAGAGAAGAGGAAAGGACCTGTTTGATTCGATCCTCACGGGCAGGGAACTGCAGCCTATGCTGGGCAAGTATGAGGTCTTTGTTCCTACGCCTCAGTACTATTTTATAGAGACTCTGTATTCTCACTACGCGCACACGCATTACGCGGAGCATCTGGACGCGACAAGAGCGATCATCTCCGAGAGATATTCGGAGTATCTGGACTCCTATGACAAAGTCCTGAATCAGACTCACGGGTACATGTTCAATATGATCATCATGGACCGTGCGCACTTTAATACTTACTGCACATGGCTGTTTGACATCCTCGAGGAGCTTGAGAAGAGGATCGACGACAGTCTTCTGGACGCGTTTGAAGGACGTCTCTACGGAAGGATCAGTGAGATCATTTTTAATGTATGGCTGGACAGACAGGTGGAGACCGGTGCGATCAGCACTTCTTCGATCAAGGTACTGCCCCTGGTCTACATTGAAAAAGTGGACTGGATCAAAAAGGGCGCTTCATTCCTCAAAGCGAAGTTCTTCCACAAGAAGTATAACGAGAGTTTCTGACGGGTTCAGATATTACAAGAGGACGGATTTGAATGATAGTCAATAATTATAAACAAGCTAAAGTAAGTCTGGATCATGAAGGGATCCGCGTCAGTCTGGGCGAGATCCTTTTCTTTACCGGACTTGTTCTTTGGCTGATTCAGTTTTATATCAGCAGAACGATCTTTATTGATCTTTTCGGCGAGAAAATACTGACAGTTGCGCGTTATTTCTGTATGCTGATCTTTTTCGCCAAGATCGTTCTGACAGAAACAACTCTGCACAAAAGAGCTGCCGCGGTATTCATTACAGCTGCAGCTGTTTTTATAGTGGTTCAGCAGAATATCAATACCGGAATGCCTTTGATCCAGGTCCTTCTGATGATTTACGGAGCCAGAAATATCTCGTTCCGCCGGATCTGCAAGGTATCTCTGGTCACATGTCTGATCCTGTGGCTCATACCTGTGCTGACTTATTCGGTCGGATATCATGAACTGGAGAGAAGCGAGATCAACGGCCGTGTGAGAGAATATCTCAATTTTGTGTTTGTTACATTCGGCTCCATCAATTTCCTGAACATTGTCTTCTGCGCGTTTTATGTTTTTACAGACCCCGACAGAGCAGGAAAAAACGGAGGGATCGCACAGAGGAAAACGGTTCCGTGGCCGCTGATCATCCTGTTTTCAGCGGTAACGTTCTGGCTTTATACGATCACGGACACTTCACTCCCTTTCGCGATCTGCATGCTTTTTATCGTGATGTATGTGGTCATCGTAAAGTTCCGGATCCCTTTTATCCGAAACAATGCTCTGTGCAGGATCCTGGGAGCATTCTTTTTCCCGATGACCGCGTATTTGACTTACTATATCGCCAAGATCTATGATCCCAATGTCCGCTGGCTGGCGAAACTGAATTCATTCGCTCACAAAAGAATCGCGCTGTCCAATCAGGGACTTGTCACGTACGGAGTTCATCTGCTCGGAACACAGATCAAAGAGAATACAGACACGACGAAGGGAACGTATTTCTACCTTGACAGCGCGTATATGAAGGATATGATCTATTTTGGCCTGATCGTTTTTCTTATGATCCTGCTGTATTATTCAGTCATTCTCTATGCATGTGTTTTGGAAAATGACAGGACGCTTGCGATCTGGATGATCAGTATCGCCCTGTATTCAATGTTTAATAATCTGTTATTACTGCCCGCGGAGAATACCTCCATGTTCGGGATCTGGTACGCTCTTGATCTTTTGAGGTGGCACAGGAAGAAGGGCAGATTACAGTGTATCGGCAATAAGAGGAAAAAGATTGAACACGCAGCCTAGTTTGAAAAAGAATATTGCGATCAGCACCCTCTATCAGATGCTGATCATCATTCTGCCGTTCATCACTGCACCATATATAGCGAGAGTGCTGGGACCTGACCAGAGCGGTGTATATGACTACACGAACTCGATCATGACGTATTTTTCCATGTTTGCCGCCCTCGGAACAGCGTCCTACGGCGTAAGAGAGATTGCAAGAGTCCGTGATGACACTGCGATGAGAAGCAAACTGTTTTGGGAGATCGAACTGATGACGGTCATGACTTCCTCTGTATGCATTGCCGTCTGGTTCATTTTTATAGCGTTCACACCGCACTACAAGGTGATCTATCTTGTCCTTACAATGGGCCTTTTCTCCACAATGTTTGATATTTCCTGGTTTTTTGCCGGGATGGAGCAGTTCAAGTACACTGTGACAAAGAATGCGGCCTGCAAACTGATCGGAGTGATCCTGATGTTCCTCTTTGTCAAAAAAGAGGACGATCTGCTTTTGTATATCATCATCATTACGGCTTCCACAATGATCGGGAATCTCTCCATGTGGCTTTATGTGCCCAGGTTTGTGGAGAAAGTGGATTTTCGAACGCTTACTTTCCGCAGACATTTTCACGAAACCCTGATCTATTTTGTACCTACCGTGGCAACCAGCGTCTATACAGTCCTTGACAGAACCCTGATCGGCGTGATCACAAAGAACAAGGCGGAGAACGGATACTATCACTACGCGATGCAGATCGTTAACATGATGAAAGCGCTGACTTTTTCATCCCTCAATATGGTTCTGGGATCGAGACTGGCATTTCTGTTCGCTGAAAAAAAATATGATGAGATCAAAGAGAGAATCGCGGATTCCACAAATTATATACTTTTTATGGGAATCGGGATCTGTTTCGGGGTGATCGGTGTCGCGAAGAGGTTTGTGCCAATATTTCTGGGTCCGGGGTATGACAGAGTCATAACCATGCTGATGCTGATGAGTCCGATCGTCATAATCATCGGAATCAGCAACTGCCTGGGATCTCAGTACTATACACCGGCCGGATACAGAAAACTCAGCGCCAGGTACATCATTACCGGAGCTGTAGTCAACCTGCTGCTGAATCTGGTGTTGATCCCGAAGTTTTGGGGATACGGCGCAATAGTGGCGTCCCTGATCGCGGAGACGGCTATAACTGTTCTCTACTTAAAGAACTGCAATGGATATCTCAAACCGGAGACGATCCTGAAGTACAGCTGGAAAAAACTGATCGCGGGCGTGATCATGCTGATCGTGATCAAGGCACTTGACGGCATGATCTCTTCTGGTATAATTGCTCTGTTCCTGGAGGTCGCTGCAGGGTTTACTGTATACTGCGCAGTGATCACACTTCTGCGCGACAGCTTTGTGACAGATCTTTTAATGGGAAAGATCCTGAAGCGAAAGAGGAGAGCTGCATGAAGGCCCTGAGAATATATCGGGTCGCCGCTTTATTTGCTGCGGCGGTCATTCTTGCCGGCTGCTCCGCGGCTGCAGAGACGGAGAGTCAGGCCGAAGCTGAGAACAGAAACGGTGATAATGGGTTCGAGTGGTTTTATGAATCTTTTGACGATGTGCAGACAGCTGCTTATGACGCATTCAGGTCCTGTGCGGAAAGACCTTTCGACAGCGAACCTGTCCCTATTGCAGACAAATCAGGGAAGAGAACTGAGATACCGGTTTCAGACCTTGCTGTGGTCTACCAGGGATTTCTGTATGATCATCCGGAGATCTTCTGGCTCAGCAGTTCTTTTAATTACAGAGTGAGCAGCAGTACCGGCGGGGAGGAAACAGCAGATGCTGTGAGTGTGATCCCGATCCCGGAATCCGCATCTGAACTTAATGTCCGTAAAAAAGAGTTTGAGACTGCCGCAAAGGAGATATTTGACAAAACACTGACGGCGGAAGGAGACAGGGAAAAGGCACAGATCCTTTATGACTGTCTCACCTCCGATACAGAATACGAGGAAGAGGCGCTGTATAACAGCGCTCTTATGGATGAACACACAGCATACGGGGCAGTTTGTGAGAAAAGAGCTGTCTGTGACGGGATCGCGCTTGCATATAAATACTTACTTGACAGATGCGGAATCCGGTGCATATTGATCCCGGGTACCGGTGAGGGAATGCCTCACGTATGGAATACAGTTTTCTGGGATGAAAAGTGGCATGAATCTGATCCCTCCTGGGATACAGTTTCTGATGAAATAAACAGTGGACAATATTTTGACCTGACGACCGCAGAAATGGGCAAAGACCACGAGAGAGAAGAGACCGGGATCGCACTGCTGGTCCCGATCGCGGATTAGAGGTTCTGAAGCCGGAGGGAGCAGGTTTGCTTTAAGCAGAAAGGAAAACGTTTTGACACAGAAAGATTATTATGATTTCAGGGAAGAGGGAACTTCAAGACAGGTCAGCCTGGAGAAACTGCTGCGCTGTGCATTCAGAAAATGGAAACTGATTCTTCTTGCAGGTGTGATCGTGGGCGTATTCTTTGGTGCATATAAGATCATGTCAATCCATTCCAAAAAGGATGATATGATCAAGTCTTACGAAACATATAAGAATAACCTGGATATGTATAATACCAATATTTCTGATTATAATAAGTCGATTTCCGAAATCCAGACAGGCATCAGTGTTCGGCTTGAGTATATACAGACAGCTCCCGCAATGCAGATAGATCCTTATAATTGTCCTATTGCCACAGCGCAGATCAGGGTGGTGCCTACAGGGGACAATGCAATGGCATACAGCGATATCAGCGCTCTTCTGAATTCGATTTTTGATGAGATTTATTACGGTGATACGAGTATGATCGTGTCTAAAAACCAGAATATGAATCCCGCTCACCTCAATGAACTGCTGCTGTTGAGACTATACGCGGACAGCGGGAATATGACAGTCGTAGTACGCGGTGAGAATGAAGCACAGGCAGAAGCGATCAGAGATGATCTTCTGGAAACTGTGCTGAACAGAAAAGAAGTGTTTTCAAACTTCGGAGATTTTGACATTGAAGTGTACGGTCTCGGCACACAGACAGTTGTGGAGCCTTATCTGAAGACTCTTCAGGAGACCAGCACTGATTCACTCTCCAGAATGCAGACATCCCTCCGCACGTCCCAGACCCAGCTTTCACAGCTTGTTAAGCCCGCTTCGGTTCCTCAGTATTCCAAGAAATACATGCTTAAGAACGGTATTAAGCTCGGTATAGTCGGATTTGCGGGCGGTGCATGCCTGATGGTCATCGCACTGATCTGTCTGGTACTGTTCAGAGGTGCCGTTCTTTCAAACGACGAGATCGATGGGGAGTTCGGGCTCAGAACATTGGCGGATTTTTCGGACGGAAAGTCTGAAAATGAAGCCGGGTTGGATTATATGCTCGCACGGATCGAAAGCTGCACGGACAAAATGGACGTCAAAGAGATCGGGGTAGCAGGTACAATATCCGGAAAGAAGCTTGATTCTATTGCTGAAAGGCTTACCAAAAAGGCTGCAGAATCTAAAAACGGGCTGAGTTTTGTCGGGCTTCCGGACATCGCGAAAGATGCGGATTCCTACAGAAAACTCAGTAAATTAAACGGAGTGATCATCGCAGAAGAGATTGGCAGGTCTTCTTACAACGGCATGCGCAATGAGATCGGACTGATCGCTGACAGCGGCACAGAGCTTCTCGGAACGATATATTACTAAAAAGTGAGATGAAAAAAGACAGATTTGCTTTGATTTTCATGATCATATTATTATGCGCAGCGGGATTTGCCGCTGCGCAAGGCGCCTTGACAGCCCCCTCCAGGTCCGGAGGGACTGTTGAGGCTTTTTTTGCGGACGAAAAGAAAGTGAGTATTGAGGCGTGCTTTACAGAAGAGGCGAAGTACAGAGATATACTTTCAGGAAAAGAACAGAGGGATTTTGATCCTTCTTTATTGTGTTATGAGGGAATATCGGTTCCCTATGATGACGCGGATAATATTGCTTTTATACCGCAGGATTGCAGTACAGAAAAATGGACAGGGTCACTGTCTTGTAAAAGTCCATACAGGCAGATCTGTATTCTGAATGACAACGTCAGTGACAAACAACGCTGTATTGAAGAGAGCAGAATTTTTAAAACAGCCCTCATATCGGATGATAATTACATGGAATGCGGTTTGGTGTTCACCGGTCTTCCCGCAGTCTGCATGTATAACGAAGCGGGTAAAACAGAGCCCGGCAAAGAATATGCCGGCAGGATCTGTGTGTTTGATCCATGCAGAGAGGAATATCAGGAGTCGGTCTGCGCATTTCATATAAGGGGGGCGACTTCAATCCTGTTTGACAAAAAGAGCTACCGCGTAGAACTGAAGGAGACTTCAGCCGAGTCTGACAAAAAGAGTTTTCTCGGACTAAGAAAAGACGACGACTGGATCCTGAATTCCATGTGCACAGACAGAAGTCTTGCGCGAGAAAAGGTCTGCTATGACCTTTGGAAAAGGCTTAATGAAATGGAAGAGAGGCCGGCTGCTTCATCTCAGATCGAATACTGTGAATTGATCCTTAATAATGAGTATTTGGGTGTCTATGGGCTCATGTATCCGGTTGACGGAATGCTTATGGGAATGAAGCCGGGGGATCTTCTGTACAAAGTGTGCACTTGGTATGAGGAGATCGATTTTCCCGGGAGACTGACTGATTACAATGGGAAAGAAGAAATCCTCAATCGCAACGGGGTCTCCTATCTTGAACTGAAATATCCCAAAGATCCCGGAAAAGACTGTAATTATGAACCTTTTCAGGCGTATCAGGATATGGTGTTCGAGACGGGAGATCTGTCTGAGATGTATAGAGCGGGAATCAGCCTCAATATCGATAATTTTATCCTTCACGAACTGTTCTGTGAGATGACCCGGGCGGGAGATAATACCTGGAAGAACATGTTCATCGCAGCATACAGAAATGAAAGCGGAGGATATACTCTGAGTGAAACGATCTGGGATCTGAATTATACTTTCGGCGATCAGTTCAAATGGGACCCGGAGCATGGCAATACAGTGTTTCTTGCGGATTCCACAGACAGATACAAACTGCGCTATGACATAGATTACGGGTATGCAAGGCTCTCGAAGGTCGTGGACGGATTAAGAGAAGATACAGCTTCCAAATGGAGAAAATGGAGAGATGGCGGCATAAGCCCGGAATATATCAGTTCCTTGTTTGAAAAGGAGAAAGAATTTCTTGTAAAAAGCGGCGCTATTACAAGAAATTCACAGAAATGGTATCCTGAAGAAGATAGTTATGACTATTCCAAGATCGATCATTGGATCAGCGGCCGATTTATTTTCCTGGATCAAATGTACGGATACGGCGGCTGAAAAATCCCGAAATCATTGCTGAAAATCATGATATGAATGGAATTGTTCATAAATTGGAACACAAAAATCATGTAAAAAGGGTAAATGATTCTACAATTTCACATTTTTCCGCATTATAATGTTAAATAAGTGAGTGCAACTTTATATATAACCAGAAAAGGGGGAACATCAATGTTTGGTGCTAAGCATTTAAATAGCGTGCATGTCGGCCACTACAAGAATACGGCCGGATGTGCGACAGAGGTAATGCCCGTCCCGGATGTGGTAAAGATCTCGATGTCGCAAAACATCGGTGCACCGTGCAAGCCTCTTGTAAAAAAGGGAGATCATGTCCTTGTAGGACAAAAGATCGGAGATACGGAGGCATTTCTTCACGTGCCGGTGCATTCCAGCGTATCGGGAACTGTTACCGGGATCGAGACACAGAGAAACGCTATGGGCGGTTACGACACTCTTGTAGTGATCGAATCGGATGGCAAGCAGGAAATTGCCCCTTCCATCAAGCCGCCGGTGATCACAGATCAGCCCAGCTTCATCGCGGCGGTAAAAGAGAGCGGACTTGTAGGTCTGGGCGGAGCAAG
>OCTX014511684.1_pt1 | contig 11333 bp, 7 predicted proteins | sample 1539691 | NCBI WGS metagenome assembly OCTX01 (sample SAMN02144231, study PRJEB22623) | gut metagenome | biome: sheep rumen | host: Ovis aries | place: New Zealand | reverse complement strand
GGCACGAAGCTATTGTCTTGCAACTCCTTGAACTCCATGAACTCCTTGAACTCCAAAAAGTTGAGCGATAGCGAAACTTGAATAATATATTCTTGGTTAATTATTCCAATTATTCCAATTTCTTTCCTAACCTAACCCATTTGTTTTTATTCCTTCAAAGGAAATTCTTGATTTGTGAAATCTCATCCAGCACGATGAGGTTTTCGTGGCCGTACTCTTCGGTCTGTTCGTGCGCCCACGTGGTGTGGAACGGAATGTAGATGGCCCGTCCCCCCATTTTCAGCACAGGCTCGATGTCGCTCTTGAACGAGTTGCCCACCATGACGAGCTCGTCCATGCCGATGCCCAACTGGCGGCAGAGCTCGCGGTACTGGCGCTCCTGTTTGTCGGCCACCACCACCACACGGTCAAACAGCGGCCACAGGCCCGAGCGCAGCAGTTTGCCTTCCTGGTCCTGAATCTCGCCCTTGGTGAACACTGCCAGCTGGTAGCACCCTCGCTGTCGCAGATGGCGAAGGGCTGTCTCCACCCCCTCGAGCGGTGTGGCGGGAATGCTGAGCAGACTCAGCCCCAGCCGCTGAATCTGCAGCAGCCGGTCGGCCTCGATGCGTCCCTCGGTCAGTGTGACGGCGTTTTCTACGAGCGAGAGTGTGAATGCCTTCACGCCGTAGCCCGTCAGTGGCACGTTGCGGCACTCCGTGGCAAACAGCTGGCGCGACACTTCCTCTGCACTGGCCCATGGAGCCAGCAGGCGGCAGTAGTCCTCCTCCACGCGATTGAACCACGACTGGCAGTCCCACAGCGTGTCGTCGGCATCGAAGGCTATCAGTTTGGCGTTGCGTCCGAAATGGTTGTTTCTATCGGTTGGGTTCATGACGTTCTTTTTTTTCTTTTTGATGGGGATTTCCCGGAGAAACCGGATGTTCCGGATATCCTGGATAATCCGGATAATCCGGATAATCCGGAAAATCCGGACATTCCGGACATTCCAGAAAATCCGGACATTCCGGAAAATCCGCCTCCCCGGAATCTCCATTTCCCCCGGAATCTCCATATCCCCCTGGAGATTCTAGTCTTTCAGTTTCTCAATGTATTCGTAGAGCTTGCGGTAGAAAGGGTGGCGCGTCAGGGTGTGTACGTCGCCCAGTATGATGAGTTTCATGCGGGCTCGCGTCATGGCCACGTTCATGCGGCGCAGGTCGCGCAGGAACCCAATCTGCCCGTCGTCGTTCGAGCGGACCAGCGAGATGACGATGATGTCGCGCTCCTGGCCTTGGAAACCATCCACGGTGTTGACGCTGATTTGTCGGCGGAAAGGCTTCAGAAACTCGCTCCGCTTGACCATCTGCCGCAGCAGCTGCACCTGGGCGCGGTAGGGCGAGATGATGCCCACGTCGATGCGTTCGTCCAGCAGCCGTTGCTTGCTGATTCGCTCGAAGTAGTGCTTCAGGGTGTCGAGCGTCAGCTGCGCCTCGGTGCGGTTGATGCGTCCGAACGATTCGCCCACAAACTCTTCGTGGCATTCGTCGTCGCTCACGTCGATCCATTCAATGGGCGTGTCGAGGTCGAGCACCGAGCGGTGGCTCACCGACGGCGCGCTCTCCACCTGCCCGCCGTAGAACCAGTCGCTCGAGAAGCGCATGATTTGTTCGTTCATTCGGTATTGGGTCTTCAGCAGCGTCACCTCCTCGGGTTTCTGGGCCACGATGCGCTCCATCAGCGTGGTGCCCAGTCCCGCCTTCAGTGCGGCCAGGCTTTTCACCGTGGGCGGCAGCTGGCAGTGGTCGCCGGCCAGCACCACGCGCGATGCCTTGCGGATGGCTATCCAGCAGGCCGCTTCCAGGGCCTGTGCGGCCTCGTCGATGAACAGTGTGGCGAACTTCTGTCCTTGCAGTATGCGGTTGGCGCTTCCCACCAGTGTGCAGGCAATGACGCGCGCCTCGCCGAAGAGCTCGCTGTGTATGCGTATTTCCAGTTCGGTGGCGCGGGCCGTGAGCCGTTCAATCTTCTGGTGGAACGAGTGGTCGCCGCGGCGGCGGTGGTCGCGCAGTTCGCGCATGGCTTTGCGCAGGCTCCACAGCTGCGGGTAGTCGGGGTGGGCCTCGAAGCGGCGCTCGTAGGTGAACGAGAGCATCTTGTCGTTGACGCGCGTGGGGTTGCCGATGCGCAGCACGGGGATGCCGCGGTCCACCAGTTTTTCCGAAATCCAGTCAACGGCCATGTTGCTCTGTGCGCACACCAGCACCTGGCTCTCGCGCATGAGCGTTTCGTTGATGGCCTCTACCAGGGTGGTGGTCTTGCCGGTGCCCGGCGGGCCGTGGACGATGCTCACGTCCTTGGCGCGGAGCACACGGTTGACGGCCAGCTCCTGCGTGGCGTTGAGGTAGGGGAAGGTCATGGTGGCAAACGAGAAGTGCTGGGCCGCCTGTCGCGAGTAGAACAGGTCGCGTAGGTAGGCCAGCCGGTTGCCCTTGGCGCGGATGACGCGGTCGAGCGCCTCGCGCATGAGCCGGTAGCTGGTTTCGTCGAAGTAGAGCTGAACTCCCAGGTTCTCAGCGTTTTGCAGCTCGGCCAGCCGGTTGGCGGCGGGCACGATGACCACCATGCGGTCGCCATCCACATAGCTCACCGTGCAGGAGAAATCGAAAAAGCGGATGCTGCCGGATTTCCTGGAATCTCCGGAATTTCCGGAGCCTCCGGTGATGTCCGTTTCCGGCTCGGTTGTCAGCGAGCGGAAGAAGCGCACGGTCTTTCCAAACTCGAAGTTGTGCTCAACGTCGTTGTCGGCCGTGCGGTGTACCTCCAGGGCCAGTTGGTTGAGCGAGTTGTAGTAGCTTTTTCCTGTTTGCAGTGGCCACCAGGCATCGCCCCGCTTCACCTTCCGCTTGATGCCCATCTGTTCGGTCAGTTGGCGGAAGGCCTCTTTCTCGGTGTTGTACTCCAGTTCGAGCAACAGCCGCTGTTGGGTGAGTTGTTGTATGGCGGAGGCTGAGGGGTTGTTCATTTTGTTTGTCCTATGACGCGCTCAATGTCTTCGATGGTGCCGTCGAACGGGCCGCTGTGCTCCAGCTTGAGCGTACACATGGCGGCGGCAAAGCGTCCGCTCTCCTTGCAGCTCATGCCCTGGGTGCGGCAGTAGAGGTAGCCCGTGGAGTAGGTGTCGCCGCAGCCCGTGGCATCGACGGTTTGGCGGGGCTTGAAGGCGGGCACTTCGTCGAACTGTCCGTCGTGGTAGATCACCGAGCCGTAGTCGCCCAGCGTGATGACCACTTCGCGCACACCCCATTGGGCTATCTGCCGTGCCACCTCGTGCGGGTCGCGCAGGCCGGTGATGGCCTCCATCTCGTATTCGTTGAGTTTCAGTATGTCGGTGTAGCGCAGCACCTCCAGTTTCTCTTTCCAGTCGGTGGCATAGACGTGCTGTTGGCGCACCTCGCGCAGAAAGCCCTGCACGTCGATGCTCACGCGCCCCTTGGCGGCCAGACTCTTCACCACTTCGGGCGAAAAGTCGTCGGAGAGCAGCGAGCCCAGGTGGAAAATCTTGGCTTCGAGGGGTTCCAGCTTGCCTACGGTGAAGGGGTCGGCCTTGGCCAGTACGCGCTGTTGTCGGTTGTTCATGTTGTGGCCGTATTTGTTCTCAAAGAAAACGGTGTTGCGGCTGTGGTGGCACACCACGTCAATGCCCTGCTCGCGCATGGTGCGAACGGCCTTGATGTCCTTTTCGCCCATGGCGGTGACCAGTTGGAAGCTCACTTTCTTCGGCAGATGGTTCATGCCGTAGGCAAAATAGAATGCTGTGCCCCCGTTCATATAGACTTCTGTGTTGGGAGTGATGATCTTGTCGAGCGTGATGTGCCCTATACAACAAATGTCCTTCATTTTTTTTCTTGTCTGTTTAGAATGGGCAAAGATAGTTCTTTTTTTCCTAAACGGGGTGGTAAATTCTGCAAAAGTGAATTTTGGCGGACAAAATAGTGAATAAAAACGAAAAAAAAGCCATTTCGACTGCACGAATGGCTTATTTGTTCTTGCCCAGCCTGATGCCGAGTCCCAGCATCAGGTGGTTGGGGTTTTGGAAGTTGGCCAGGCTGTAGCCAATGTGTACAAACGCCCACCGGTTGATTTGTGTCTTCAGCGCCAGCACTTCGTACCAGCCGTTCAGGTGGCCGTTGGCGTGGAGCACATTGTGGCCCATGCCAAAATTGATGGTGAAGTAGGGCATCACGTATTCCACGCGTCCCGACAGTCCTACGGCCGTCTGTTTCCAGGCCGAGGGGTAGTTTATCTGGTTCTTGAACTCGTCGTAGGTGATGTTCGAGCTGTGGTCGTAGAGCACGTCCACCGACGCTCCCACGTTCAGCCGGTAGTTGATGCTCGCCATGGGGTTGATGTTCACGCCTGCCACGCCAAACTTGCCCGGCACGTTCCCCACGCCGTCAATGCCCAGATAGGCCATTCGTTTCCACGAGCCGAAGATCACCACGTCGGTGTGGAGCCTCTCTCTCATCCTTTCCAGAAAAGATGCTCCGCGCTGAACGTCTCTCTTCTCGGGAGAGGCAGGAGCGGACGCTTTCCCCCGTGGGGGATAAGCGAGGGGGTTCAGATAGTAAACCAGGCTGGCCTTCAGCCCGGCCACGTTGAGCCCGCCGTTGGGCAGCTTGGTGTTGCCGTTGGAGAAATGGGAGAGCGTAACGCCCGCGTTCAGGCCGAAATGGCGGTTCAGCCGCCAGTTCAGGTAGAAGTCGGCGTTGAGATAAGCCGTCACGCGCGAGCCGATGACCCGGTTGTCGGGGTTGCTCTCGGCATCGTAGGGCTTCCAACCGAAGGTCAGTCCGAAGTTCCACTCGTAGTTCACGCTCAGCCGCTGGCTGAGCGACGCGATGGGGGCTCCCTGATAGATGAAGGCCGAAAGGGGGTTGCCCAGCTGCGGATTGAACTTGTGCCACACCACGCCCACGCCCTGGTAACTGCCTTTGTAGAGACGGCCTTTCTCTGTTTGGGGGCCGTGCATGAATCCGTATTTCAGCCGTGCCGAGAAAGCATGGTTCATGGTGCGCATTTCGGGGTTGTCGCCCTTCAGATAGATGTGGGTGTGCAGAATGGCCGACGGCAGCACCTCGGCCTCCACGCGGTGGACAATGCTGTCGCCCTTGCCCTCCGAGCGTTCCGCTTCGGCGAGGCAGGGGGTGCAAAGCAGCGCGAGGGCCGCCAAAAGTGTCATTCTGCGTAGCATGAAGATGGTGGTTGTCTTTTTTGTATTGGCGGCAAAGTTACGATGAAGTGAGCAAAAAGCCAAAAGAATCTTCAACTTTTTCCGCCACCTTTCTTCTCCGCCGCCTTTTTTTGCCCAAAAACAAAGGATGGCGTATGTCTCTCGACACACACCATCCGAAGAATTAACTATTTATTTTTGATTATGCGAAAATTACTTTTTCTGTGTTTCAGAGCGGCTCCCCTTGCCTGTTTGCGAGGCCAGGCGGTTGCCGCTCTTTTTTTGTCACTCCTCCCAAAGGTTGTGTTGGGTGACCTTGCCGTCCCAGAGACTGGCTTCTTCGTCGAAGGTGTTGCCGTCCTTGGCGTCAAAGCCATAGCCTTTGGGGTCGCCAGTCGAGTCGGTGGTTTGCATGAGTGGCTCTTTGAACATCACGATGTCAATCTCGGGGCAGATATATTCTTTTTTCATCTCTTTGTTCCTTTCTTCCGTTTTTTTATTTCACCATGATTTTCTTACCCTTGTAGATGTAGATGCCCTTCGCGGTGGGACGCTCCACCTTTACGCCCTGCAGCGTGTAGCAGCTCTCGTTGGCTTCGTTGGCAGGGGCAGTCTGCATGGTGCTGATGCCGTCGGTCTCGCTAGAGCTGAGGTCGAACGTCAGGGTGATGTTCTTTGCGCCCTGATCGTCACCCAATCCACTCTCATTGTCGCCGCTCTCGTTGCCCCAATGGAACATCGAAACGGGCAGTTGCAAGTAGGCTTGGTTGGGTTTCATCTTCACACCGGGCTGCGACCGCAGGAACACACCGCCGTCGGCAGTGGCATTGGCCTTGAAGCCAAATATGCGGTACTGAATGTTGTTTTTGTTTCCGAAGGGGTAAGGGATGGTTGGGTTGATGGTCACCTCTTCGTCACATGTGGGCTGCAGCAGGTTGGCATTCTCGCCGCTTTCGCACCACTCATACTTTTGGGGGAACGCTTCTTCATTCAAATAATTGGGATAGAGCAGGTAACTCTGGTTCGCCTCGCCCAGGCCCACCATCAGCAGACCCGTTTTCATGGGGATGTAACCCGTCACTTCTGTTGGGGTGGCTATGCGATCTGCAGCTGTTGCCTTTGCCTTGTCGTCAATGGCGTCACCCACATTCCAGCCGTCGCTGAACGCAGTCACACGGTAAATCCTCACGAATGGAGTCCTTTCCGTGTTGGCAAACCTTGGAATCTCGCAAGGCTTCGACACGCTGTACGAGCGAACAAACTTTCCTTTGGGCAGCTCAATCTCGATGCCCGTGTTGGATTTGGCGAACTGTTGCCAGCCGTTGGCGGGCTGCAGGCCATTTACCAGACCATTGGTTTCAGCGGTAGGCTGTTGCCCTGCAATTTGCTGGTTGTATCCGTCTTTGAAACTGTTCAGGTTGGTCTGCGAGAAAGCCAGTCCTTTCTTCCAGTCGCCAGCATAGTAATCCCAATGTTCTTCTGGGAAGTGGAGGGTGGCAATCTGTTCGCTGGCTACGTCGGTCTGGCCAACGAGAGCTTTGAACTGGAAGGCATTGTACTCGCAAACCAAGAGTCGATCTTCCGGATCGATTTCCACATAGACGTTCTTCAGGCTGAACCTGTCCTCGTTGCCGCCAGCAAAGGCTTCGTGACGGATGATGAGCGGCTGTTGCGGGTCGTGTGCAACTTGTTCCTGGAATCTCACTTCTTCCAGAGCGTAGCACGAGCCGAAGGCGTGTGTCTCGATTTCTGTGACGCTGCGGGGTACGGTCAACTTGATGATACCCGACTCCTCAAAGGCACCTGTAGGTATTTTGGTGAGGCGGGCGTCCTCTATGTCCTCACGGATGGTGGCAGAGGTCAGGTTGGTGGTGCCCTTGAAGGCATCGTTGCCCAAGGAAGACAGGCGGATAGGCAATTCCACTTCTTTCAGCGTGGTGCAGTTCTGGAAGGCGGCAGCTCCGATGGTGAGGTTACGGTCGAAATCGATGCTGGCTCCCTTGTCGGTGGTACGGCGCTCGAAGGAGACGGTCATTTCGCTGGCGGCTGTTCCTGCCTCCTTGAAGGCACTGTTGCCGATGCTTACCACGCGGTTGGGAAATTCCACGCCTGTCAGGTTTGCGCATTCCATGAAGGCATTTTCGCCGATGGTCAGTTCCAGGGGATAGGTAGTGTCTGCGAGTTTGTCGGTGTTCGAGTTGCTGTAGTCTTTGTCAAACTCCAGGGTCTGCAAAGCGGTACATTTGGCAAAGGCACTTGCGTCGATGCTGGTGACGTTTTTGCCGATGGTGACTTTTAGGTTTGAGGCGTAGCCATCAGTGGTTTTGTGGTCGTTGAAGCCAGTGACGTTTCCAGCCTTATAGTCAACCTCTGTGAGGCTTTTGCAGTTCTGGAAAATCTCACTGCTGATAGTTGCGTCGGCATATTTCGAGGTGACAGCTTTCTCGAGTGTGCTGCTCCAGTAGCTGAATTTCATCTGCGAATAGTCGTAGGTGTCGTTGTCGCTGCTGCCGGTGGGAACCCAACTGTTATCTTTGTACTCATATTCTGTACCGCCTGCGTATGCCTGCTGATAGGCTTCCGTAGGTGCGGGCATAGTAGCCGCATCGGGATAGTAGATGTTGCTGTTGTCACCATCATTATAGGTAGAGGGCACCCATTCTATGCTGCCTGCAACCTTCTGATAATAGGTGTATCCCTTTGCGAAGCGGACATAGAGAAGCGGGTCGCCACCGTCGTTGATGTGATTGGTTCCGTCAAAATCAGTCCAATTGGGATTTTCTATCGTTTTGCTGTTGGCAACACTCTCTGTCAATGCTGTGCTCTCGTCAATGGATGTCCATTTCATGCCTGCGTAGCGATAGAATTTGTCTGTTCCGTTGTCGTTGATTTTAACGATGTCGTCCGTGTTGTTTGCTTTCTGTGCTTTCAGACCGTCAACTGTCCAGCTCTCATTGTCACCAAATTCCTTCCAATTGCCGGTGATTCTACCATTGTCATATCCTGTCGTGACAAATACTTTTCCATTTTCAACGGTGAGGTCTGCCGTCTGATTCCATTTGGCTCCCCAGCTGGGAACCTCACTGGCCTTGGGATTCATTCTTACGAAATTGACATTGCTTTCTAAATCATTTGATGTGCAAGGCAATTTAACCCATTTGCCTTCTGAACCGTTTCTCCATGTCCAAGCATACCAAACAGCATTGTCATTATTGGTAGCCTCGTAGATGAGGGGAAACTTAACGTCGGATATTTCCTCCCATTTGTTATCTTTTCGCCAATAATCGAAAGTGGAAGCGATTTTTACATAGTCGCCAACGTTGTATTGCTGCTGGTGCTCGGGGCTGTTCACATTTTCAGTAGTCCAGCCATTGGAGTCTTGGAAAGTGACGCTTCCCGGATTGCTTACTTCCGTCCATTGGGCATTGCTTTGGCTGACATACTTCGTTGCACCTACCACACACTTGGCACCGTCTTGCCCAGAAGGAGGCGTTGCGTCATGATAGAAACTGTAGTTGGCCGAGGTTTGACTTGCAGCCACCATCTTGGCCTCTCCCATATCAACCGTTTTGTAAGGGAAGCCTTGGAGAGCCTCAAAATCTGACTGGTTGAATTTTCCAACAAATACAATTTCGTCAACCTTGAGTGCGTTCTTTTGCTCGGTGGTGAGAGAATTCACATAGGTGGCCAGGCTGCCGGCACTTGTAGAGGTTACAGTCACCTTGTTACCGCTGATGGTGACCTCAGGATTGCTTGCAAACATTTGTTGCGGCAGCAGGCAGAGGACCAGCATGCCGAGCGTTAGAAAAAGTAATGATTTCTTCATTTTTTATCTGTTGGTGTTTAGTTATTACAGTCTAGCACTTGACGCCCCTTGTCGCCTCAGAAAAGGGTGCAGTGGGGGAGTGATGAAAAGAAAAACTGTGCAAAAGTAGCAATTAAAAGAAGAATAAAGTAAAGATTGTTCGTAAAAAAATTTTCGTGGTGTTTCATTTTTTACTTTTGTTAAACTTTACGGTTGTTTTTGATACATTTCGTATAGGAAATGAAACACTGGCGATAGTCGGAGCGTCGAAAAGTTTCTGAAAATTTGTGCGGAATGCGGAGATTGTGTAATTTTGCAGTGTCCAAGTAGGAGGTGACGTGTTTCACGTCACATGTTCACGGATTGTGGCGTGAGACACGCCACCTCCTACTGCAAAACAGACGAACAACTTTTAGTCATATAGAAAGCCGAAATATGTGAGGAGGTGGCGCAGCCGCTCTCCCGCGTACTCGCTGGTGAAACGATGAAACAATTGCTGAAAAACTGGACGCTTCCCGTGGCCATGCTCACGGGAACGCTGCTCTATCTGCTGTTCGCCTTCACTCCCTCGCTGAGTGGGGCGGCGGCGGTGTTCGAACCCTTTTTCGACGCCATCCTGCCGTGGTTCATGTTCCTCATCCTGATGGTGACGTTCTGCAAGGTGGACTACCACCGGCTGCGCCCCGTGCGCTGGCATTTCTGGGTGGCGCTGTTCCAGGTGCTGTTCATCGCCATCATGGTGGCCCTCATTCTGGGGTTCCGCATGACGGGCGAGCGGCTCATTCTGGCTGAGGCCATTCTGTGCTGCATCATAGGGCCCGGCGCGGCGGCGGCTCCCGTGGTGACCGTCAAGTTGGGCGGCGACCTGGAGTCGATGACCACCTATACGTTCATTTCCAACTTCATCACAGCCACCCTCGTGCCCGTGCTGTTCCCACTCATCGACCCCTCCATCCACATGTCGTTCGTCAGCTCCTTCCTGCTCATTCTCTACAAGGTGTGCCTCATCCTGGTGCTCCCCATGCTGCTGGCCTACGTGGTGAAACACCATCTGCACCGGCTGCACAGCTGGATTGTCGGCATCAAGGACCTGTCCTACTATCTGTGGGCCATCTCGCTGGCCATCGTCACCGGCACCACCGTGCGCAACATCTGCAACGCCCAGACCACGGTGGCTTTTCTGCTGCTCATCGCCCTGCTGGGCTTGGTGCTCTGCGTGGTGCAGTTTGCTGTGGGTCGATACATTGGCCATTTCTTCAAGGCCGTGGTCAACGCCGGACAGGCTCTTGGACAGAAGAACACCACCTTTGCCATCTGGATTTCCTACATGTACCTGAACCCTCTTTCGTCGGTGGGTCCCGGCTGCTACATCCTTTGGCAGAACATCGTCAACAGCGTGGAACTGTGGCAGCATCGCAAGGAATCTCCCCACGGTGACTAGGTGTTGTTTTTTATTTTGACAAAAATGATTTTTTCTTTGGAAACGAATTGTATTTTATTTTGGCTGAAGTTTAGGGAGTAGAGATGCCATACTGCGACATCTCTACAACAACGAATCAAGCGAATTGTCCGAATGCACCCATGGCGGCAGCGAATGGCCTCAAGTGGACAACGAATCATTCGAATCGCTGCATTCGTCAACATTCGTTGCATCTTCGATGCATTGATAAGATGCGTTTTGTTCGTTAAATTCGTTGTTGTAGAATACAACCGACACTTCAGATTTTTGACAACAACGTTTTTTCTTTGAAAACGGCGTGGCTTGAATGGATATAGTTACAGACCCCCCATCGCATTAAGTGAATCTCGCACCAAGAATTGGTTTTGATTGGGTATAGTTACAGACCCCACCCCCATCGCATCAAGTGAATCTCGCACCAAGAATTGTTTTTGATTGGGTATAGTTACAGACCCCACCCCCATCACATCAAGTGTATTTCGCACCAAGAATTGGTTTTGAACGGGTATAGTTACAGACCCCATCGCATCAAGTGAATCTTGCACCAAGAATTGTTTTTGATTGGGTATAGTTACAGACCCCACCCCCATCCCCTCCCCTTGAAGGGAGGGGAGATTCCGCACAGGGCGTCTGTGACAGGAAAGGCGAGAGTCTCTGTAACAGGCAAGGCGAGTCTCTATGAAGGAAAGGCGAGAGTCTCTGTAACAGGCAAGGAGAGCCTCTATGTAATGAAAAGCGGAAGTCTCTGTAACAGGCAAGGCAGTAGCGTCTCCCCGCCCCTCTTTAACTTTGCAGCATGAATAGAGAGTCCTTACGAACTCTTAAATTATTTAACGTTCAATTAAACGAAGAAGAAA
>OCTX011752316.1_pt1 | contig 11334 bp, 9 predicted proteins | sample 1539691 | NCBI WGS metagenome assembly OCTX01 (sample SAMN02144231, study PRJEB22623) | gut metagenome | biome: sheep rumen | host: Ovis aries | place: New Zealand | reverse complement strand
TACTGTAGTTGTTAAAACACCTAAAAAATACTATTGTAAAGTAGTAAATGGAAAATATTATGATAAACATGGTTATGTAGTAAGTAAAGCTGCTTATGAAAGATCATGTCATAGTAAAGTTGTTGTTAAAAAATATTACTGTAGAGTAGTAAATGGAAAATATTATGACAACAATGGTAACGTTGTAAGTAAAGAAGAATATAAAAAAGCTTGTGACTCTAAAAAATATTACTGTAGAGTAGTAAATGGAAAATATTATGATAATTATGGTAATGTAGTAAGCAAAGAAGAATACAAGAAAGCTTGTGAACCCACTATTATAGAAAAATATTATTGTAGAGTAGTAAATGGAAAATATTATGATGATAATGGTAATGTAGTAAGTAAAGAAGAATACAAGAAAGCTTGTCTTCCATCATATAGAACTGTTTGTGAATATAAGAAAACAACAGCAGGTGTAGTTAAATATTCTGAATGGTCTGCTTGGACAGAAAAAGAAATAGCTGCTACATCTAATGTAGAAGTACAAAAGAAAACTTCTAAATATAGAAAACAAATTGGATGGAATGTTACTACAAAAGACGATTTATCAAAACCAATTACAAAAGAAGAAACTGTAGTAGTTGGATCTTCAACTACAAAAGTATGTACAAAATATACTGTTGATGTAACAGTAAATAGTTATAAAGAAACATTAATTGGAACAGTTAAATTAACTTCTGCTCCAGCTAATTTAAAAACATCTTCATACAGATATGAATATGTAGGTAAATATAATTATTATTGTACTAATGAATGTACATATGGTGTTGTATACTTATATAGAGTATATCAAATCACACCAGTTACATCATCTTCAAATTATCGTTGTGCATCTTACTCAACATATACAACAGGTTATACTACACAACGTATGATTGTTACAGGTTATGAAAAAATAACTGAAAAAGAACCAGTGTATGAATATTACACAAAAACTTCATATAGATCAAGAACTAAATCAACTACACCAGGATCAGTATCTTATAAATGGAGTACTTATAATGATTTAACATTATTAAATTTAGGATATGTATACACAGGTGTATGTAAAACTGAATTAGTTGGTTAATAGAAAAGTTTAAGGAGGGATATTATGACTGAATTAGAAATGTTTATAGATGGTTTAAAATATAAAATCAAAAAAAGAACTTCTAAAGCAGCTCCACTTGTTCTAGCTGGAACAATTGGTGCTACTTTACTAGGAGCAGTAGGATGTAATAATAAAAATATAGATAATGAAACAACAAAACCAGTAGTAGAAAAAGAAATCTCAACTGAAATTCCAGAAATTCCAGAAAATCCAGTCGTAGTAGATGAATATCAAGATGCTTATAATACAATTGATTCTATTGAAAATAAAACAGTTGCATTTATAAATGATGGTCTTGAAAATGGTTTCTATGATTATGGTAAGGAATTAACAGAAGATCAAAAAAGAGAAATTGTTAAAATGACTTTATATTCAAATCTATTAGTTAATAGAGATGAAATAGGTGGAGTACCTTTAGCAATTATTAATGGTAAAAGAACATTAACTGATACTAAAATGCGTGAACAATTTACTAAATTTATGCAAATATTTGGTGATCAATTAACTATTACTACTCCAAGTAAAAAAATGGATTATAATAATCTATTTATGGATAGTAAAAAAGCTGAATTATTTACTAAATTATCTGATTTAAAAGCTAAATTACATAAAGCTAATAAAAAAGATGATACAAGTAAATATAATAAGTTAGTTAAAAGAATCATTGGTGTTAAAAAAGAATTAATTGATTTAAATTCAGAAACTAATGGTTCATATATTAAATATAATTTAGATTTAACTTCAACATTTATGGCTTTATCTAGTTTATATGATTTAGATAGATTAGATGGAAATATCATAAATGATAAAGAAGATAGAACAGGAATCTATAATAAACCATTTAATGTTTTATTAGCAGATTGTTCAGATGAACTTGAAGTATATAGTGCTGATAAGTTAAGAAAAATGGCTAAAGAATTCGGTATAAAGGGATATGAAAATATGTCTTCTGAACAAATATTAGCAACTATTAAAGACGGTAATACATTTACAGGTTCTTTACTTAATGAAACAGATGCTTTAAGTTATACAGTATACTATACTTTAGAAGATTTTAATTCTATTATATCTAATACAATGATATTAAATGCTAATGAAGAATATTATGAAGAAAATATAATAGAAAGAGTTTATAGTAAAATTGATTGGTCATTATATAAAAGAGTTGATGCAGTTGATTATATTAATGAATTCAACTATGGTAAAAATAATGAAGATCAAACTGAATATTGGGAAAAACAAGTTGGTACAACAACAACTAGAACAACTGATGAAAAGAATGTACCAGAAGATAAACGTGAAAAATCAACTAAGAAGTATAATAGAGATAAAAAACAAAATCAAGATACTTCTAAGTATGATGAAACTAAAAAAGCTTCTGAATCTGGTGATTCATATATCGCTGGTAAAGGAGCTGGTGAAACAGCTGGTTCTAGAGCTGCTTACAATCAACAAATTAGTTCTGGAAAAATACCATCAACTATATCTTCCGCACCAAATCCAAGTGGATCACATGATGCAGATTATATTAAAGGATATAAAGATGGATATATCGATGGATGGAACAATTATGTAAGATCAGCTAAAGCTGCTTATCAAAAACCAACAACTGAATATAAAGAAAAGAAAAACGGTAAAGAAGAAAAAGTAAGTGATGGAAAAGTTGAAACAATTACTGGAAAACAACAAGAAACAGTAACTGAGAAAGAAACTGAAAAAGTAATTGAACAAAAAAATGATCAATACTTTGAAAAATTCGAAGGCGAAGAAGAACTTATTGAAGAAGAAGTAGAAGAAGTAGAAGAAGTAGTTGTTAATAAAAAATTAAACTTAATCGCAACTGCAAAAGCAAACTTATATGCTTTAAGAAATTCTTTAGTTAACGAAAATACCGGAGTAAAAGTTATGACAAAAAGAGGATAATTCCTCTTTTTTTTGACTTTTTATTTTATTGACTTTGAAAATTAATTGTGATAATATTTATTATAGATGATAAGATAGCAAAGGAGGCTTTTGATGAAAGAAACATATTTGTTTGATTACGTAAATGAAAATGAATTTCATAAACTAGAAAGATCACTTAAAAAATATAATATGTTAGCCTATAAAAAATTGCACTTCGATTACTATCCAAGTTTAAAAGAAGGAGATTTTTTAGGGGAAATTGTTTCTACTAATAAAGAAAATAATACAAAAAGTTATGAATTAAAGCTTCCAACAGATTCTTTGTTTGCTAAAGTTCATGGAGAAATTAAATTACTTTATGTTGTTTATGAAAATGATAAGATGATTCTTTTAGATAAGTTAGAACCAGAGGCTATTTTAAGTGAAGGACATCAATCAGAACTTGTAACTTATAAAGGAGTTATGGTTTCAAAACAACATTCTGAAAAAGATATGTTTAAAATTAATTTATTAAATATGATTAATCATGATTGATTAATTTTTTTTTACGTTTACTTTACTAATCTTATTTACTTTTATTTTGTGTTTGATATAATTAAAATGGTGGTACTATGAAAAATAAAATTGTATTACTATATAGAATGGTTATTATAGTAGTCGCAGCTTTATCTTTGTATTTGAATTTCAGATTTTTATCATTTGAAAAGGGAATACTTTATTTTACTAATTTAAGTAATTTATTATGTTTAGTATATTTTTTAATATTAGTTATTTTAATGTTAACTAATAAATTAAAAAAGAATGGGGTTTACTATATAACCAAAGGTACAGTTACTATGGGAATAACTGCGACATTTTTTATCTATAATTTTGTTTTAGCTGGTCAAATCTCAGATTTTAAGGATCATGCTTTAGAATGTAATTTAGTTCATTTAGTAGTTCCAATACTAGTTATACTTGATTATATTTTATTTGGTGAAAAAGGACATTTAAAACGCGAATATCCAATTATATGGAGTTTCATAATAATAGTTTATCAGTTATTTGTACTTGTATATATTTCTTTAGGTGGTACTTTCTTACATGGAAATACATACCCTTATTACTATATGGATGTAGAAAAATATGGAATGTTAGGGGTTATGGTTAATCTATTTGTTATATATGTATTCTTTGTAGGTTATGGAAGCATTGTACAGATAATTGACAGTAAGTTAGGAAAGAAGAAGAAGTAATTGCTTAAAAGGCTTTAATATGTTATAATTTATGGTAGGTGATAATATGAGAGATGTAAGTTTATTAACAAATAATGGTGTAGATGTTGCTAAAAGTTTAGAACTATTTGGAGATATGGCAACATATGATGAAACATTAGGAGAATTCTTGGATGGAGTTAATGAAAAATTAGAAAATTTAAAAAAATATAAAGAAGCTTCAGATATGTCTAATTATGCAATATATGCGCATTCTTTAAAAAGTGATGCTAGATATTTAGGGTTTACAAGGTTAGCTGAATTAGCGCTTCAACATGAGTTACAAGGTAAAGCAAATGATGCTGGATTTGTATTCAATCATTATGAAGAACTTATTTCAGAAACAAATAGAATTATTGATTTAACTTCTAGATATTTAGGTAAAGAAGCTGTTAAACAAGTACAACCTGTTTATAGTAGTGGACCTAAGACAAGTGCTATTTTAGTAGTTGATGATTCTGATATGATAGGTAACTTTATTTCAAAAATATTTAATGATACATATGAAGTTGTTCTAGCTCACGATGGTAATGAAGCAATAAATATATTACAAAATAATGTTGATGATAAAATAAAAGGTGTATTACTTGATTTAAATATGCCTAATGTTAATGGATTTGATGTATTAGATTACTTTACTCAAAACAATATGTTTACTAAATATCCTGTATCAATAATAACAGGTGCTGATGATAGAGAATCAATTGATAAAGCATTTAAGTATCCAATAATTGATATGTTACAAAAACCTTTTAATGAAAGAGATGTTAAAAGAGTAGTAGAAAAAACTATTATGTTTAAATAAGCAATGTATTCATTGCTTTTTATTTGACAATAATTTAAAAATATATTATAATTTAATTGTTAATATTACACAAAAGGAGAGTTATTATGTTTAATAATAAAATAGAAGCCTTAGTAAATCTTTATACAGTAGATAATGGAGAATTAAAAATACTATTATTCAAAAAGATGGATGATCCATTTAAAGGTTATTGGATGCTTCCAAGTAATCTTATGATTAACAAAGAAACAATTGAAGAATGTGCAGAAGCAACTATAAGTGAAAAATTAGGTGTAAATGATGTTTATACTGAACCAGGAATTATAACAACACAAATTGATAGAATTCCTGACACTAGAATAGTTGGTATTTCTATGATTGCTATTATTGATACTGTAAAATTAAACCTTAATATAGAAGAAAGTGAAGAATATGAGTGGTTTAATGTCGATAATATTCCAAAAACAATTTATGATCATGGAGAAATTATTAAAAAAACTACAGATTTATTTAAGACTAAACTATTAAATACTAAATATTTAAGAAAATTCTTTCCAAGTGATTTCACAATGCCAGAATTACAAAAATTATTTGAACAATTATTAGGTAAAGAAATCGATAGAAGAAACTTTAGAAAAAAATTATTAAGTCTTGATATTATTGAAAATACTAATGAGAAAAATGTTTCAATGAGTGGTAGACCAGCTACTCTATATAGTTTTAAAGAAACTGATGATAAAAATGTTTACTATGAATAAAAAAGGGTTTGGATTACCAGAAGTTTTAGTTTTTATGGGAATTTCAATGTTTATATTAATTGTTATTTCTATTTATTTAAATCGTTATTTTCGCACTGATAATAAATATGATACTAAAATAACTGATAAATCTATTATGCCGGCTGAGGATACTGATCAATATTATCAAGATCTTGAAGACAGTTTAAAAAATGCATCAATTAAATATAGTTTTGATAAAAATAATGATTATGTAATTACTGTAAAAATGCTTAAGCGTGCTAATTTATTAAAAGAATTAAAAGATCCAGTAGTTGGTACAAATACTTGTGAAGGTTATGTTTTATATAGTTATGAAGATAGTTCATATAAACCATATATCGCATGTGATGGTACTTATACAACTTTTGGGTTTGATAATAAATTTGTTAATTAGTGGCTTATAAATATATAAAATAAATAATTATAAAGCAGATTGTTAAAATCTGCTTTTTTATATATAAAAACAAACAAAAAAATACATTTGAGTTATTTAGTTTTTTAATATATTATCTTTCGTGAAAGGAGAAATATATGAAAAAAACAATAAAAATATGTTTACTTGTATTGTTTGTAACTGTTATTAGAATTAATTCTGTAAAAGCTGATTATTTTTATGAAGATAATTGGATAAGTGGTATATATGCGAATTTAAAAGAAGGGGATTTTTCCAAACCACAATTAATGAGATTTATTAGAAGAAAATCTGATAATAAAGCAACTTATTGTATAAGCCCAAGAGTTAGATTATATGAAGATGAAGTTTATACTAAATCTACAAATATTAATTTATCTAATTATCAATTAAATAGAATTGAAAAACTTGCTTATTATGGCTATGGATATAAAAATCATACAACTAATAAGTGGTATGCGATAACACAATTTATGATATGGAAAACAGTAGAACCTAATATGGATATATTTTTTACAGATAAGTTTGATGGAAATAGAGTTGTTAAATATACAGATGAAATTAATGAACTTGAAAATTTAGTGAAAAATTCTGATATATTACCAAGTATTGAAGTGCCTGATCTTTTGCCTGAAAGTACTATATCTGTTGAGGATAAAAATAATGTATTAAAAGAATATGAGGTAGAAAAAGCAAATGATATAAATGCGAATATAAATAATAACAAACTAAATATTGAAACTAAAATGGAAGGTAAATACACTTTAAATTTAAATAAAAAATACAATTTATATTCAGATTATAGTACATATTTTAAAGCTTCAAAAGGACAAAATTTATTGTTGCCAGGCAACTTAAAAACACTTAATTATAAAATTGATATTAATGTTATTAATGGGAAACTAACAGTTAAAAAAACAGATTCAGAAACTAAAGAACCATTAGAAAATGTTGTTTTTGAATTATATGACAAAAACAATTCACTCTTATCTACAAAAGCTACTGATTTAAGTGGAGAAGCACTTTTTGATAGATTGTTATATGATAAATATTATATAAAAGAAAAAGAAGCTAAAGATGGTTATAAAATAGATTTAGAAATGCATGAAGTAGATATAAATTCAGATAATCAAGAAATAGAATTAACTAATGAAAAAATAAAAGAAAAAAAGATAATTAAAACAGAACAAAAAGAAGAAACCCCATTAGAAATAAAAAAAGAAGAAATATCATTAGATAATAAAGAAGAAATACCTATTTTAAACATAAAAAATGATATACCTGATAATCCAAAGACAAGTGATACAAAAGTATACTTCTTTATAATTCTTAGTTATTCATCTTTTATAGGAATTCTTTATTTATTGTCGTATTTGAAAAGAAAAAATTAAATGTAAAATAGTGTAAACAAGTAAGCAAAATAAGCGTCATTCATATACATTAAAGCTATTATTTGATATAATTAATGTAAATCTAGAAAGAGGTGATTTTATGAAAAAACAATTAAATATATTATGTTATATATGTATTTTCATCATCTCTTTTTGCTTTGTAAACAAGGTAAAAGCCGTATATTCTGATAGCCAAGTTGGAAGTTATGAAGCAGAACTTGCTAAATTTCCAGTACAATATCAAGAAAAAATAAAAGAATTACATAAAATATATCCAAATGCAGTATTTGTAAAACAAGATAAATTCTTATTATGGGGAGTATGTCCATCTGGTTTAAGTAAAAGTGAATGTACAAAATGGAAAGAAGCGAATAAAAAATATTTTTATACAGAAATTCCAGTTGCATGGAATGATATGGTAAAAGCAGAAACAGGAGATGAAAGTTTAATATGGCATACAGCTCCAGCTAATTATAAAGGTAAAGCCTATAATGCTGAAAAAACATGGTATTATGCAACAAAAGCAGCAATAGAACATTATATGAATCCATATAATTTCTTAGATGAAAAACATGTATTTATGTTCCAGTCACAATACTATAATCCAGCAGAAACAGAAGCTGGGGTTAATGGTATACTATCAGATGCATATAAGAATAAAGAATGTGCTGGTTCAAATGGAAAAACTTATGCTCAAGCAATATTAGAAATCGCAAAAAAAACTAATGTTAGTGCATATATGTTAGCTTCTCGTTTAAGACAAGAAAATCCAAAAGGGACAGAAGCATTAGCTGCTGGAAAATGTTTAAAAGAAGAAGCAAACTGTACAAAATATTACAATTTATTCAACATTCAAGCAACAGGATCTAGTAATAGTGAAGTAATTTCAAATGGTATAAAATGTGCTGCTGGTACATTAACAAGTTCTAAAGGAACTAAATTATGCAGTGGATACAATTGGACTTCACCATATTTATCAATAGAAGGTGCAGCAAAATTTATGTATAAAGGATATATTGGAGCAAATGACACATATAGTGTAAAAGGTCAAATGACAAATTACTTACAAAAATGGGATCCATATGGTCCAAATTTAGGTGGTCACCAATATATGCAAAATATACAAGCACCATATACAGAATCAGTTACAACATATAATTCAAATATAAAATATATTGGTAAAAACTTTAAATATATATTCTATATTCCAATATTTACAGGAGCACCTAATACAGGAGCATCTACATCAAGTAGCAATGTTAAATTAGGTGATATCAATAGTGATGGAACAATAGATTCAATAGATTTATTAATGGTAAAACAACATCTAGTTGGTTCAAGAAAATTATCAGGTAATTCAATGACTGCATCTGATATTAATAAAGATGGAACAATAGATTCAATAGATTTATTAATGGTAAAACAACATTTAGTTGGAACTAGAAAGATTTCATAGGAGGTGTATTATGAAAAAACTAAAATATTTAGCATTTACAATAGCTTTATTTGCACTAGCAAATAATAAAGTTTTGGCATCTGGTTATATATCAACTAGTTCTGGCAAAGTTACTGTAGGTTCTACTTTTTCGGCAACAGCAAGTGTTAGTGGCGTTGCATCATGGAGTATACGAATTAGTGCATCAGGGCCAGTAAGTGGATGCTCAGGAAGTTTTGCAGATACTACACCAAGTGGTAATAATGGCTCAAAAAGCTATACTGTTTCATGTAAAGCAACAGGAACTGGTAATATTACTGTAAGTTTATCAGGTAATGCTACTGATCAAAACTTAAATAGACAAAATTTATCAGGCTCTAGAACTGTTACTGTAGTTGAAAAATCATCTTCTAATAATAATGGTGGTGGTACTTCTACAAATAATGGTGGTAAGAAAGAAGATTCTAAATCAGGCAATAATAATTTAAAATCATTGGCTATAGAAAATTATAAAATTAGTCCTGAATTTGATAAGAATAAAACAGATTATACTTTAACTGTTCCACATGATGTTACTAAAGTTAAGATTCTTGCTTATCAAGAAAGTGATAAAGCAAAATTAGCTGGTGATGATGGTGAAGTAGAGGTTAAAGAAGGAGATAATGAACTTAAAATAACTGTAGTCGCAGAAAATGGTTCTAAAAAAACATATACTATTAAAGTAAAAGTTGATAGTAAACCAATTGTTGTTAAAGTAGATGGTAAGGAATACTCAGTTGTTAAAAACAAGGATGAATTACCTGAACTTAAGATAGAACATTCTGATATGAAATTGACTTTAGAAGAACAAGAAGTTGATGCATATCGTCTTGATAAAATAGGTTATATTTTAATAGGTTTAAAGGATTCTGAAGGTAAAGTTGATTTTTATAAATTTGTATCTTTTAAAAATGATGAGAAACCTATGGAATATCATTTGTTAAAGTTTTTAAGTGTGAAAGATTTTAATTTAATTTATTTAGATTTTCCTAAATCAAAAATACCTAGTGGTTATAAAAAATATGAAGAAGTAATTAATGATGTTAAGTATGTTGTATATAAACTAAATAGTAAATCAAAATATAGTTTAGTTTATGGAGTTAATCCAGATACTGGAAAAGAAGGTATATACAAATATGAAAGTTCAGAAAATACTATTCAGTTATATGATAAGGAAGAAGTAAAATCTAAAAATGAATTAATTAAAAAATATCAAAAATTTGGTTTAATTCTAGCAGGTGTTATTGGATTACTTATCTTAATTACAACTATCTCACTTACTAGACGTGGTAAAAGTGTTGAAGATGAAGAAGAATTAACTAAAAGAGATATTAGAAATATTGAAAAGAAAACAAAAGAACAAGAAAAGAAAAATAAAAAAGAAATAAAGAAAAAAGAAAAAGCAGAGAAAAAGAAGTTAAAAAAAGGAGAACCTGATATGTAAAGGTTCTTTTTATTTGTTTGACTAATATAGTTTTCTTATGATATAATTTTTATGTTAAAAATGGTGATGTTATGAAAAACACAAAGGAAATTTTAATATGTTTATTAACTCTATTAAGTGTAGCTATTATAGCTATTTTATTACCATCTTCTTATCAAAGTAATAAAGAACCTGATGAGTTTTATGAAATTTATTTAGATGGTGATATGCTTGGTGTTGTTAAATCAAAATCTGAGTTAGAAGAATATATTGATAAAAATAATGAAGTATATAAAAGACAATTTAATGTGAATAAGGTTTATTCGCCAAATGGTATTTCTATACAAAAAATACTAACTTATAATGGTAAATTAGATTCTGTTGAAGATATATATGATCAAATCCAAGAATTAAAACCTTTTACTGTTAAAGGATATAAATTTACTATTAATACGAAAGTAAAAGGTAAGAAAAAAGAATCAAATAAAAAAATTGTAGTTTATACTACTGATAAAAATGTATTTGATGAATCAGTTGTTAATATGTTTAAAACATATGCGGGTATTGATGAGTATGAAAAATATAAAAATGAAACTCAACAAAAAATAATATCAACAGGTTCATATATTAATAATATTTATGTAAAAGATGATATTACAATTAAGAAAATGAATATTCCGGTTACTGAGACAATATATAGTGATTCAAAAGAATTATCTCAATATTTACTGTTTGGTAAGGACAACAAAAAAAAGAATTATACTGTTAAAAGTGGAGATAC